>ENA-OPSV01000262-OPSV01000262.1-human-gut-metagenome-genome-assembly--contig:-NODE-262-length-42492-cov-5.115465_pt1 | contig 42492 bp, 32 predicted proteins | sample MGYA00241460_ERZ501912 | MGnify/ENA primary metagenome ERZ501912 (study PRJEB25962, sample SAMEA2042402) | human gut metagenome | biome: human gut; feature: human-associated habitat; material: faeces...
CCCATTCAGCTTTCCTTCATAATATTCCGGCGTCAGCCCATTGATTAAGCGGGTAAGGGTCGTTTTGCCGCAGCCGGATTCCCCGCAGAGTAAAACAACCTGTCCATCAGGGATCGTCAGATTCAGGTTATAAACGCCGCTTTCTCTCTCCGTACTGTGATAAGTAAAAGTGACATTTTGAAATTCAATCATAGACTTGTCACCTCCTACAAAAACGACCAGACCAGCAGGTCAACCGCGAGCAACGCAATAATCAGGTCATACGCAGTAAAGCCGATGGCCGCAATACTCGTCCTGTGCTTTAAGCCTCCCAAACCTCTGGTGAGAGCCGCCGCAGATAATTCATCACCGATCTTAACAACCGACATCATCAGCGGAATTACCCGGTATTCCAGAAGTGCGGTAGGATTCTGCCAGAACTTCTTTGTTCCAAACTGGATTTCACGCATCCGCATGGCGTCCGTGATCGCAGCCGATTCTTCACCCAGCGTAGGAATGAACCGAAACACAACGGTAATGGGAATGATGAACGCCTCCGGGACGTGCCATTTCTCCATAGCGGCCACAAATTCATCAGTAGAGGTAGATTCAATAATGTAATAGCCCAACATAAAAATTGGGAACAGGCGGATTACCATTGCAACCAGCAGAACAGAAATCATGTTAAGGACAGATGGCAATACATACATCCCCTGTGTCAGCTTTGCCACAACTGCCAGGGCGAACAGTCCCCCATAAATGAGGGCTGTCCGCACCTGACGGTTTATCAGGAGCAAGGTCAACGGGATTATCGCCACCACAGCATCCATCGCAAGGTTTTCATATACGAAGAACATCAACGTGGTGACGAAAGCCATAAACAAAATTTTTGTGCGTGGATCAAGATAGAATCCTTTTTTGGCGGGTGGTTGATAAGCCTCATATCGTTCCATTATACAATGCCTGCTCTTTCAAAGTGTTTTTTCAGCATCTTATGCCCAAGCAATGCGCCTAACAGAGAGCCTACGAAGATGATAGCAACTGCGGCAATCCCCATCCAGGACGGCATATAACGGGCTAATTCACTTGCGTACTGTTCTCCCATAGAAGTTTCCACCTGCGCCATATATGTATCAGCCATTACCCACATTGGAGCTTGGCATCCGATCATGCCGCAGGAGAACAGCCAATAGCCAATTACATCCACTTTGAAGCTCTTATAATTTCCTGCCTTTAGCACAATATCCGCAATGATACCAAATACGACATAGCCAACAACCGCCGTCCATGTATAGCCCATAAGGAACCAGAAAACGCCGCAGATTACCGACATAATCGTAACCATGCCAAATTTCTCAGTTTTCGTCAGAAACAGCATGAACGGAATACCGGAAATTAACGGAATCAAAACATACAAAAACGGATAAAGCACCGGAATTGCATTGAGCATACCTACAACGAAAAAGATTACGATGTAGATAGCGGTATAAATACCGACATTGATAAGGTCTTTCGCTTTGAGCTTTTTATTTGTTTCCATTTTAGAGAACCCTCCTTAAAATTTGTTGTTTATCTATTTGACTGCTGCAAAACAGTACAAATCCTGTTTAGTTGCCGGCATTCAGCTTCCAGCCGATTGCCTCCTTGCGCCCAAGTACAAAATCAGCATAAATGCCCTGCTGTTTAATCAAATCGTCATGTTTACCCTGCTGCACGATTTTTCCGTTATCCACCACCAGTATCTGGTCTGCGTTCCGCACAGTTTTCAGCCTGTGTGCAATCATAATGATTGTTTTATCCTTTGTCAGTTCCTCAATGGCTTTCTGCAGGCGATCCTCGTTCTCAGGGTCTACATTTGCAGTTGCTTCATCTAAAATAACGATAGGCGCATCTTTTAACATAGCCCTTGCAATGCTGAGCCTTTGCTTTTCACCTCCGGAAAGAGAAGCTCCGCCCTCACCGATAACCGTATTGTAACCGTCAGGAAGCGCCTCGATAAAATCATCACAGCAGGCTCTTTTTGCTGCCGCAACAACTTCGGCATGGGTAGCCTCCGGTCTGCCAAACTTAATGTTATTTTCAATCGTATCTGCAAAAAGATAGACATTCTGGAACACCATGCTAATCTGCTCCATCAGGGATTCCAGCGTGTAATCCCTCACATCTTTTCCGCCAATTTTAACCGAGCCGCTATTTACATCCCAAAACCGGGCAATCAGGTTACAAAGCGTTGTTTTGCCGGAACCAGAGGGACCGATCACTGCAGTAGTGGTTTTGTCTGGAATCTGCAAGTTGATTCCATGAAGAATTTCTTTGCTTTCATAGGAGAAATGCACATCATCAAATACAATGTCATGTTTCTTCACAGCAAGTGCTTTGCCGCTTTCGTCCATCTGCTCCATGTCCTCTGTCTGTAATGTTCTTTCGATGCTACTGTCTGCCAGACGCAGCATGGAAATACCCATTCCGAACAGCTTGATCTGCCCAAACACCAGAAATGACATAATAATCACCATCAAAGTATTAACTAATGTCATTGTTCCATTTATCCAGAACACAACCGCTGCCAGCATCATGCCGATACCCGCAATCTGCAATACAAGCTCCTGAAAAATCGTGTAAGGCGTCATAAGCTGCTCCATACCAAGATTGCTTTTCCGGTTATATTCCAGCGCATCCTGAAGATTTTTATCGCCTCGCCCACTCAGGTTAAAAGACTTGATAACGCCCATTCCCTGCACATATTCCAGAACAGTTTCAACAAGAGCCGTTTGAGATTTTTGCGAGTTAGGCGCAATGACAGCAGATTTTTTCTCCATAGAAGATACAACCAGCAGATACACGATGATTCCTGCTGCGGCAATCAGCCCGATCCTCCAGTCAAAAATTAAAATCATTATAGTAAACACAACCGTTCCTATAACGCCGCCTAAAATATTTACCAATGTCATAGGAACCAGATTTTCAATATTGCCAAGTACCGTTGTACATACTCCAGTTACCTCGCCCAAACTGTTCTCGTTAAAAAATCCCATAGGCACACTTTTTAGGCGGTTCCCAATAGAAACCCTCCGGTTAGCTGCCATGAAATAGCCGGCGTGTGTCTGCTGTAATTTTGAGAAACGGCTGGTAACTGCATTTCCAATAATGCTGACGACCATAAAGGCAAGGGAAATCCAGACAGTTTTCATATCCTTATCTCCGTTTGTCAGTGCCATTACCACAAAGTAAATTGCACCAATCTCAAACATATGGAAAACAGCGTTCAGAAAACTTACCGCCACGGATTTATTGATATTGCCTCTTTCCTCACCGGAAAACTCCCATATTTTTTTGAATGTACCAATCATGCCACGTCACCGTCCTTTGCTCCAATATGCGCCTGCCACATGGATTCATACAACGGGCAGCTTTCTCTAAGTTCCTCATGCCTGCCGCTCGCCATTATTCTGCCATCCTTAACTACCACAATTTTATCTGCGTCCTTAATGGTTGAGAGCCTGTGTGCAATAACAATTACCGTTTTTCCTTTTACAAGTTTTGCAATGGCTTCCTGTATGACCGCTTCATTTTCCGGGTCTATGTATGCCGTGGCTTCATCCAGAATGACTATCGGAGCATCTTTCAGCATCGCCCTTGCAATGGCAATCCGCTGACGTTCTCCGCCGGAAAGATGCGCCCCTCCGCTGCCTACCTTTGTGTCATAACCCTTTTCAAGTTCACGGATAAACCCGTCACAGCCTGCCGCCCTGCAAGCAGCCTCTATCTCTGCATCTGTGGCCGACATTCTTCCCATGCGGATATTTTCACGGACAGTTTCATCAAACAGAAAATTATCCTGAGATACAAAAGCCGCCTGATCATACAACTGCTTCAGAGGAATTTTCTTTTCATCCACGCCGCCTATTGTCACTGTTCCGCTTTGCACATCCCAAAAACCTGCTATCAGCTTTGCAATAGTTGACTTGCCTGAACCGGACGGACCTACCAGAGCCGTCATGGTTCCAGCCGGAATTGCAAGGCTCACATCGTGAAGTATTTCTTTATCTCCGTGATACCCGAAAGACACATGGGAAAGCTCTATATCCATCTTTCCAAATGTGACGGTTTTTTCTTCATGCTGTTGTTCCTCTGCAAGAAGAACTTCATCCACCGATTCCACCGTTGTTCCCACTTGTGCAAGCGTATCCACAAAATTCATAGCAGCCATCAATGGCCCCGTAATACCTAAAGCCAAAATGACGGTTGTAATAAATACTTCCGCTGACAAACTTCCCCCACGGTAAAAAACAAAACCGACGGGGAGAATCGTAATCAATGTGGCAGGTACAATCGAGTAAGCCATCGACATACCAAACTGGCTTTTTTTCATCCAGTTATAGTAATATTTCGCATTGGCTTTCACTCTGTCTGAAAATTTGGCATATGAACTTTTTCCCTGGTTAAATGCCTTAATTACCTCAATGCCGTTAATGTATTCTACAATCGTTTCATTCATTTCCTTTGTTGTTCCGACAGCTCCCTCATAGTCCTTACTGTAAGAACCCATGACCGTCATTAGGAAAACCATGCCTGCCGGAATGGAAACAAGCGACAGGAGCGCCATGCGCCAGTCAAGGATAAACAGGTAAACAATAATCAGTATCGGCCCTGCTATATTTGCCGTCAGCTCCGGAAACAAATGCGCCAGTGTTGTTTCCATACCGTCCACCTGATCCACAATAAGCTGTTTCATCTTCCCACTGGACATATCTGTCACTGTTCCAAGAGGGAGTTTCGGCAGTTTTGCCAATATTTTTTGGCGGATAGTTTTTAAAACGGAAAAGGTTGCCTTATGTGATATGGACAGCGCCAAGGTATAAAGCAGTGTCCGCACTAAATAGCCTGCCATCCCAATGCACAGCCATTTGAAGTACAATGACATATCCCTATTTCCTTCAAGCAGATTCACAATCATCTGCGCCGCAGCAAAGTATGGAAGCATCCCGCCTAAGACACCGAGAAATGCGCTGATAACCGCACAAATCAGTCCTGAATGCTGCGATTTTCCAAGCTCCCAAACACGGAGTAATGGATTTTGTTTTTGCATATAGGTTCCTCCTTGATAAGTTAGATTTCGCTAACCATATATTAAAAAAAATATAGTAGCCAATAAGAAGATAACAAAGTGTGCTAACAAAAATCGCAAACTAAGTTATCTATCAGGCAAAAAAGTGTGGCCTTTTATTCAAAGACCATGCACTTTCCGCCAACCGGCTGTAATAAACTCTGCCAGTGTATGCGTTGTCTGAATTGCTTCTTCTTTCGTGTAGTCATGCAGGACTGTTTCAAAGATACAGGAGTAATAAGCATGATTCAGCATATGCAGCTCTTTCAGTCCAAGCCGTTTATATTTAATTCCCTTTTCTTCAAGAACATCGTACATTTTCAACGTGTCCTGAACTTCTTTTTCTACCATCCAGTCAGTAAAGTCAACATATTTTGTTCCGTCCGCACAATGCAGGAGAAGTTTGAACGAATCAAAGTGGCTGAAAATAAATTCAATAAACTCGACCATTGTTTCAACCGAAACATTCCACAAATCAGTCATGTTGTCAACGGATATATAATCAAAGCATCGCTCTCCTGCAGCATCATACCTTTTACGAATCCCCTCGACAGCAGGCTCAACCAATGCCGAGAACAATGCCGCCTTATCTTCAAAGTGCCGATAGTATGCTCCAGTCGTAATCCCCGCACCCTTGCAAAGCTCCCGAAGATTTGTGCGTTCATAGCCATTTTTAAGGAATAGCTGCTTTCCACTTTCTAAAATCTTCTCATGGGTAGTCTCATAAGTGCCAACTGCCATTTATTCACCTCCTTGATGCGCCTGTGTGCTAACATAGTTATCATTATAATTATCCCCACTTTTTTTGTCAATATCTTTTTTTATGAAATTCAAAATCATTTTAGCAATCTTTTCCCAATCAGGATCAAGTATCATGTCATGACATATATTATCTAATACTAATATTTCTGCATTATGTATTTTTGCATTATCTTTAATCGCTTGCATAACTACACACTGATCATTATATGAACCAATTACTAACGTTGGAATATTTTTAACATTGTAAGAAAAACTCTTTTGACATTTCATCATGCTATATTCCACTTTTTTTGATTCTTTATTTAATCGTGCCATATACCTTTCATATGATTCTTATGAGAGCTGCGTCTTGCCTTTTTATTAAGATGTCGCTCCTGTTAAAATATTCTGCCACTTTTGAATTTTTGCAGGTTCATCAAACCAGTATTCCTCAAGCATTGCTTCTCATTATCGCCCATATAATTCATGCAATGCATCGACTTCCTGTTTCATGCGTTCTACCACGCTGCTCGGACTTAATATCTTCACTCCCATACCAAGTGCAAATACCCAACCGAAAAATTGACTGCTGATTGCCACATTCACATTTACTGTGAAATGTTCATCGTCTATTGGAGAAATGATAATGTCCTTTCCAAATCTGTCTATTACTACTCCAACTAAGTCATTAGAAAACTGTATACGCACATTTTCTTCCTCTCCACCAAACATCCCAAAATTTTTCTTGGCATAAGCAGCAAGGTTGAATTGCTTAAAATACTCCTTACCTTCCCTTTTATCATCCATGATAGTCAGTTTTCGCATTTTATCTACACGGTAATGCTTGATTTTCTCAGCTTGTGCGTCATATCCGACTAGATAATAATTTTCATCGTCCCATGTTAATGCCCAAGGACTTACTTCATAAAACTGCCCGTCATGCCGTAATTCCATTTGCTTTTTTATATTCCATTGGAAGTACTGAAAACGTATCTTATGGTTGGTTGCGATTGCTGAATGAATTGCATCCACATTATAATAAATACTCTCATTCATGGTCTTAATACGTCCAGCAACTACAACTTGTCTTTGAAGCTGTGCTGCTTCGTATCTACTGGCAAAGCTCTCCAGCTTTTTAATCAGCTCATGCGATTTCTTTGCAGTAATAAATTTAGATGACTGAATTGCATCTACAAGCAATTTTAGTTCTGCCAATTCAAATTTTTTCTTCCCCACATGGTAATAGTAGCTTCTGCCACGCTGCTCTCCAAGAATATCTAATCCCATATCACGCAGTACATTAAGATCATCATATAGGCTTTTTCTATCTGCTGTAATATCATAATATTCAAGTGCATTTTTTATATCCTGCAAAGTCATTGCGTGTTCATCGTCTGTGTTATTTACCATGATTTGAGCTAAATAATACAGTTTTAATTTCTGGTTCGTCCCCTTTGGCACATATCTCGCCCCCTTATGATAAAAACTTGACTAAATTTTACCACATTTGTATCATATAGGGAATATTATAGGACAGGTTTATCTTTTACGAACACTCCCCATCCTGCCTGCAAACTTCATAGAATTTGCAGAATAGGCAACAATGCTTACAAAACTTTTTATCTCCAATCGACTTCCACATCCAATAATATAATCTGTGCATCATATTTTCGTCCTTTCCTCTTTCTGTTTTCATTATAGATTTCATGTTGTCCCATAAAAACACCTATGAAAAAAGCTCACAGAAAGGCGTACAATACACCTACCTGCGAGCATTCCCTTATTCTGCCGCTTCCAGTACCAATCCGGCATATTCCTCGTCACTCATTTTTTCCAGTTTTTGCACTACACGCACCGACAATTCCACCAGCTCATCATCGTCGATATGTCCGACCGCCTTGTGAATGTCCTCGATTACTTTTATTCTGCTTTCACTATGGAAAATACATATCAAATTGGTTTCTTCAACTGTAAGTGGATTATTCATATTTTTACATCTCCCTGTTCGTCTTTTTAGTTTTATCCTGCTCTTTGGAATCTTTATTTTTTCCCTGTGCCACTTCCTTCTGTTTTGCTGCAAGTCGTTCCTTTAAGGAAGAACGAGCCTGCAGCTTTTCCTGCTGTTCTTTTTTTTCTTCCTCACGATTGAATTTCTCCACGCCATTGTTGAGCCTGTCATCAATCATGTTGTAATTCTGTTCCTCAATCTCCTCGATTTTGGCAAGCGGCTTATATTCTGCCAGCTTTGCAAGCAATTCCTTTGCCTGTCTTTCGCTGTCTGCATCTATCCCCTCATCAATAGATGTCTGCAAAAAAATTTGTAATGGCTTTACATTGCCACTTCTTATATCATTTGCAATCATCTGAACCTGTGCTTCCCTGTCCGGCACCGAATCTCTGTATTCAAAAGTGTCAATATCATAGGATAACTTGTCAAGCTCTGCCGCAAGTGTCTGTATCTTCTGCTCTTTTGTCTCCATATCAATCACATCTTTCTCCGGATATGCCGCAATCAGCTTTTTAATTGCGTCCTGCACCTTTGGTGTATCACGAAGCTCCGGTGTATAATTCAGGAAATCCACATCAATTCTCTTGCCGCTTACAATGTCTGCCTGCTCATCTTCCCATTCTTCAGTCCCCTCGATGTGCATATTTACACCAATAGAAGGAATCCCATGCATACGGGAAGGATCAATGGCATTGTAAAGTTTCATAGCTTCCTCTATCGTTTCAATGCCCTCATGGTATTCACCCATATTATGAAATTCCCCACACTCCGCAACGGTAAATGTGATATGGACTGTCTCTGGTTCAATTACAGGCTCTTTTTCCAGTTCAGAAAGCACTTGTTCTTCTGATACAAGTGCGTTTTGTTCCTGCACCACTTCTCTCCCCTGCGTGACAAGCTGATTGTTGATCTGCTCCTGCTGTACCTTCTCCTGCAGGTAAGTTTCCACCTCCGGAAGATAAGTCTCCAATGTTCCGGTTCTGCTCTCTGTAATCGGGTTAATATCCACCTGAATACCAGCGATATAAATGCTGTCCTCATGTAGCATATTGAAAAGGTCATCTTCTCTGGTTGAGCCTGTGTATTCCACAACTACATCCAAATCCGAATTTTCCTGCTCAATACCTCTGCATCGGCTTCCGGATACCACCACATCAACAATCTGTGCATCCAGTCCATACTCGTCTATCTGCGACTGCACATACGCATATACCGTCTTTTCAATATCATCTGCACTCTGTCCGTCAAGACTATGAAACAATTCTTCCGTCCTTGCCCGGAAATCTGCAACCACATCCGGATTGTTCTCTCTAAATTCTGCCTGCTTTGCTTCCAAATCTGCCTGTTCCACTTCCTCGGCTTTCTCCGAAAGTTCCTCATAATCTACAATTTCAACCTCTGAACCAGCATATACTTCGCCCTGCAAATACTCATCACGATAATATTGCTCAGTCACAACTGAAAATCTCGGTTCTTTCAAATCTGCAATCACCATATTCATTGCCCTGCGAATGGTAATATCCGGGTTATCGTAGACACCGCCATCCAGCAAATGGTACTGTTCATCCAGAATGGAGTAATCGTATCCCTCATCACATTCATGCATCAGGATATAACGGTCTGCGATATGAACCGCAAGCTCCGTCTCTATCTCATTTTCCTTGCCCTCCAGTGTCAGCATGAACTTCGGCAGTTCTGTAAATCCAAAAGAATCTACAAAGTGTGCGGTGTTTTCCCCGTTCTCATGTAATACCACAATATCGCTGACCGACAGGGAATGTGCCTTGTAATCTGCCGGATGGTCAATATTGAACTTTGTATAGATTGCTTCCAGTGTTTCCGATTGCGTCTGTCCCTGCAATTCTGACAATTCGCCCAAATACACCAGTTTATAATTTTCCGGCAATACCGCATCAAAATTGTCTTTGGTTATTCCCATACGCTTCAGGCTTTCCGTTCCCTCAAAACGGAACTTATCCAGTTCCGGATCATCCTTTAACTGGAAAATTCCATATTTATCGGTATTTCCATACAAAAGCTGTGCTTCCCTGTTGGAATCACTCTCTGATAATTCTTCCTGCATCATGCGAAGTTTCCGTTCATTCTGCCAGTCCCCTTTTTCTATTCCGCACATCCCGTCATGTTCCATAATCTGTTTTCTGTCGGATACGGTAGTCTCTGAACCATCCGTATGCAGAAGATACACAGGCAAGTCACCATCGAACAGTTCCAATGCTCTCTCCTGCGTCAACGGAAGCATTTCATTCCACGTATAGCCATATTCCTGCATTTCGGATATGCTGACCATGCTATCCGGAAGTGCGTCGATTTCTGCCTGTGCATCAATCATTGCTAATGCGACATCCTGATTTCCATCCACTTCCTGTGCATAGATATGTTCTGCAAGCTCCCTTGTTTTCTCCATATCCCCCAGCTTATACGCATAATTCACAATCAGATTTCTTTCATCATCGGAAAAGGCAGGCTGTCCATGCTCCAATCGGTTAATGATATGCTCTGCCTGTTGCATGACAGACAGTTCCTCCACATCCGTCAGACCTGCATCAAAATCGTATTCATAATCCCAAAAGTCCGACATATTTCCATTTAATTCCTTACTACTGGACGCAAGTAACGTGATTTCCGCTCCCTGCTTTTCCATATATGAAAGGTAATTGCCATCCCATTCTTTTTCATCAAGAGAAGCCATATCTTTGAGCATTTTTCCGACATCATCCCTCAACATATTTGTGACTTTCAAAACCTCCCATTCTCTTTCAAAAATGGAAGCGAACTTAACAACCACATCATCGGCATTGATCGGCTCCATTGCCTTATCATAGACCGCCTTTCTCTCCTTCATATCAATCAGCTCATCTGTATCCGTGTTATAACGCACATCCAGATGATACTCTCCGTACTCTCTGGAATCCTGATTGCCGATTTCCGTTGTCCATGCACCCCTGCTTTCCAAATATGCCTGTATGCTCAACTTGTCATCGTCTGTCATTTCTGACAATGCCTGCATCAGTTCTGGTCTGTCCATGCCATATACATCAAGCAGACTGAACTCTGAAAGGTCAGTATTCTGTATGAGGAGAATACTTTCCTTTGTCTGTTCCTGTGATACTTCCCTGTTCCTTTGTAATTCCTGTAATTGTTCCTCTATCCCGGTAATCAACTCCGAAGCTGTCCTGCGTATCGTATCCATGGAAGATCTAAGTTCTTTGGTATCTCTTCCGCTGCTCCAACCTGCAATATACCCAAAAGAATAATCAGAGGTATCTATACCAAAATGCTGACATACTGTATAAGCTATGCTCTCAGCTTCCACTTCTTTGGTATTGCGGTCTTTTTTCATCTGCTCATCCTGCTCCACTTCCTTGCTATGCAGCTTGGAGTGAACCACCTCATGGATCATGGTCTTTAAGGTCTGGCTCTCGCTCATGTTTTCCTGTACCGCAATCCGCTTTGCTTCCCTATCATAATAGCCTTTGGAATCTCCGGCTATCTCCTCCAGTTCAATCGGTACTGGTGAAATGGCTTCTACTGCACGAATCATATCCTGATACCCTTCCACATCTGAAAGAAGCTCCTTTGCCGCAAGTTCCGGTATCGGCTTTCCGTCTGTCTGTGCCACATCAAAAACGGATACTGCCCGGAATGCCGGAATTGTTATCTCGACTTCCTCTTTCTGCGGATTTCCGTCCTTATCAAGCAACAACTCTTGTGTAACCGGATCAATCTTATCCCGTTCCTCTTTGATTTTATAGGGTGCAGGTGCAAGGATACGGATTGCCTTTTCCCCTTTATTTACATGACGCTCAAAATTCTTCTGCCAAGCCTTGTATCCGGCCACTAACGTAGCGTCAGGCTTTTGCATCGCAATTAAGAGCGTGTTGTTAAAACTGTAATTATGAAATTTTGACATCGTTCTAAGATAATTGCAGTAACTGTCACTGTTGAATAAATCCTGCAATCCCTGCTCCAGTTTATCCGTAAGCTCCTGCACACGCTGTTTTTCTGTATTATTTTCTGCCATAAATGACCTCCATTTTGTACGATAAAAGGCAGCCACCACTGACTGCCTTTACATCAACTGCTATAACATTTTTAATAATCCTGCTTTTATTCCCAACCCGAATAGTGCTGACAGGTTGGGAATAAAGTTGGGAATAAAACTTTTTTTATAAAATCTGATCTTTCCCCTTTGCCTTATCCATTGCATCCCTTCCTGCAGGTGTCCCAGACACTCTTGCCTTCATTGCTGCGAGCCTTTCTTGCAATGAAGTCCGTTCTGTAGGTCGGTCTGCAAGTCTGCGTTCTCCTTCTGGTGCTGCTTTTTCCAAATTGCTCTGCTTGATTGGCATATCCGCAACCACTTCCTCCCGGTTATCCACTTTTTTCACATCTTCCTGTGGTTTTTCCGGTTCCGTGGCTTCGTCATCCATGCCAATCGCATCATCGCCCTTTTCATCCATGTTGAGTAAAGAATTAAGCTCTGCCAGACGCTCCAGTTTCTCGGCAAGTTCTGCTTCCTGTGGAAATGGCTTGTCTACCTCTGCTTTTGCTGTTTCAAGCTGATGTTTCACATTGGATAGCTTCATCTGTGCTTCCTCAAGCTGTGAAGGCATGGCTTCCAGTACATTGTTGATTCTTGTGATATTTCCAAGCGGATCAGAGCCGACTTCCATCGGGTGGCTCATGGCTCCTTTGACATTCATCACAAATTTATTGTTAAAAGAATCAAAGGTTACATTCAGCTTAAATCCAAGATATTCACCTACATCCGCACTGGCATTGATGCCTTTAATCTCCTTACACATGGCTATGATTGCAGTTCCAGCTTCCTTTTTGTCGGTGTATGATTTTCCACCCACCTGCATAAAGAACTGCTCCTTATCCTCCGGCTTATTTTTCGCATATTTATTCATATCAGCGGTAAAGCCTTCGATACGCTCCTTGAAAATGGCGATCTGATGCGGATAATGTTGTGTGATGTTATCCTCCAGCCTGTACTTCTGACTGGTATGGTTTGCCTTCATCAGTTTCAGCTTCGATGCCTGAATATCGAGATCCATTTTTTCTTTTATGTAGGGATTACCTGTGGCAAGTGCCTTGACTTCTGCATAGGAAAGTGCCGCTTCGTCCACATCCTCACAGCTTCGCACCGGGGATTTGCTGGTCATGATCTGTCCGATGAATTTCTGTTTATTCTCGATGAGCTGCCACGAATAACTGTCAAATGTACCTTCCGTAACATAACGAAATATCTTGACCTTATCATTCTGGTTGCCCTGTCGTAAGATTCTTCCCTCCTGCTGTTCAATGTCAGAAGGTCTCCAAGGCACATCCAGATGATGCAATGCAATCAGTCTGTCCTGCACATTCGTACCGGCTCCCATTTTTGCTGTGGAACCTAATAAAAAACGAACCTGTCCGCTTCTTACTTTTGCAAACAGCTCCGCTTTTCTTAGTTCTGTATTGGCATCGTGGATAAATGCTATCTCATTCTCCGGCACTCCTTTTTCCATGAGCTTATTTTTTATATCCTCATACACATTGAAAGTGCCATCGCCTTTCGGTGTAGAAAGATCACAGAAAATCAACTGTGCTGACTTCTGCTCTTTGGTGTTCTCCCATATCTCATAGGCTTTCTCCACACAGGTTGCCGCTTTGGAATTTTCCTCATCTGGAAGCATATCATTGAGCAGCCTCTGGTCAAGTGCCAGCTTTCTTCCGTCATTGGTAATCTTTAGCATATTGTCCTCGTAAGGCTGCACCTGTCTGTCCCGGACTGCTTCAGCACGTTCCGCAAGAGAAGCCACCATTTCTTTCTGAAATTCACTCGGCTTTAATACCACATTTTCATACTCTGCTTCCGGCACAGGAAGTTTTAACATATCCGGTGTCTGAATGTCCGCACTCTCCTTGAAAAGTGCAATCAGCTCCGGAAGATTGAAAAACTTCGCAAATCTTGTCTTTGCCCGGTATCCGGTTCCCTCCGGTGCAAGTTCTATGGCGGTCTGTGTTTCCCCAAAAGAAGCCGCCCACGCATCGAAATGTCCCAGTCCCAGCTTCTGAAGCGTACCATACTGGAGATAACGCATATTCGTATAAAGCTCCGTCATGCTGTTGGAAATTGGCGTTCCGGTCGCAAAAGTTACACCCTTGCCGCCTGTGATTTCATCAAGATACTGACACTTGGCAAACATATCAGATGACTTCTGTGCTTCTGTCTGTGCGATGCCTGCCACATTCCTCATTTTCGTATAAAGGAACAGGTTCTTGTAATTGTGGCTCTCATCCACAAACAGCCTGTCTACACCCAACTGCTCAAAAGTCACGACATTATCCTTACGGCTCTGGTCATTTAACTTGTCAAGCCGCACCTGCAATGCTTTCCTCGATTTTTCCATCTGCTTAATGGTATAACGCTCCCCGTTGTCTCTTTTTGCCTGATCAATAGCAAGCTCAATCTCATCAATCTGTTTTTCGATTGTGGCTGCCTGTCTTTCCTGTGATAACGGGATTTTTTCAAACTGACTATGCCCGATAATAACGGCATCATAATCACCTGTTGCAATACGGGAACAAAATTTCTTACGGTTGGCGGGTTCAAAATCCTTTTTCGTTGCCGCAAGGATATTTGCTCCTGGATATAACCGTAAGAAATCACTTGCCCATTGTTCAGTCAGGTGGTTCGGCACCACGAATAATGACTTTTGGCATAGCCCCAGACGCTTGCTTTCCATTGCCGCCGCTGTCATTTCAAAGGTCTTTCCGGCACCAACGCAGTGTGCAAGCAGGGTATTATCCCCATACAGCACATGGGCAACCGCATTTTTCTGATGCGGCTTTAATTCAATATCCGGTGTCATGCCCGGAAATTTCAGATGCGAACCGTCATATCCTCTTGGTCTGGTGGAATTGAAAAGCTCATTATATTTTGCCACAAGTGTCTGCCTGCGCTCCGGATCACGGAATACCCAGTCCTTAAATGCTTCCCTTATCGCTTCCTGCTTCTGGCTTGCAATCATGGTTTCCTTTTTATTAAGAACTCTTTTTTCCTTTCCATCTTCCTCAATGGTATCATAAACTCTTGTGTCTTTCAGATTTAAGGAATCTTCCAGTATCTTATAGGCATTTACCCGGCTTGTACCATAGGTCATGTTGACAAGCGTATTTCCAAAATCAGCGTTTTTCCCTTTAATGTTCCACTCTCCGGTCACACCCGAAAACTGCACCCCAATCGTATCTCTGCGGAATAAATGCTCCGGTGTCTGGAACGTATCACGCATGAAATCATTGATATATTTTGGATCAATCCATGTGGCACCAATACGCACCTCAATCTCCGATGCGTCCAGCTCCCTCGGCTGTACCTGCGTAAGAGCCTGCACATTTGGAGCATATTCCGGATGATTTTCTGCATAGGTTGCTGCAATGGCAAGTTTCTCACGCACATTTCCGCTGAGATACTGGTCTGCTGTCTCCCAGACATCGGTAAGCGGGTTCTGGAAAATAACACCACGAAGCTCCTCAATCAGCGTATCCTTGTCCTTTTCAGTCAGCTCTGCCATATAATCAAGGTCGATTTTAGCTTTCTCTGCTAAAGATACTGCCAATGCTTCACTTGCAGTATCCACACTTGTGACCACCTCTGCCCTTTTAATGGTACGCTTCGTGAACATATCCGCTTTGCCCTTGAAATTGCCCTCATCATCAAGTTTTTCCAAAGAACACAACAGGCAATAACTGCTGTCCTGATTAAAGGCTCTCTTATTCGTCTGCGAATTGATCAGACCATATTTTTTCGAGAAGGAATCGTATAATGTGTTTAATTCCGCCTGTTTTCCCTTGATTGCCGCATCGGAATATTCCTCAAGCTGCATATCAATCAGCTCCTGCGTACAGTTACGAATTGCCACCATTCCCTTGATACGTTCTTTTGCGGTGTCTGATACTTCCACAGGCTTCATGACAGAATTTTCACGGTAATACACTTCATTCTCAACTACGGTATAGCTGAAATTTTTAACGGACGGATCAGCCGGAATACTCTGCCTGCTCATATCATCCGCAAGCTCCTCATCCAGATCAATCGTATCAATCTGTCCCGTAATGTTTTGAAGTGCTTTCGCTAACTGCTCCGCAAATGGTCTGCTGTCATCTGCCTTACAGGTGCTTTCCATGCCATAAGGACCGGATACCATTTCCATCTTTCCTACGATCTGCTCCGGATGCTGTGCAAAGTAAGCGTTCATTGCAATGCCATCTGCATCCTCTCCCAGATGTACCCAGTCCGGCTCACGCTCTACCATGCGGTCACGCTTCTGGAAAAATAATATATCCGAAGTCACTTCTGTTCCTGCATTTGCCTTAAATGCGGTATTCGGAAGTCTCACCGCACCTAGCAGGTCTGCACGCTGTGCAAGGTATCTTCTGACCTCCGGACTTGCCTTGTCCATAGTTCCCTTACTTGTGATAAAAGCAACCACACCACCGGAACGCACTTTATCCAACGTCTTTGCAAAGAAATAATCATGGATCAGGAAATTATTTTTATCATACTGCTTATCTGCCACCTTATACTGACCAAAAGGCACATTTCCGATTGCCACATCAAAGAAATCATTCGGATAATCGGTCTTTTCAAAGCCTTTGATCTGCACATCTGCCTGCGGATAAAGCTGCCTTGCAATGCGTCCGGTAATGCTGTCCAGCTCTACTCCGTAAAGCCTGCTCTCTTTCATGGAATCCGGCATCATACCGAAAAAGTTGCCGATACCCATGGAAGGCTCCAGTACGTTTCCTTTGGAAAATCCCATTTTCTCCAATGTTTCGTACATCTGGCAGATAATGACCGGACTTGTATAATGGGCATTCAAGGTACTCTCCCTTGCCATGCGGTACTCCTCCGGCGATAACAGTTCCTTTAACTGCTGATATTCCGCTGACCAGTTTGATTTGCTCTCGTCAAACGCATCGGCAAGACCACCCCAGCCAACATATTGTGACAAAATCTGCTGTTCCTGCGGTGTAGCATAACGGTTTTCGCCCTCAATCTGCTCCAACAGCATGATTGCTGCAATATTTCTCTGGAATTTTTCTTTTGGAGAACCTTCACCCAGACGATCATCGCTGATATGGAAATTGACAGCGTTGCTTTTATCCGGTGCAGCCACAGATCTTTCCTGTACAGTCTTATTCTCCTCTGCCGAAGGTGTAAGCGGCTCCCAGTCTCCGGTAAGCACCTGTGACAGCATTTCCTCTGTCTGCCGGTCTGCTTCTCCATTCTCCAGACGCTCACGGGCAGCCTTCGTGTCTATGTTGTCCAGTTTATCTTCGGTCTGTTTCCTTTCATCAGAGAACTCCCTCTCTGCTTCCCTGCCACTTTCTGCAAGCTCATTGCCCCAGTCCATTGCTTCCTGCAAAGTCGAAAATGTCTCCAATGCCGGACGGGTAGTGTCTGCCGTATCATAAATCGCATATCTGTCCGCTTCCTTATCAATCCAAAGAAATACTCCCTCTGATAAGGTGGCACTCCACTGTGTCGGATTCCCATATTCATCATCAGCATCATGTACCACATGCCAGGATAATTTCTGCGATTCCTCTTGTGAAAATTCTTGTTGTGGCTCAGTTTCATCCGGCTCAGCGATACCATCCGTCCCGTCAAAGCTTGAAAACACTTCTGCTTCGTGCCTGTCAATATCTTCCTCTGCAATGGCATTGATATAATCGTCCTCTACTTCGCCACGCTCCGGCTTATGGTCGTATTCAAAGGTTTTTCCATTGACCTGTGCATAATAAAAACTGCTGTCCTCAATGTCATTTCCAAGCAGATATTTCTCTTTTTCACTGCCCCACTCATCAACCAGAACACACTCATATCCATCAATCGTGATCTTTTGCTGTGCTTCCTTTTCTTTTTCCCGAAGCACATTGATATATCTTCTCGCCTGATTGGTAAATCCGTCCAGCACTGCCGGATGTGAGCTTAGAATCAGATCATTGTTCTGCCACTCATTTTCCGCAACAATGCCCTTTGCCCAGTCCTTATTGTTCTGCGAAAAACGACCGTCATAATCAAAATGCGTAACCGTATTTGCAAGGACAAATTCCACACAGTCAATGCCATATTTATCTATGATCTCATCTGCGGTATTCCTCGGAAGAACAAAACCATTGAATTTTTCAGCAATCAGTGCATCAATGTCTTTCTTACACTCTAACCGCTGTCCATGCTCCAGACGGGAAAACTCACGCTGTCTTGCCTTTTCTGCCTGTTCTTCCTTGTAAGCCTTATAGTTTTCCTTCCCCTGTGGAGATAAGTATTTATCCTCTTTGATCAGCTCACGAAGCCTTTTCTCCACAACATTCCAGTTCAAAAGCACCTTTGCATACGGATTTCCATAACTTCCCTTTTCCAGCCGGATACCTTTTCCGTCATGTTCATTATGGGAATCATCATTGCCCGGAAGTCCACCTGAACCGCCACCGATGCCATATTCTTTTTTCAGAAAGGCTACCGCTTCCTTCTGGTCATGTCCTTCCATGAAATACTCATAGATGCGGAAAGCTCCATGCTCATAGCCGCTTCCCCTGCCTAGTGCATAGTCAATCTCATCCTGTGTAATAAAATCTTCCTGTGCTACTTCCACAGTATCTGGCAATGGAAATTCCAGCCTTTCTCTGTCAAGGTCTGCTATCTCCGATAACAGATATTCCGGTGATTTCACATGCCGCCATTTTAATTCTGCTTCTCCAGAAGCAAGGCGGTTTGCCGCATCTTCCAAAATATTTTTAAGCTGTTCCCTGCCCTCATGGGTGGAAAGAAGCTCCATGAGTTTTGCTTCACTTTCCGGATAATTTCCTGCCTTTAAGCCAAGCTCCTCCGGCATTTCATCCATTCCATCTCGCAGGAAGAAATAGATCTGATTGGCAACACGATTTCGCTCCTGTGTATCCACCAGAAATGCTTCATTGGCACTCATATATGTACCATTTTCAATCATAGAGCGAATATGGTTCTCTACCTCTTCCCAATCCATCGTGACAATCGGTGTTTCCCTTGCCTGTGTTCCATAGCCGACACTCATGCCATGCTCATCGAACCACACTGATACGGGATTGCCGTTAATCTCAAAACCTTTTCCAGTCTGTCCGTACTCATTTTTCAAGAAATCTACCATCTGCTCGGCATTTCTGCCCTCGGTGTATTTTGCAAAAATACGCTTCCTGCTATGCTGTTTTCCTCCACCACTGCGAAGAATGGTTTCAAGCTCATTCTGTGGCAAAGAAAAAGCAGCGGGCATGGTATATTTCATACTTGCTTCCGCTGCTGCGACTGTTCCGACCTGTTCCTCAAAAGAAGGAAACAGGCTAAGTTGTGTAAAGGTGGGTTCCGGTGCTTCTCTCCGAAGCGGCGTATCTGTTACAGGCTGTATACCAGTTCGCTCAATACCACTTCCTCGGCTCGGCTCTGAATGTTGTTCATCTTCGCTACCCAGAGCATCTGATCGGCTTCCTTGAGCTGTTCTGTCACTCCCTCTGTTTCCGCCATCTGGCTTATCAGCTTCTCCATTCTCTCCTCTGCCTGCTTCTGGATCGTCAGCAGGTGTTCTTTCAATGTCCCTTTCAGAAGAAACGCTGAGTACACGCCCCTGTGGTTCTCCTTCAGATAAGTCTCCCTCATCATTCCGTACTTCGTTACCGTTCCCTCCGGCTGAATGTCCGCCTGCAATGTCGGGATCAGATAATCCCCGTTCTTTTCGTATGTCAGATTCATCGCTATTGCCCCTTTCTACGCTGTTTTGATTGTTGTCAATATATTCTTCATGTCCGCTCTTGCTTTCACGCTTTAACGCATTGTAGTCTATTTCAGAAGTATTTGCAAGCCCTTTCTGCGTTAAATTTTGCAATTGTTCCTGTTCGTGGCTTCTGTTATATGCCCTTATGGTTCTTCCAATCTCTAAAAGTACCGGTTTTGCAAGCTCATTGGCTGCATCTCCAAGTACTGCAAGGGTGTCCATGGAATTAAATTCATGGATAAAATCGAAAGAAAATTCCGAACCATACTCTTGCATATCTGCACCACAGGCAGATAAAAGTGTAAAGGAAATGCTGTCCGATAATGTCTCCCTCAAGCGGATACCGACATTCTGTTCATCCAGTCCCTCTAAGAAACTGTCCTCGATCATGTACTGCAGATCCGGCAGCAATTCCTCATAATAATCTGCCGCAATCCTCTCAGCTATCTCCATAAGTCTTTCTTCAAACAGCTTCTTATCATCTGTGGCACCATAAGTCTGCTCCAGACGCTTAATTACATCTTCCTTATGTTCCTCATGTAATTCCCAGAGTTCCGGATACCGTCCGATTCTCCTTGCCGCATGGACATCTGAAACATCAAATACATATTTCAGACGCTTTCCATGTGCATCATCCTCGTCCAAAAGCGCAATACCCTTTGCCCCTTTGTTTACCCAACAGTGCATACGCTCATTCCACAGCTCAATGGACGCACACGCTGTTGCATCCGGTCTTTGTGCATAGATCAAAAGCTGTTCCCGGAACGGATACTTGTATAATCTCGCCGCTGTAGTAAGGTATTTCATCCATTCCTCACGATTTTTGACAACCTCGGCTGCTGTCTCTTTTGCCAGAGCCGATATAAAATCATATTTTCTCACACAGTTCTCCTTCCTGTCATAGATACGACAAAAAGGCAGCCACATACACTACATGACTGCCTTTCCCTTACTTCCCGTTACATTTCTATTCTGCTATACCAAAGCTGAAAGTCTTACTCTCAGCCACTTTCTTAGGCATAAATCTTGCCTTAACTTCCGCAACCCTCCCCTCTAATGCCTGAAACATAGCGTCTACCTGTTCCTGTGTATATTCGTAGGAACCTCGATTTGCAAGATTCTCCAATCTTCCAATGGCATCCACCGCCTTATTCATGCGGTACTCGCCAATACGGATAAACTTCTCCGCCTTTGTCTCATTTTCCTTTGCTGCAGGTTCACCCTGCATTTCCTCTGTAGTCATTGTTACATTTGTTTCTTCCATGTGATTTTCCTCCATTTTTGATAAAAAAAGCGTACAGGTTTTCCCATACGCTCTGACGCTGTGTTGTTATTAAATTGTATGTGGTATAATGTCGTACCGCTAAATTAAATTTCTCGACATCCACAAATAGAGAATTGTCTATTACATTTCCCATTATAGTTGATTTTCTAATTCGTCGAGAATGAATTTTTGTGAAATAGATGAAATCATTTCTACAACTTCCATAACAAAGTTCCTCATAAATTCTCTATAACAAATCACAATTTCACCCTTATATAACACTATGGATAACTTCTCTTTATTGCTACCTTCTTTATACTCATCATACTCAAGTTTAATATTAGTTTGATGTACGATTTGATCTCTTAATGATCTTCCTCTCTCGCTACCACAGAGTAAACGAAAAGCATGTGTATCAAGTTTATCTATTTCACAAAGATATGATTTTAAATAAATAAATTTATCATTTTCATCCTTCAATATTTTCTTTGTGAATTTATTGAAACTATCATTTCTTTCATGAAAAGCTATACAATGAAAAATAGTAGCTACTACATCTAATGCATTTCTTGCAAAAAGGATTGTACTTTCAGTATGATAAAGCAATGTTGTTTCATCATCTCCAAAAAGGCAAGGCATTTCCATGTTCTGTGAGACTTCAAATTCATTTAAATTTTCAATAGCACATTTTTCTGCAAACAACATCATTTTGATTTTCTGATGACATATTACTGCTTTCTCTTTTAAATTGATTTTAGTTTCTGTATCTATACTGGTATTATATTCAATAAGGTTAAATAGATCATAACCTATTTGTATTTTTGGTATGATATCACCATAGTCCGATGTCAACTTCAAATCAAGTGATACAAGTTCATTTCTGTCTAACCACATTAAGTATTTCTCCTTAACTTTGCAAATTCCGATACTTTCCCCACTATACCACAATCACAGCTACATTCCTACCCTTGCTTTCCTGCCTTTTGAGAAAATTCCATCTTAAACTTATACTGGAATCCCTTGATTTCTTTTCCATCCTTCGTATAGGAAAACTCCTCTATGCTCTCCGGAATCAAATAAGCATCATAGCTGCCTTTCTTGCCTTTTAATCCTTTTACAAGTATCTTTTTCCCTTGAAGCAGGCTCTTGACCTGTGTATCGGAAAGTGTTACCCCAAGTGCCTTGCCGACATTCATACCGCACTTCCCGGTACAGTACGCTCCGAATTTTCCCTTGACTACATCAGCACCGCACTTCGGGCATTTGCCTAGCACTTCCTGTCCACCCTTGCCTGTGCCAAACATGGCTTTCTGCTCATCACTAACGCTGTGATAGGTCTTTACAAGATCAGTTACCATTGCTTCAATACCAGACATAAACTGCTCTGCATCAACTTCTCCTTTGGATACAAGTGTAAGCTCATTTTCCCAGTCAGCAGTCAGTTTCGGAGATTTTACTACATCCGGAAGTATCGTGACCAGCTTCATTCCGTCCTCTGTCGGAATCATCTGCTTTTTCTCACGCTTTACGAATCCGTCTTTTACCAGTTTTTCAATAATGTCAGCTCTGGTGGCAGGTGTGCCAAGTCCTTTTCTCTCCACTTCATCGCCCATATCCTCTGCTCCGGCTCGCTCCATGGCGGACAGCAGGCTGTCCTCAGTGTAATGTTTTGGCGGCTGTGTGAAATGCTCGGAAACCTTTGTCTGCTCCACTGCAATCATCATGCCCTCACGAAGCTCCGGTAGCTTCTTTTCTTCCTCTGCATCCGATTTATCCTCTGCGGTTTTATAGGAATTTTTGAAGAAATCCTCAAATTCCTTCCATCCATTTTTCCACACTTCCTTGCCGGATACCTTAAATACAGTATTGTTGCAGGTAATCACTGCCTTTGTGGAATTATAAATGTGCTTCTCCCCGGTCGCACACAGCAGACGGTTTGCACAAAGGGAAAGTATCTTCATTTCGCTCTCCGGGATTGCCTTTAAGTCCTGCTTGATGATCTCCATGGTAGGAATGATTGCGTGGTGGTCCGTCACTTTCTTGCTGTTCAAAATTCTTTTAATATCTGGATTGAACATGATATTCTGCTCAAATAACAGGGAATTGAAAATTGCTTCGATCACATTTCTTGCTGTGCCATACATGTCATCGGAAAGATACTGGCTGTCCGTTCTCGGATAAGTGACAAGTTTCTTTTCATAAAGGCTCTGGGTATATTCCAAGGTCTGCTTGGCAGTAAAGCCAAACAGACGGTTTGCATCCCTCTGAAGCGTGGTAAGGTCATAGAGCTTCGGTGGTGCTACCCACTTTTCTTCCTTCACCACAGAAGTCACATGAGCCTGTCCGTTTTCACAGGCTCCAGCAGTTCTTTCTGCTTCCGCTTTATCGCTGATATGCTCCGATACCGCATCCAGACCATTTCCCATGATATGAGCTATGTAATAGGCTTCTTTCTTGAAATTCATGATTTTACTTTCACGATCTACAAGCATGGCAAGTGTCGGTGTCTGCACTCTGCCCACCTTTAATGCCTTACCGCCATATAATACGGTAAAAAGCCTTGTCCCATTGATACCCACAAGCCAGTCTGCTTCTTGCCTGCACAGTGCTGAATGATACAGATTGTCATAATCACTGCCTGGGCGAAGATTATGGAAGCCGTCACGGATAGCACTTTCCTCCATGGAAGAAATCCATAACCGCTTCATCGGTTTTCTACACCCTGCCATGTTGTAGGTCAGGCGGAAAATCAATTCTCCCTCCCTTCCGGCATCGGTTGCACACACAACAGCATCTACCCTGTCATCATGCATGAGCTTTTTCAAAATCTGATACTGTGCTTTTGTATCACTTTTCACTTCATGCTGCCATTCCTGCGGAATGATTGGAAGGCTCTCATAGCTCCATTTCTTCCATGCTTCCTCATAGCTTTCCGGCTGTGCCAGTTCTACCAGATGTCCCACGCACCATGATACCAGATAGTCATTGCCTTCCAAATATCCGTCCTTACGCTGTGTGGCACCAAGAACTGCCGCAATGCTCTGTGCCACACTCGGCTTTTCTGCAATTACAAGCTCCATCTCTATTCCTCCCCATTTTCTTCATCATTCTCGTTGTTGTTATCTTCATTGTCATTCTCGTCTGTGTCTACTGATTCTGTATCATCACCATTTATGAATGCTTCGTCGGAATCCTGCTCGGTTTCTTCCTCGTCATCATAATCGTAGTCCTCGTCAAGCTCGTCCTCATCTTCATCCTCATCAATGAAGTTTTCCTTTTTCTTCTTGGATTTCACAACATATACCACTCCGATCACAGCTACCGCAGCAATGCCCATTAAAATATATGTAAAGCCGGAACCATCTGCTTTTGCGGTATCCTCTTTCGGCTCACTTGTATCTTCCGTGCTATCTTCGGTGCTGTCCTCAACACTTTCTGCTCCCTGTGTTTTATCTCCTGTGGTATCAGCATTATTGTTTGATAATGCGCTGTCTTTGGTAGGGATTGCAGATTCCAATGCCGCTGAATTTTTCGGAAGTGTCTCGCTGTTATCCGTTGTGGTATTCAGCAGGTCGTTTTCACTGACTTCTGTAAGGAAATACACCTTTTCATCTTCCCCATCACGGTCAATCACAAGATAAAATATCTTTTCTGATGCAGTCTGGATTGTGTAAAATTCCTTGCCTTTTTCTGTGGTCTGGCTGTCACTGCTCTGGTCTGCATCCTTAGAAGTATCTCCCGTACTTGGAGATTGCTTTGCTGTTGCGGAACTGCTTGAAGTTGTTCCACTGCCTGTCTGGGAAACTGTATTTCCATTCACATCCGTTTTTGTATGCTCTGTGACCTGTGCGGTTGCAGAGCTTGGCTTGGTTGCCGACGCATCCACCGGAAGCTGCTGTGCCGGATCTTTTTCACTGCTGTCCTTATTCTCCGGATCGGTGTAATACGGATTGGCTGTTTTATAGATTTCAGAGGTATTTCCTGCATTATCCATGGCAGAAATCGTGAAATACTGATACCCTGCATCGAACTGTTGCAGACGGATATTCAAGGCTCCATTCGTATGCTCTGTAAACTCATAGCCATTGACATAGATTGCCTTGATACCGGAATCCGTATCATGTGCCTGAATGCTCAAAAGACCGTCGCTGACTGCCGCATTTAAGGTAGGCTTGGTAAAATCAAAACACTTGATATAACGGTTTTTCTCGTAGGTCTTGCCCTTCTGGTCTGTGACCTGCACATAAATGGTGCTGTTCTCGGAAATCTCTATGTACATATCCTCGGTAATATCCGTCCAACTTCCATTCTGTCCGACTTTCGCCTGTACTTTCTGAATGGTAAAATTGCCGGACACTACCGTATCTTCTACCTTGACCGTTACTTTCGTGGTATCATTATGCCATCCAGACGGTGTATTGATTGTGATTTTTACACTTGGATTGATATAGGCACATTCCTTGTAATCCTTTGCACACACCTCACAATCTTCATCTACTGCATACTGACTGCATTTTTCCTTGCAGGTGCATTTTGCGGCAGGCTGTGTCTCCTCAGTTGTGCCTTCTGTGGAATTTTCAGTTGTATTCTCTGTGGACTGCTCTGTGTGATTTTCTCCACTACCGGAACTGTCCTTGTTATCATTACCGGACGCTGTGCTTTCTGCACTGCTTTCCTCTGCCGCACTTTCTGTTTTCTGCTCTGCTGTATCCTCCGCATGAACCTCCACAGTATTTGCCCTGTTTGCAAAAAATGCCCCGACCGGCATACAAAAAAGTATTGCCGACAGTATCAGGGACATTAGTGCCTTAACGGATAACTTCTTCATTTTCATTGGTCGAATCCTCCTTTTCCTGTTCCCGTTTCTGTAATAAATTTCTGACTTCATCCTCACTGAGCTTATTAAGCATCTGCAATCGCTCGGATGAGATTTTATATTTTCGTATGATCTTCATGGCTTCGGCATCCTCCGCCATCTGTTTCTGCTCTGCAAGGTCTTTTTCCTTTGCCTGTAGCTGTGCTATCTGCTCCCTGACCTTTTTAAGCTGTGAATTGATTCGCTCTACTGACAAAAATAATTCCTCCCTTCGCTAATTCAATCTTCCAAAACCATAAAAATGGCTCTGCCAGTAAGAAGTATTGATTGATGTGTACTGAATTGGATCACCGCAATGCACCATCGTACCGTTTCCACAGTAGATACCAACGTGTGTAACCGGACGTCCTGCATTATAGGTTCCTGTAAAAAATATAATGTCCCCTGCCTTTGCATCTGCCGCTGATACCGGAGTACACTGGTCATAAATGCCCTGTGCTGTGGTTCTTGGCAGGTTATGTACGCCACTGTTTGAAAATACCCAGCATACAAAACCGGAACAGTCAAAACTAGCCGGAGCTGTGCCGCCAAAAGTATATGGCATTCCCAGATACCTGTTTGCTTCACGCATAAGCGTCTGTACGGTTGCATCATCATAGGATTCCGGCGGTATCACATTGCTGGTTCCTCCTCCGGTGCCGCCCGTTGTTTCTCCATAAATGGTCTGTTCTCCTGCTTCAAAATAAAATAACGGGTTATAATATTCCCCGTTATACAGACATTCGATATGAAGGTGGCTTCCGGTACTGCTTCCTGTATTTCCGCTTTTGCCTATATTGTCACCTTTTTTTACACTCTGCCCTGCGGACACATTTAAGCTGTCCATGTGGGCATATTTTGTGGTATATCCCTTACTGTCCGTAATCACCACATAATTCCCATAATAGGAATCGTAAGTTGCTTCTGTTACCGTTCCATCATGTGCCGCATATACAAACGTTCCTGTCGGCACCGCTATATCCACACCCCTGTGAAGCTCCTCTGCTCCGGTGTTCGGATTCTTCCGGTATCCATAATAACTACTGATATAGTAGTACCAGTAGTAATCCACGGGTGTTCCAAATACCTGTAACCCGCCTTTTGTCTCCGTGTAGGCGGCAAAGATTTCTGCCTGTTCCGTATCCATGCGTCCGGCAACAATGCTCTCAAGAGGTGTGACCGTTAAAGTGACTCGAAGGATTGTTACGATATATTCTTCTTCCTCCTCATACTCGTATTCCTCGGTACTGATGCTTCCATCTGCATTTGTAACTGTTCTGGTTCCGGTCTTTGTGACTGTCCTTGTCCGTGTCTCCTCCACTTCCTCAGTAGTAAGGGAATACATGGCATCAAATAATTCCTGAATTTCACTCTCCATTTCTGCGGCAGTAAATTCCGTATGGACTGCGGAAAGATAACTGATCAGTGTATATGGATCATGCCCGATTGCACCAAGGTTATAATCGTATTCATCATATCCCGGGTAATCAGTTTCAATCCGGTCAATCTTGTTTTGCAGCTCCATTTCCTTTTCTGTAAAAGATAAATCTGCTGCATCAATCTCTGCCGGAAGGCTAAGATATGTGCTTGCCATCGTTGTTGTCACAGTTCCGGTAAACATGGAACCGCAGCTTGATAATGCCGACATGATCATAATAAGCAGAAGAGCAAAAATACCCACTGTGATAATCAGTGTTTTATTTTTTGTGGCAATCTCCTGTAACTTCTTCGCAATCCCGGTTGCAGCATTAGCGGTCTTTGTAAATGCTTCCTTTGCCGTCTTAGCCTCTGCCCCTGCCTGTCTTGCCTTGGCATATTCTCGTTTGATACGCTGTTTCTGTAGCTGCCTTTGCAACTGCTTCTTTGGACTGTTGCCCTTTAGATGTGGATTTTCACTGATGAATTTCTCATACTCCAGTTTCATATCCGCTGTGACCTGCTTTTTCTGCAATCGCTCTAGGCGGTCACGCTTTCTCTGTGCCTTGCTCTTGCGGTGATACTTCATATAGTGATAAATGTCCTCGGCACGCTGTTCCGTCTTGTGTGCACCCTCAACCGCAGAATTGTCCTTTTCTGTTTCTGCAATCTTACGATGCACAAAATACATATTTTCCGTTTGCAGCTTATGAACCGCAGTCTTTCCCAGACCATCCTGCTTAAATGGCTTCTCCACATCCACCGGAACAACGATATATTTTGCTTTTCCGTTCTGTTCATCAAAGACACGTTTCATCTCATACTGCCGCTTTTTCGGCATCTTGTCCTTTGCTTTCTGCAACTTCTGACGACTCTTTTCCGACTTATCAAAAGCCTTCTGTACTTTTTTGTCGGTAAATTCTTCCGCCTGCCCCTGCGAAAATGTGGCATCCTTTGTCTGAAAATCTCCATAATCGGACTGCTTTGTATCTTCCGACTTTGCACGTTCTCTGTGTGCGTGTTCTCTCTGCACACGCCTATTGTGATACTTTCCTTTTTCCTCAGACCGTTGGTAGGTGTCCCTGACATGAACCTTGTTTTCTATCGTGCTGTCAGAAGATGTTTCAAAATCACTCTGCTCATCCTGCATGAAACTGTTTTCCTTTAAGAATGCCTTTTCCGCTTCGGCTTCCGACTTCTGGACGCTGTGACCAGAAGTTGCATTTCTTCTATGACTGCCATGGTTCGCATCTCTTGGCAGATTGCTCACAGGCTTCATATTGGCATGAAACTGATTTTCCACAGAAAAGGTGTTGTCCTGCCTGTGTTCTGTATGCCTTGCTCCAGTCACTTCCTTATCTTTGGAAAATATCTCTTCTTCAAATGCCTTTGCCGCCTGCTTTTTCTGTCTCTTTTCTGCCATTTATACTGCGTCCTCCTTCTGCACTGATTCCTCCGGCTTGGTATTCATAATTCTGTAGGTCTTGGTGTCTGTCGGGTATTTATCCACGAAGGGAATTACCACGTTATCAAACAGTATCAGACCACTTCCCGGCTCAGAGTTGGTAACATAGGAAAGCTGCTTATCAGAAAGTCCCAGCTTATCCGCGAGGATTGCCTGATCTTTGGCATTCTGGTTTAACAGATACACAAAATCGCTGTTACCCAAAATACCCTCAATCTCCTCAGAACGGAGAAAATCGCCCACATTCTGCGTCAAGCCTGTCGGTATTCCGCCCCATTTTCTGAAACGCTTCCAGATTTCCACAGAGTAGATAGCGGTCTGCTTCTCCTTCAGAAGAAGGTGAAACTCATCACAGTAATAACGGGTTGCAATCTTTCGCTCCCTGTTCTGCGATACCCTGTTCCAAACCGCATCCTGCACGATTAACATACCCAGCTCTTTCAACTGATTTCCCAAGTCTCTGATGTCAAAGCACATGATACGATTGCCGCTGTCTACGTTGGTATGGTGGTTGAAGTAATTCTGGGAACCATGCACATACAGCACAAGGCTGTTTGCGATACGCTCCGCCTTTGGATTTTTGTGTGCTAACAGGGCATCATATAAATCTTCCAGCAGCGGCATATTTTTCGGCACCGGATTTTCAAAATACTTATCATAAATATGACGGATACACTCGTCGATGATACCTTTTTCATCGTTCTGCAATCCATCCTTGCCGCCTGCAATCAGGTCACACAGAGTAATAATAAAATCGGATTTCAGCTTTAACGCTTCCTTATCCCCCTTATGGGATAACTGTATATCCATAGGGTTCAGATAGTCTTTGGAATTGGTGGCAAGTTTTACCACCTGTCCATGTAGTGCTGCCACAAGAGCAAAATACTCTCCCTCCGGATCGCAGATGATAATATCGTCCTTTGTGATAAGAAAACAGCTTAAAATCTCACGCTTTGCACTAAAACTCTTACCACTTCCGGGAGTACCTAAGATAACTCCGTTTGGTGTACGGAGCCTTTTGCGGTCTGCCATGATCATGTTGTTGCTGAGTGCATTTAATCCGTAATAGATTGCCGGTGCAGGCATAAACAATTCCTGTGTGCAGAATGGTACTAAGATTGCGGTACTCTTTGTGGAAAGGGTACGCTCAATTCCGGTTTCATTGCACCCAATCGGTGCAGATGCCATAAGGCCCTGCTCCTGTAAATACTGTAAACATCTGAGGTCACAGTTTGCCTGCTGAATAATACCGGACACCCTCTGCATTAAGCTCTCCAGTTCCCGCTTGGTTCTGCCATAACAGGTAATAAGGAATGTCATGTTGATCATCTTCTGGTTGCTCGTATTCAAATCATCGAGAAATTCCAGCGTGTCCTTTTCATAAGTCACGATGTCTGTTGGAAGAATATCCATATCATAGCCGCTTCGGACTGCCTTTTTCTGCTCTTCAATCTTCATTTTCTGGATATTGGAAATAACCGCTTTTAACTTCTTGATTGCCTTTACCGGATCTTCCGTCTGCATGTGCATGGAAATCGTAAGATTAGCATCAATATCCAGAAGATGCTTGATCAGCTCGTCCGTAAACTTCGGTGCGATAATATCCAGATAGGACACACAGCCATACATATTTCCCGACTTAAAGCGGTTCGGATAGCGGAAATCAAATCCCGGCGGTGCAATATAGTCCTTGACCGACTTACCGGATTCTGCCAAATCCTTAAATGAAAAACGGAAAGGCTCCATGGTATCCTGATTAAAATATTCATGCAGGATTCGCAGTCTTTCCTTTCCGTCCAGTCCCCTCGCAAGGGTTCCTATGTTGTTTAAGTTCCGTATGACATCTTTTTCAATGTTGTTAAGGCGGCTCTTGGCTTCCTTGTAGCCGTTGCTTTCTACACCAAAAATCAGATATTTTGATTTGATGATACCGTTGTTGCCCTTTGCAGCCTGCTTCTTTAACATCTGCGTGTATTCCTCACGGATGTCGTTAAAATCATCCTCCTGCCACGGAATGTCAAACTGTTCTGTAAGCATCTGCTCGTTGACCTGCCTGTTGAAAAGCACCAGTTCAAACTTCACAGACGGATCAAAATAATTGATGAGCTTGCTGTACTGTGCCAGTATGTCCGCCTGGTCATCCACTTCCAGAAGCTCATAGTTTATATCAAAAAATTCCACCATCTTTGTATAATAATGGTGGCTGACCTGACAGATACCGTCACGGAACATCTTTTCAAAAGTGATCGTCCTTTGTGCGGTAGTCGGCTTTTCTTTCTCAATGCTCCTTCCCGATAAAATATGCTTTAACTGTATAAGACGCTTCTTTTCTGAAAAGGTAAGACCGCTACTTTTACTGTTGTTCCTGCTATTGCCTTTATAACTGCTTTTTCTGCGGTTTTCCGGTTCTGCCTTTTGCTTTTTCTTCAAGATAACGAACCTCCCTTCGTAATTTTTCTTTTTCTTCCAACTGCTTGTATAAGTTCTCTGACCGGTATGGTCTTATGCCCGGTGTGAGTATCTTCTGCCGGAGCATAAAATACAAAATCTTCTCCGCCGGAAACCCGTTTTTCTCATACATCGCAAAAAAGAAGAACGGAAGCATTGCTCCCATCATAAGAAGTGATGCGGCTGATGTTCCGATCAGTCCCTTGGTTAAAAAATACAAGGGTATCCCGGCTACTGCCGCACCGCTGAAACAGATGATCTGTCTCTTTGTCAAGTTCAGTGCCACTTTTGTCTTGATACCGGACAAATCCTTTGGCACCTGCACGGATATTGCCATATCGTTCCTCCCTTAGTGCGCATTCCAGATAGATTTCGATAATGAACCAGTCTTAAAGAGTGAAAAGCATAAAATAACGGTATATGCTGCCACCGACCAGAGTGCCGTATGCAGGTTGTCGGATACTGCCACACCAGCCACAAGCACTGCATAGATAGCGACACACACCATCATAAAAAATCCCTGAAATGCAAGGGCACAAAGTCCCTTAAAATAATTGGTTCCTATCGTTCCCCACTCCCGGTTGGTTACGGTTGCGCAGGGAACGGGTGCTACTGATACATAAAGATATATTTCAATCATTCGCCCATAAAGAATGACGGTGATCAGGACTGACATGATTTTCATACATAAACTGACGATCATGGTCTCCATTCCAAGTCCCAACAGCTCTCCTATGCTCATTTCCGAAAACTGCTCATTAAACATCGTCTGCAGCGTACTTGAAACATCAATACTGGTTTCCCCGCTGATTGCTGCCGCTGCGGAATTGACGATATGGCTTCCCACATCAAATACCGCCATTACAATGTCAAAAGTCTTGCTTAACAGCATGACTGCAATACACGCTTTCATAAAAAAACGGATAAAAATTGCCGTATTGAAGTCATGCAGATTATTCTTGTCAATAACCATGGAAATAAGCTCGTAGACGAGTACAAAACTGATGATCATTCCCGCTATGGGAATCATCACGTTATCGGACAGGGTTTTTATCATGTCAAAAATACCGGAGTTCCAAGTGCTGGGAGTTTTGCTGACCTCCCCTGCAATCGTGCCTACCTTGTCATTGACATCGGTAAACATGGTTTCAAAGTTTGTCAGCACCCATCCCTGCAACAGTTCCTTTATGAATTCAGTAATCTTATCAATGATCCCGCCCATGAATTATGAGAACAGTGTGGTAAGCTGTGGTATTACCGTCTGTGCCACAATGATGATGCCACCGCCACTCATAAGCTGCTTGATGCCCTGCGATTTTGCTTATGTGTGATAAAGAAGTAATAGAAGTGTAAAAAATTTTGCCTTTCCTATCCGGTACTTGTCTTTGGTATCGGATAGGGCAGGCGGTCATTCGGGCAAGTCCACCTTGCCGACGAAAGAATAGTAAATCTCAATATCCTGTCTGCGTGTGCCATTTTCATCGTAGCTGCACTCATGCACAACGATTTTCTCTACAAACTCACGTAAGAGGGTGTGGGTCAGTTCTTCAAAGTTCATGTGCTTGCGGACAATGTTCATAAACTTTTCTGCGTTTACGGTAGCTTCCTGTGCTTTGGAAAGCTCCGCCTGTATTCTGGCAACACGCTCTTTCAATTCCTGCTGTTCGGCTTCATAGTCTGCCGAAAGCTCCGTGAAACGCTCGTCAGAAATGCGACCGCTTACGCTGTCCTCATACAGCCGCTTGAAAATAGCGGAAAGTTCACCGATACGCTTTTCGGCAGCTTCCAGTTCCTTTTTCTTGGCGGCGTTCCGGCGTTTGCCGCCGTCCTCGTTCTGCTCGATCAGCAGCTTCATAAACCGGGCTTCATACTTTGCCGCATAGCTCGTCACTTTCCGTAGATTGGAGAGAACGCCCGCAGTCAAAAGGTCGGTGCGGATAAAATGTGCGGTGCAGTCATGGGTGCGCTTTTTGTAGTTCCCGCAGATATAGCAGTCCTGTTTCCGCTTATCGGTCTGGTAACGCTGCTGATACATGACGCTGCCGCAGTCCGCGCAAAAGAGCATACCAGAGAACAAGCCCACTTCATCATAGCGGTTCGGACGCTTGCGCTGTTTGCGTAATTCCTGCACACGCTCCCATGTCTGGGTGTCGATGATAGGCTCATGGTGGTTCTCGAAAATTGCCTGTTTCTCAATGGGATTTTCTATGCTGTGCTTGGTCTTGTAGGACGGTTTCTCCGTCTTGAAGTTCACCAAACAGCCCATGTACTCCCGGTTTTCAAGGATATGCACCACGGTATTTGTCGCCCATTTGCACTCATAGCCGGGGTGATAGCGGCGTGTGCTGCCCGTCCTGCGGTATTCCAGCGTTCCCGGCGTTGGGATTTCCTGCTCGGTCAGCATACGGGCTATCTTGGTCGGACCGTTCCCGGCAAGGCACAGACGGTATATCTGCTTGACTACGGGTGCGGCTTCCTCGTCAATGATGAAGTTTTCGTCCTCGTCCATGAGGTAGCCGTACACGGGTTTGCTCGTAACAGGCTTGCCGCTCATGCCTTTTGACCGTTTTACAGCTTTGATTTTCTTACTCGTATCTCTCACCAGCCATTCGTTGAAAATGTTCCGCAGAGGGGCAAAATCATTGTCGCCCTGTGCGCTGTCTACTCCATCGTTGATGGCGATAAAGCGGACTCCTTTTTGTGGGAAAATCATCTCGGTATACATTCCCACCTGCAGGTAGTTTCGCCCTAACCGTGACATATCCTTTACGATAACGGTAGCCACTTTCCCGGCTTCAATGTCCGCAAGCATGGATTGAAAGCCCGGTCTTTGGAAGTTCGCACCAGAATAGCCATCGTCCGTGTACCAGCGCAGATTGGAAAAGCCGTTCTGCTTTGCGTAGGTTTCAAGGATACGCTTCTGAGACGAGATTTGTCAAGGGTATTTTTCCCATATTGTAAAGATAAATAAATTTGCTGATGATTCTGTGAAAAACTAAACAACAATATTAAAATATTAGTTGATATTGATTTTTACCCATCCAAATGCTATAATGTTTTCGAATATAGCAGACAGGCTCTCACATAGAGTGGCAAACTCTGCAAAAAATATTGACATATTTTTTGAAATCGGCGTATTGATGTGGACTCTCCACCCCGTACATTTACCAGTGCTACAGAGATTTGCCTGCACTTATGACGGATGCGTATCTGAGAGCGGATATGGAAGTTGCAAATCTAATGCATGTTGTGCGTAATCTGCATTAACAAACGCAACGAATCGGAAGAAGCGTCGTGGGTAATTTGGAGCCTATACTGGGAATATTTAATGAATGATCCCGACAAAACTATTTTCAGCTGGCGTTATTATTTATCCGGCTACTTTGGAACGGAGGTGCAAGAATTTCGGAAGATGTAATTGGATCGAACGTTTTCTGGCCCTATTTGCGGTGTTTCCTGATTTTTTAAAACTTATCCCAAAAAGGAGAAAATATCATGAGCAAAATGAATAAGAAGCTTCCAGCGCTGTTTCTGACACTTGTTCTGGTGCTGGGTATGACGGCCTGCGGCGGCAAGACCACGGATGGCACGACCGGCAGTACGGACAACACTGTGACCGCAGAAGAGGAAGATCACAAGACGCAGAACACCAAGGTTGACCCTAATTCCCCAATCACCGAAGAAATGCTTCGCAACCATGCAGTCGCTCCGGCAGAAGACTTCACCTATGATGTAGAGGATGATGGTATCAAAATCAGAAGCTATACGGGCAGCGATACCGTTGTTGTCATCCCTGAAGAGATTGAAGGCAAGCCGGTTACGGCGCTCTATAATTATGTATTTGGCAATGACTCCCCGGTGCGGGCGGTGCTGATTCCGGAGAGCGTTAAAGAAATTGAAGAGGTATTTATCAACAATGAAACGGTGGAACTGGTCATTTGCGAGGGTGTGACAAGAACGCTGGGGCTGACCTTCGGCTTCTGCTCTAATTTGCAGCAGGTCATCTTCGGCAAGGACCTCCAGGAACTGGGAGGCATTGGCACCTTCGGTAACTGCTCCAAGTTGAAGGAACTCCACTTCACGCAGGCACTCACAAATATTGACGATGAACTGTGCTTTGAGGGCTGCGACAACCTCACCATCTACGGTCCGGCAGACAGCTATATTGAATCCTTTGCCAAGGAGTATGGAATTCCGTTCGTAGTGGAGTAACACATTTAATCTTCAAAAATTCCTCTTATCATGTATCTAAAGAAAAAACATCTGCCCAGCGGCAGAAAAGAAAAAACCGCTGCTGGGCAGACCCATTTTCACGCTTAATTTATATTCACTGGTGGCGGTTTTGAGAAATCAAGGCCGCTGCTTTCTTTCTGTCATTCCCAGCAGTTAAAGGCATGGCGGCCCACGGGAGGACGCCGCCATGCTGTTTTACTATCATTATAATCTAATCCACTTCTACCGCTTAAAAAAAGCCTTGCCCCGCCACGGGAATATTCCGGCTATGAGTATGAACTATACCATGTAAGAAAACAACAAAACGCTTCACAAAATACTTTGTCGGAACTTTTCCTCTAAGCGTCAGGTAGCCCTGTTCTTCCAGTTCCTTGTTCAGATTTCCGATGATCTCATAAGCCGATGTCTGTTTTACTTCCAGAAGTTCACATATATCGGCTGCCTTTAAAAATAATTTGTTCTGCATAATCAGTACCTCCTGTATTTTGAATATTTATCTCTTCATATACTCTGTACTGGCAGATGCAAAACCGGACATCTTTTTCCGAATTTTAGCAAATTATCTTAATTTTACAGTTTTCATATGTGTTATCGCTGAACCATGGAGTTAATATCATTGAAAAAGGGTATAAAAAAACAGTCTGCCCTGACGGAAAATATTTCCATCAAAACAAACTGTTCTTCATATTCACACTAATTATATTTTCTGAGCATAGTTACTTTTTGCGAAAATCTCAGATAACTCCGGAAAGAAAACAAAGAAAAAAATATTTTTTAACTCCATTTGCACTCCACTGGAACATCCAGACAGCCCGCAAAGCCTTTATTTATGGGCTTTTTCGCAATTTAGTCCGCTACTCAAACTCGTCTCACAGGAGTTTTATTCCGATAATTTTAATAGCGCTTTCGCTATTTTGGGTCGCTATATTCGCCATATTCGCAGGCATATTTTTTACTGTCATAAAAATTGTATTCAAAACGTACTCATGCATCAAGCCAATAATTTATTCTGATATACAAAAGTTATCTCTCGTTATCGCATTCGTTCCTGAATTCTTCTATCAACTTCTCAAATCCTTCCACGGACATTTTACTATACATTTTGTACCAATATTTCTTTTGAAACAGCAGCACTTTATGTACTGAAAGTTTACATACTTTTATAACAAGCCAACGATGTCTTCTTTGAATTTTTTTATCTTTTTCTTCCTTAAATGACATCCTGACAAACAACAATTCATATTTCGAATAAAGCTCAAGTATATATTCCAACGGTATAATTAGTATTAAATACACAATGGGAATCATAAAACTAATAAAAGTATTTAATGCATCCAGTTCTTTATATTCATGTATTCCAATCTTTATAGTCTCGTATAGTATCCAAAATCCTGCTACTGCAAGGTAAGTGGCAGATAGCGAGTACCTTGACTAAATTTTGACCGCCTTTTGGCGGTCTTATTTTTTCTCTGGCTTTCTGCACTTTTCAGGAAGACTTGTTGACCACGGTAACAGATTTTCACAGAAGCTCAAGTCTGTATCTTCCATGTGCTGTGATATTTCTTCCAGTAAATATTCAAAATACTCATATGGTTTCAGGTTGTTTGCCTTTGCTGTTTCTGCAATACTATAAATGATGGCACTGGACTGTGCTCCCCGTATCGTATCTATAATCAGCCAGTTTTTCCGGCCGATGCAGAAATTCTTGATTGCTCTTTCCGCCGCATTATTGTCCATCGGCACATTTCCATCTTCCAGAAATACTTTTAAATATTTTTCCTGATTGATTGAATAACTCAATCCTCTTCCTGCCTTGCTCTTTTCTGAGATCCTTCCATCTGCTTTTTTCTCTTTTACCCACGCAAAATAGGCCTCCACCAGTGGTTTCACACTACTCTGTCGGCGTTTTTTTCGTTCTTCAGGTTTTAACTCCTTTAATGTATTATCTACATGGTATATCATCTGAATCTGTTCCAGTGCCTGCCATGCAATACTGCTTTTTCGACTCTTTGACGGAAGGGCTTTTACAGCTTCGTCATATCTTCGTCTTGCATGTGCCCAGCATCCGGCTATCATCAGACCCTCTTTTTCTTCTCCCAGTTTGTGATATACCTGATAGCCATCTGTTACACAGATCCCTTTATAATCTTTTAAGAATCTTTCCGGATGGTCTGCTTTTCGCGTCTTCTGGTATTCATAAAGGATCACTGCCTTTTTTTCTTTCTCTCCCGTTCGGTAGACCCACATATAACTCTTGCTCCCGGCTTCCCTTCCATCTTTTCTTACCAGAACAGGAGTCTCATCTGCATGGATAACAGGACTCTTGTAGATATACTTATGAAGATAATCATAAAATACGGCAAGATACCGGTCTGCACATTCGATTGTCCAGTTCGCCATGTTCTGACGGGTGATGGCAAGTCCATATCGCCCGAACTCTTTTTCCAGACGGGCAAATGGAACTGCGTTGATGTATTTTCCGTTGAGTACGGCCGCCTCAAGAGATGGGGATACAAGACTTCCTCTCAGCAGACAGGCTGGATGTGGGGCTTTTTTCATCGTATCTCCCTCTTTGCTGGCATAAACTCCAACATGATGTTCCTCTACTTCTACTTTTGCAGGGATAAAACGGTACCGTTTGTATATCTCATCAGGCAGCTGTTTCCAGCCCGCCTTTCCAAATAGATCCTCCAGTTCTTTCTCTGTCAGATAGTGTTCTACTTTTACCACCGGTATCCCGGAAAGGTCTTCTTCTCGTTTTCCTTTTTTCTTTACTGGACGTTTTTTTACAGTGGTTTCTTTTTCCCTTTCATCCAGAGCAGCAAGAACCTCTGCTTCATTAAACAGTACCAGTTCCCCATCTACATCTGTAAATGCCAGCTGCTCTGGTACAGGCATCTGTTCCGTCTTTCTTCCAAAACGGTTCTGGTTCATTACTGCCAGCTGTTCCAACACAAGCTGGAGTTTCCCGTCAATCTCTGATAGCTGTTCCTGCTGTGTGAGAAACAACTGAATGAGTGTCTCTTTCGAAAAGGTATTCAGTTTTTCTTCTGTATATTTCATCTGCATAACAGAGGCCTTCCCTTTCTAAAACTATCTTTATTATAGCAGAAGACAGCACTTCTGGCGAATCTTTCTTATCCTTCTTTTCGTCAGTATGACTATAAGGTTTTCGTTCACAGGAGCCATACCTGCCACGAGAAACGGAATGCCTCTTTTTTTAGAAAAACATCATTTGTTTCTTTGTACAGAACAATCCTGGCTTCCAGAATACAAAGAAAAACAGAAAAGGAAGTGATCTTTTCCCACTTGGAAAGCAGTCTGAAATTTCTACGTTATGCATAAAAGTTACAAAGTATAATCCGGTGCTTTTTTCAATCGTTTCACCTGCTTTTTGGGATGAGTCGTGAGTCCTTCCATAAGCCAGCGAAACTGCTGCTCTGTAATAGAACGAACTTCGGATTCTGTCCTTGGCCACTGAAACTGACCGGCTTCTAACCTTTTATAAAGCAGGAGATATCCATCATTTTCCCAGACCAGCCCTTTGATCCGGTCTGTTCTCCTTCCACAAAAAAGATAAAGGGTATCCGCTTCGATCGCATCTTCTCCCAGATAAGAACGTATGGTATCTGCCAGACGGTCAATCCCGGAACGAAGATCAGTATAACCGGTAACAATAAAGATCTTTTTAAAACAAGTAGCATCATTTAGCACGAGAAACCACCCGTATTATCTTTTCCAAAAGGGATTCTGAAATATCTTCTTTTATGTGGATAACAACTCCATTTATTTCAATAGAGATATCGGAAGGACTCTCCGATCTGGACTGTTGAGTGATCTTTTCAGGGATTTCAACTACCTGCTGGCATGAGACAGAATTGTCTTGGACGTGCTCCAGACAGGCTTTACGGATACAGCGTAAACGATAATAATAATTCGATTTTGAGATACCTTTTGTATCACACCATTGTTCAACTGTCATATCCTGAGGACGGTTCTGACAGTCTTTCACTAACTGAGCCCATTGTTGTAACCGATAATCTACAGCAACAGCCGTGGTGATAGAACTCATAGAAAATGCCTCCTGTCCAGTCCTAAAAGTTGAGTACTGAACTTTTAAGACTTTTAATAATCTTTAGGACTATTATGGCACTGGTTAGAGGTAAAATCCAGATACGGACTATCTACCACTTACACTGCAAGAACGATATCTAACAATTTATGTACTTTCTCATATTCCCCTTTTCGCTCTGCAATTACATTCATCATTACGATTATTGTAGTAATTGGAATAATTGCCAATTCGACCCATATGTTGAAAGTAAATGTGCTAATAATGAATTCCAAAATAGCCGTTAATTTCAAATTGTCTTTTAAAACTTTTCTAATATATTCCTCATCTGCCTCTTGTGAAACAGCATTCATGCAATATATCAAACCAGAAAAGAGAAACCAGACTATAATATCTTTAATATAAACGTTATCCCAAAACGGTAAATGATAAAATATTAGAGTTATACCCAAAACATAAAGCAAAATAATACCCCAAAGTATTCTTAACTTCTTACCAAAGAATATTTTTACAACTTTCCAAAACGCCTCTCTAATCTGTCTATGCACCATTGCATACACAAAGAAAATAAAGGCCCAGATTACAGTTGCCCACTCCCTAGTTGATAAAATTCCCATATAGATTTTATTCCCCAATCTGAAGTCTATTCTATTGTTGTTTAACATCAATATTAGTAAGCATCATACATAGTTTAACTGCCATAATACTTACACTCACTTTAATTTGCTGTTGCAGTCAATCTTGCCGACTGCTATAATCAGAACATGGGTGCTACCATACAACGGTAGGCGGTTAGTCCTTCAACAGAGGGACTGTGACCCTCTGATTACATAGAAACCCTTACGGGAATCCACTGGAAAGGAGGGCTAAGCCAATTAGAAAAATTTTTTCAAACATGTTATAATGTAGCCATCTCGATACATGGAGGACGATAAAAATGACCATAGGAGAAAAAATCAAATACTGCAGAAAGCAAATCGGCATCACGCAAGATAAACTGGCTGAGTTGACCGGCATCCATCCGGTTTCTATCCGAAAATACTAAACAAATAAAATGCAGCCACAACCTCCTCAGTTAGAGAAAATTGCAGCTGCACTCGGTGTCAGTTATAATGCTTTGAATGGCAGTGATACTGCCGGACTTCGTCTGGAAACAGTTGGTGATCTGATGGGCGTACTTATGGTTCTTTGCAATTCCGGCATCCTCCAGATCAGCGGAGAGCGAGGGGAGGACAAGATGTTAAAAGATGATACTGTATCCATCCATCTGAATCCGGTTCTCTCTTCTTATCTCGAAATCGGATACACCACCAGAGGGAAGGCACATACGCTGTCTTTGCAGGATGCATTATTGAATATCAGAAGTTATAAAGTATTTAATGACCTGTTGAAATGGGAAAAAATGAATTACATCTACCAGAGTGTTTTGGAATCCGCTGGTGATAATCCAAATGAAGCTACAAAAGCAGCTATAGATGAAATAGCAGAGACGAAAGAGAAGGTAGAATTGGAATCGCAAAGGAGTCAGATGTTGCTTGATACTTCTGATGGGGTTAAAGTAAAAGTAAATTCAGACTACTTTAATAACTAAATCTATAAACACAGATTCAGAAAGAAGATTTTCTATGGGAAACAGAACCGACAAACCAAAACAAACAGCTCAGCAACTAATTGCAAAGATGAAAAACGAAAAAGGTATTAGTTTTAAATATACCTCTGAAAGCGATGCAGAAAACTACTTGGCAAATATTAATAATTATCTCCGAACAGCCGCATACCGAAAAAACTATCAAAAACATAAAAAAGGTATCAATAACGGCAAATACATCTGTTTAGACTTTGCATATTTGCAAGAATTATCTACTATTGATATGCATTTTCGTTTTATTGTTTCGAAAATGTGCTTGGACATTGAACACGACTTGAAAGTTAAAATGTTAAAAGACATTGAAAGCGATCCGTCTACAGACGGTTATGATATTGTAAAAAGCTTTTTAGCTCAAAACACTTATATTATTGGAAAACTCGAAGCCACCAGTTCTTCCCCCTTTACAAGTGATTTGATTCATAAATATTTTACTATTCAACGCATATATAATACAGCAAAGCAGAAAAAGGAAAATAAAATTGTTGCATATGATGATTGTCCTGCATGGGTTTTACTAGAGATGCTTACATTTGGAGACTTTATCAAATTTTATGAATTTTATTTAGCGGTAGAATTGATTTGCGAGGATTTAATGAACCACCTCTCTATTATTCTTCCAGAAGTTTTCCGAAGTTATCTACACCTGTAATAAATTTGGTTAAAAGCCTTAGAAATGGAGCTGCGCACAATAATTGTATTTTAGCTAATTTGGCACACGGAACTTCAAGAGCTCCTCAAGAGATAAGCCAAGAAATTTCTAAAATTATCTCTATAAATTCAAATCAGCGACAGAAGAAATTGTCCTGTAGACCTATGTTGGAATTTACTTGCCTTCTTTATGTATACAAATTAGTAGTATCCGATAAGGTGAAGCATCATAGAATAAAAGAACTGAAATATTTGTTCTTTAATCGAATGCCAGAGAAAAAAAGCTTCTTTAAAAGTAATGAATTAATCAAAAGCAATTACGAATTTGCATGCAAAGTTATCTCTGCATTTTTTTAATAAGCACAAATGGAACAATTTGTCAAGAGGTTTTTTTCATTAAATTATTGACAAATCGATACAAGGCGCATATAATAGTACCAGAATCATAAAAACCTATGTGTTTTTGTAAGGACGGCGTTGCGACGGCGTTCTATTTTTTTACCCAATTGAGGAGCTAAAAATGAGTTTTATTAAAAAATATTTCCATAAAATCCTGTTATTAAGTTGCATTATTTTGTCATTGCTCAACTTAATAAATTGTTGGATATTCAAAATTGAATACGTTTTCTTAAGCGAAAATCAAATTCTTTATATATACTCATCTTTAGCCCAGGTAATAGGAGCCCTTCTTGGATTGACAATTGCTGGTTACAGTATGGTAGATTCCAAACTGAAAACACTTTCAGAAGCAGACACTACCATTACTGAATATGTGGAAGATACAAGACATGA
>ENA-OPSV01000275-OPSV01000275.1-human-gut-metagenome-genome-assembly--contig:-NODE-275-length-41530-cov-2.402652_pt1 | contig 41530 bp, 59 predicted proteins | sample MGYA00241460_ERZ501912 | MGnify/ENA primary metagenome ERZ501912 (study PRJEB25962, sample SAMEA2042402) | human gut metagenome | biome: human gut; feature: human-associated habitat; material: faeces...
AGGGCAGTTTGGATGTGAACGTGAAAATGGATGATAGGGAAATTCAGAAACATTTCGAAAAGTTGCCTGCCATTCTTCCTACTGACCGGGGAACGATTTCTTTCTTTCAGGCTACTGATTCTATCCCTGTGGAGGGGGCTTCTTCAGTTCAGGGCGCACGGCATATCACAGCTACCATTAGCTGTCCCATGAATGTGGCAAGAGGATATTGTGGAAATTTAGTTATCGTACCTACCTCGCAAACGACTTCTGTGGTAACGGTTTCCTTGAAGAATTCCAGCTTGCGTCGCGGACAGGATTTTATCAATCAGTTGCTGGAGATGTATAATCGCAACACGAATAATGACAAGAATGAGATTGCGCAGAAAACGGCGGAGTTTATCGATGAACGCATTGGCATTATCTCAAAGGAACTGGGGAGCACGGAAGCTGACCTGGAAACTTTCAAGCGTGACGCGGGAATAACGGATTTGAGCAGTGACGCGCAAATCGCTTTATCCGGTAATGCCGAATATGAGAAGAAGCAGGTGGAAAACCGTACTCAGATCAGCCTGGTGGAGGATTTGAAGAGGTATTTAAGTCATAGTGAATATGAAGTGTTACCGAGCAATGTCGGCTTGAAGGACGCGGCCCTTGCCACGCAGATCGACCGTTATAATGAGATGCTCATTGAACGTAAGCGTCTGCTCCGCACTTCTACGGAGAGCAATCCGGCTATCGTCAATTTGGATACCAGTATCCGTGCGACGAAGGCGAATGTGCAGGCTACCATTGAAGGCACGCTCCAAGGGCTGTTTATAACCAAAGCTGATCTGGACCGCGAAGCCAAACGCTATATGCGTCGTATCAGTGACGCTCCGGGGCAGGAACGCCGGTATGTGAGTATAGCCCGTCAGCAGGAAATAAAGGCCGGATTGTACTTGATGTTGTTGCAGAAGCGTGAAGAGAATGCCATCATGCTGGCTGCCACTGCCAATAATGCGAAGATAATAGATGAAGCAATCGCTGATGATATTCCGGTATTTCCCAAGCGCGGTATTATTTATTTGGTTGCATTGGTCTTGGGATTTGTGATCCCTGTTGCCGTTATCTTCCTGATTGACCTGACGAAGTTCAGGGTCGAAGGCCATGCGGATGTGGAGAAACTGACGAGTGTTCCGATTGTGGGTGATATCCCATTGACTAATGAGAAGAACGCCAAAGACGGTTCTATCGCCGTATTCGAGAACCAGAATAACCTGATGAGCGAAACTTTCCGTAACATCCGGACGAATATCCAGTTTATGCTTCAGAATGACAGGAAAGTAATCCTTGTGACTTCAACGGTCAGCGGTGAAGGTAAATCTTTCACTTCGGCTAATCTGGCTATCAGCCTGTCTCTTTTGGGGAAGAAAGTTGTGATTGTAGGTCTTGATATCCGTAAGCCGGGATTGAACAAGGTTTTTAGTCTTTCGAGCAAGGAGAAAGGTATAACTCAATATCTGTCCAATCCGGAAATGGATCTGATGAGTCTTGTGCAACCGTCCGATGTGAATAAGAACCTGTTTATTCTTCCGGGCGGAACCGTTCCTCCTAATCCGACGGAATTGTTGGCTCGTGATGGCTTGGATAAAGCTATTGATATGCTCAAGAACAATTTTGATTATGTAATTCTGGATACAGCTCCTGTCGGTATGGTTACCGATACTTTATTGATAGGGCGTGTGGCTGATTTGTCAGTATACGTATGTCGTGCCGACTATACTCATAAAGCGGAATATACATTGATCAATGAGTTGTCTCATGAACAGAAGTTGCCTAATCTTTGTACTATTATTAATGGAGTAGACCTGAAGAAAAGAAAATATGGCTATTATTATGGCTATGGTAAGTATAGCAAACATTACGGCTATGGCAAACGGTATGGGTATGGCTATGGTTATGGGCAGGAAAAATAAAGATAAAACAGCTATGGGAGGCAGTGAAGTACTATTTCCCGTAGCTGTTTAGATATTTGAAGCTATGCTGGTTAGGAAACTATATAGTGATATATTTCTTGACCACACCCTCGCATCAGGATAATGACTGATGCAAATTTTCCACTATATCGACTGTCTGTGAAGATCGTTGATATTTTTTATAATTCTGCATATTCTTTTCGACAGTCAAAACAAGGACAGGCTTTATGAATCGAAGCACTAAGTTGTGCCATTTGTTGTTCCTCCTTTTAAAATTTAATGCTTTCTAAAGCTTTTTGAATTTTCGGTAATTGATAAGCTATCCAATCAATCATTTCTTCATTGTCTGCCCAATCACTATTCAAAGACAATCCGCTTTCAAACAAAAAAGCATGAATAATTTCATGCCTTAAAACTTTTTGTTTATAATTATCCGGATCGCCTTTGGCCATTATGTCAGTTTTCATTTCTTCACAATCCAACACAACAATTTTGTGGAGCGTGTCGTCACAATAACCGTCACAATTGTTAAGTTTTAAATCTTTTTCTTTGTTTGAAAAAACAATCTCGTATTCAGCGCCAAGAACATCAATTACCATAATTACCTGCCCCCCGCTGCTTTAAGTGTTTTGGCAAGCTCTGGATTTTCTACTTCTAACCTCATTTGTTCGGTTAAGTTAAATGTGTCTTTCGCATAAGGATTTTGGGTTGCGTCTGTACCGCTTCCTTTAGCGGGTGTACGTCCGTTATCGCGAAACGTCTTATCAATTTCAGCCTGCACAAACTTTTTAACAAGTCCGGCAAATGCTTTGATTTTGCTGTCAATGGCTTCCTCGTCTTCACTCATTACAAAGTCTACAAGCTCTAACGATTTGTCGCTTCCGTCGTCAAGGCCGGCCGCTTTTATCGCTTTTATTGCATATAAACGGTTTTCCTTTTCGGTTAAAGCTCTTTCACGTTCAGCAAGTTCATCTTCTTTTTCTTTGCGTTCAAGTTCGGCCCGTTCTGCGTCTGATAATTTCTCTTTTTTCATGGTATCGAGCAGGTTTTTACAAACTGGCAAACACCAACGATTTTTTCTGCTTCCGACTGCAAGGGCATCATAAATAATTTCCTGCCGACTATACATGAAGTTTACCAATCTGCGCAGAGAGGTTGCTGTATGGTTTGCTCCATCAACATGGATATGGATACCACATGAAGCATGAGGTACTCCACCGATTTCTCTGAATTTACGAATGATTGCCTGCAATGTATCAAGATCTTCGTATTTTAGAACCGGTGTTACGAATTCAACTCTGTATTCGTCCATGTTCTCGGTTCCAACTTTACGAATTGGATTGATTGAGCTGTCTCGCATTACCTTCCATTTTCTTCCCTGTGAATCCTGAATTGTTCTTGTCTGGTAGCAAGTGTGATCTGGTCTGGAAGCTGTAGTTCCGATGATTTCTGCAACTGCATCAGCAGCCATCTTTCTTGAAATACCTGTAAATTCAACCTCAACACCGTAGTTCTGTTTCTTTAAAAGTTCTGACATATCATTTTCCTCCTATTATCTCTCAAACCTCGCACCGTCTATGCGAATGTTTGTTCTGCTGTTTATGTTTGTATATTACCATATGTACCGCACATGTCAATAGTTTATTGAAGAAAATCTCTAAAATAATGAAGAAAAATGTTGACAAAATGAAGATATAGTGATAAACTATAATTGTAGCAAGGAGATAGCAGGAAAGGAGAAAAGAAATGGAATACGAAGAAATGAATTTAGCAGAATTATTAAAACAAACTACAGAAGAAAATCAAACAAGAAAAATCTTAGCAATCTTGGAAGAGAGCGAAGACTTGGAGAAAGCAAAAGAAAAAGTAAAAGCCCTACTTAAATAACTAAGTAGGGCGATAAATAACAAGCCAACACAAGGGCGACACTTCTTAACATTCCTGCTAAGTCGCCCAAGTGATATAGAGATTATAGCAGGAAGTTAATTAAATGTAAAGAGAGAGGAGAGATAAAAGTGGCAGAAATACAGATTAGTTTAGCAGCAGCCAGAGTTAATGCTGGAATGACACAAGAAAAAGTAGCAAAGGAAATGCACGTTTCAAAGAATACAATAGTAAATTGGGAAAAAGGAACGTCTGAACCAACAATAAACCAAGGTAAAGAGTTAGCTGCTTTATATAATATGCCATTAGACTATATTTTTTTACCAAACAAATCAAATTAAATTTGATTAAAAGAAAAAAGGAGGAGAAACCAATGGAAGATAAACAGAAAATATGCGATTTATTACTACCAGTATTACAGGAAACAAGAGATTTTCAGGAATTGGAAAGTTTGAAATACAACAAAGACAACGAAACAGTTGTGGCGACTTTCTGGTACGGAGCAGTGAAAACAGCAAATGTTCATATGGATTCAGGAACATCAATGATTAGAGATATTATCGAACAGATTCGTTAAATTATTTTGACGAAAACAGTTGACAAACCTCGTGCTTTACAGCACAAGGGAAACCTCGAAAAAAGAAGTATCATTATGGTATCAAAACGAAAGGAGAGCAGAGATGATACAGACAACAATTAGGATTCCAACAGAGCTACACACAAAGCTTAAGGAGTTAGCAAAGAAAAGAGGCTTGACAGTTAATGCGTTAATTATTCAGGCATTATGGGAATTATAGGAGAAAAGATTGAAAGAATTAAAAAATAAAATATGGGCTGTGCTGGAACGTGATTAATAATTACAATGGATTATTTCATCAAAATATAAGTAGGAATTGGATTACTTACAAAGTAAGAGGTTAAGTCACAGCCCATACTAATATCATAACAGAAAGAGGTGAGCAGATGAAAGGAATATTGTTTTTAAGACTTATACCAGCATTAATTGGTGGAGCTATAGGAGGAATTATAATAACTCTTTTATGTATATGAGAGTAGGAGGTGACAGATATGGCTGTAGTAAATTCAATAGCAGAAAGGATTGAAGGAACAAGAATAATTATCAAGACAGCATTAATAAGAAACAACAAGATGGCAAAAGACATTGAAGAGAGAAAAATAATGCATTCCAATACGTTCTATGCAAAGCAGGCAAAAACAGACAGACTGAAATTAAGCGACCTTTGGCGATTGGATGACATGCTTCATTTTACGGATGAGGAGATTTTGAAAATGTTTGGCAGAGAGAGAAGGGGGTGATTAAATTGGTGTACATAATCAAAAACAATTAGGAAATAACAGGAGGATAAAAAGAAACAATGGAAACAAACAAAAGACTTGAAGTAACAGAAGTAAAAAGAAAAGAGCCTGAATATACACCACTACATTCAAGCTCATACAAAAACAAACCACTTAAAGATTACCACATTATCGCTGAAAAGTACAGAGTACTTAACGGATTCAAGAACGTGGTAATAGGAGTAATAACAGGAGCAGTGATGTTAGTCAATGGCTGGATTGAGGTAGACAGCAAGACAGGGCAGTTACTTGTGGCTCTGGGAATGGTGATACTGGTTACATTATTGATGCACTGCACAGATGAAATTCTTAATGAACAGGTTGATTAGAAATGGTTACAAGAAAGAAATTTGCAAGTAAACCTGAATGGCTTCTTGCAAGAAAGGGAAAGATAGGTGGTTCTGATGCAGCAGCAGTGTTGGGACTTAATCCCTACAAGAACAATGTGGAGTTTTGGAATGAAATGGTTGGAATAACCAAGCCAAGAGACATATCAAATGAACCGTATGTAATATATGGAAGCAGGGCAGAGGAACACATAAGAGCAATATTTGCATTGGACCACCCGGAATACAAGGTTGAATACTTTGGTGATAACATGCTTCTCAATGACAAGTATCCGTTTGCTCACGCATCACTTGATGGAGAACTGACAGAACTTGAAACCGGGAGGAAGGGCATATTTGAATGCAAGACCAGTGAGCTTTTTGGTTCAATGCACAAGGAAAAATGGGATGGTGAACACATCCCGGACAATTATTACATACAGGTGCTTCATTACCTGATGGTGACGGAATATGAGTTTGTCGAACTCAGGGCACAGATAAAGAGTGTGTGGAATAAGAGCATAAGACTAATCACAAAGGATTATCACATTGAAAGGGCAGATGTTGAGGAAGACATTGAAATAATAAAAAGGTCAGAAAGGGAGTTCATGGAGCTTGTGAAAAAAAGAAAAAAGCCGGCTCTCATTCTGCCGGAAATTTAAAACAGGAGGAATACCAAAAAGATGGAATTAAAAATTTACAATCCAACAATGGATAATGCACTAAAGCACATTGATTGGAACTTTGAGGAATTAAAAAAGGAAGTTACTGAAAAGGCAAACGTGTACAAGTCATTGGTGTACACGGATGAAAACATAAAGGAAGCAAAGGCTGACAGGGCAACACTTAATAAGTTCAGCAAGGCATTGAATGACGGAAAGAAAGATGTCAAGAAGATGATGCTTGAACCATACAGTGTGTTTGAAGACCAGGTAAAGGAACTGATTGCAATTGTAGATGAGGCAAATGCCAACATTGACAGTCAGGTAAAGGCTTATGACCAGAAGAAAAGGGAAGAGAAGCTTATAAAGGTTGAGGAGATATATGACAGGACCTTTGCAAGTGCCGAAGAGCTGAAGGAGATACTCACATTCAAACGTGTTTTCAAGGAAAGTTATCTGAATGTGACAACAACATTAAAGTCAATAACCAATGATATGGAGCATATGAGAGACAGTGTAAGACACGATTTGGAAGTCATTAATGCTGAAACCGGTGAATATCAGTTTGAAATGAAACAGAAATACATTGAAACCCTCAACATTACAGAAGCATTGATGGTTAAACAGACATACGAGGAAAATGCAAGAAGAAAAGCCGAGTATGAGGCAAGAAGAAAGGCAGAACTTGAGGAAAGACAGGCAAGAGAAAAGGCAGAAGCCGAAAAACTTGCAGAGGCAGGAAAGAAGGAACCGGAGCAGAAGCAGGAAAGTGTTTCACAGACTGTTGAGGAAGAGGCACAGGAAGAAAGAACAGAAGAAAATCAGGAAGAGAAGACACACACAATAGTAATCAGGGTGTGTGGAACAGGAAACCAGCTCAATGCATTGGGTGAGTTCCTTACGAAAAACAACATTAAATATGAGCAGATACAGTAGGAGGAAATGAAATGGCAGTATCAAACAGTTTGGCAAAAAGACAAGAAACAAGTTTTACGGCATATTTGAAAAATGATGCGGTAAAGAATCAGATTAATGAGGTTGTTGGCGGAAAGAACGGAAAGAGATTCATCAGTTCAATAGTAAGTGCGGTTGGAAACAATCCAACATTACAGGAATGTCAAAATTCATCAATAGTAAGTGCAGCATTGCTTGGAGAGAGTCTTAATCTATCTCCAAGTCCACAGCTTGGACAGTATTACATGGTTCCGTTCAAGGATAACAAAACAGGAACAAAGGTGGCACAGTTCCAGCTTGGATACAAGGGCTACATTCAGCTGGCAATCAGATCAGGACAGTACAAGAAGTTAAATGTGCTGGCAATTAAGAAAGGTGAGTTAATCAGATTCGATCCACTTAATGAAGACATAGAAGTAAATCTCATTTCAGATGAAAATGAGAGAGAAAAGGCAGAAACAATTGGCTATTATGCAATGTTTGAGAATGTCAATGGATTCAGGAAGGCAATGTACTGGTCAAAGGAAAAGATGAAGGCTCACGCAGTGAAATATTCACAGGGATATGCATCAGACTTGAAGAAGGGAACGAAGTGGACCTTCTGGAGCAAGGACTTTGACGGAATGGCATACAAGACAATGTTGAGACAAATCATAAGCAAGTGGGGAATAATGAGCATTGACATACAGACAGCACTTGACAGCGACATGACAGTAATTAATGAGGATGGAACACATACATATGTGGAAACAACACCTGTTGAGCAGTCAGAAGATGAAACTTATGAGGAAGTAGTGGAGCAGACAGCAGAACAGACAGTTGAGGAAACAGAGAGTGTTCCGGAAGAAAAGAAAAACAATGAGGAACCGGCTGAAAACAAGGTTCAGACAGAATCAAAGCCATTCTTCAATTATTAAAAAACAGACAGTCATAAATCAAAATATATATCACAAAATTGTAAGACCTGTCACCTGAATGGTGGCAGGCAGAAAGGAGACGTGACAATGAACATTTCAGATTACATCCCTTTCGGAAAGGACAATGCGATTTCAAGAAAAAAGCTAGAGAAGGTGACAGGATTGTCAGACAGAGACATAAGGGAAGAAATTGCAATGGCCAGAAGAAACACGGTAATACTTAATCTATCCAATGGACAAGGGTATTTTCAACCAATAGAGGGCGAGGAAGATGAACTTGTCATTAAGTATTATAAACAGGAAAGCAGCAGATTAAAGAGAATAGGTTGGTCGTTGCTGGCAACAAGGAAAAGAGTAAGGGAGATACAGAATGGCAGTTAATGCAAGGCAGAAGGGGGCAAGGTTTGAAAGACAACTTGCCGGGCATCTAAGGGAATACGGATACAGAACCAGAAGAGGTCAGCAGTATTGTGGGGCAAATGGTGATGCAGACGTTGTGGGACTTCCGGGAATACATATAGAAGCAAAACATCAGGAAAAAATGCACTTGTATGACTGGATGGAGCAGGCAAGAAGAGATTCAAGGCAGGATGAACTTCCGGCAGTGTTTCACAAGAAAAACAATGCAGACATTCTGGTGACAATGACACTTGATGATTGGATGCAGATATATAGGGAATATGAAGCAGGAAACTACATTAAGATGGGAGAAACAAATGGGAAGACCTATAAAGGCAGGACTTAGTTATTTCCCAAAAGATGTTGATTATTATGAAGACTTTAAAATAATGGACCTGATGAATGAATATGGTCCATTAGGTCAAACCATTTACGACATAGTCATTTCGATGGTTTACCGAGAGGGGTACTTTCTTGAGTTTAAAAACTTTGAACAGCTCAAGAAGAACCTTCCGGTTAAAATCATCAAGACAATCGGTAACAGATGGGTTAACAAAAAAGACTTTGTGTTACAAGTTATTCTCTCTTGTGCGGACATAGGTCTGTTTGATCATGACCTCCTGATGCAAGGAGTTATAACCTCTGTTGGAATTCAGCGACGCTACGATACAGTGACTGTTAGGAACAAAGTCCAGAAAACAAGGTACAGGTTGATTGATGAAAAAGGTCAACCCTTATTAAATGAACCATTAAAACCGATAAATGTAACAGAAACAAGTGTAAATGTAACAGAAACCAACATAAATGATACGGAAATACAACAAAAGAAAATAAAAGAAAACAAAAGTAAAGAAAATATAAAGTATTTTTCCAACGAAAACCTTAATGACGTGTTTAGGCAATTTCTGGAACTTAGGGAACAAAAGGGAAGACAGATTGTTGGCTATCAGATACAGACATTGATTGAGAGACTTGAACAGGTGGCAGACACGGACGAGGAGAAAATACAGGCAGTCAAGAATGCCATAGCAGGTGATTGGAGTAATTTTTATCCTGTAAAGAAAGAGCAACAAAACAAGAAGACATTTAATGACCAAAGGCAATATGACTACCAGGCATTGGAAAGACGACTGATTGAAAACAGAGATAAGAGGAGGACAACAAAATGAAAGTTAAGGTTAAGGACATAGAAATTCGCTTAGAGGAATTGGACAGAATGGAATCGCAGATTTTATTTTCAGTTTCAATCTTATCAGCAGATGATCACGTAAGATTGGCAAGAATCAAGGAAGAGTGAGCAGAGCTTAAGGCGAAGCTGGAGGAATTGAATGAGAAAAAAGACAAGTAAGGAATTTGGTTGCATTTTAACACACGAACAGGAAGAGTTCATAAATGACGGAAGACCAAGAGACAATGCACTAAAGATTTTTAGGGCAAAGGCTTATGGCAATGGAGGAAATAAGGATGGCAAGAATGTCAAAAGAGGAACAGGCAAGACGTGAGGGTATGGCATATGCTCTGAGGTTTGCAAGAGAAAAGGGATTGGATGCCTTGGAAGCAGACCTGAAAATGAGAAATGCCATTGACCTACCTTTAAGGGTATCAAAGGCAGACTTAGACAAATTCAGTGACAATGTTAAGTACAACACAGTACTGTATGTAAAAATCCTAATGGCTGTAACAATGCATGATGAATTTGGTTTTGGTAACAAAAGAATAAAGCAGATGTTTGAGAGATTCGACAACAAGGCTGAATGCATTGCAGAGTATTACAGCACATGGGAAGAGCAGATAAGCATAATTGCAGAAGAATGTGGAATAGACATGGACAGCGAAAGAAGAGACTTAAGAACAGTAATTAAATAAAAAAATCGAAAGGAGAAGAGTTGTGCGCACATAAAAGAATTCTTACTCCTGAGAGAAATGGATAATTTAATAATTGATTGCTTTGCTGGTGGAGGCGGAGCTAGTGTTGGAATTGAAATGGCATTGGGAAGGCAAGTGGATATAGCAATTAATCACGACCCAGACGCTATTGCAATGCACAAAGAGAACCATCCACATACATTACATTTAACAGAAGATATTTTTAAAGTAAACTTGCAAAAATACGTTAAAGGAAAACACGTAGCCTTAATGTGGGCTAGTCCGGATTGTACAAGCCATAGCAAGGCTAAAGGTGGAAAGCCAAGAGACAAGGGATTGAGAATACTTCCTTGGGCAGTATTTAAACACGCAAAAACAATTCTTCCAGATGTAATCATTATGGAAAATGTTGAAGAAATTCAACAATGGGGGCCATTGGACGAAACAGGACATCCGATAAAAGAACGCAAGGGTGAAGACTATAAGAAATTTATAACAGCAATGAAATCACTTGGATATGTATTTGAAAGCAGGGAATTAATCGCTGCAGATTATGGAGCACCTACAACAAGGAAACGTTGGTATGCGATATTTAGAAGAGATGGTAAGTCAATCATATGGCCAGAACCAACTCATAACAAGAATGGTTTAAATGGACTAAAGAAGTGGGTGCCGGTATCAACCATTTTGGATTTCAAAAATTTAGGTAAGTCAATCTTTGGAAGAAAAAAGCCATTGGCTCAGAATACAATGAACAGAATTGGTAGAGGGTTAAAGAAGTTCGTTTTTGAAACAAATAAACCTTTTATAGTTTCAATTAATGAAAATGAGAAAGTCGCACCATACACTGTACCGATTGGTTACGGTGAGAATAAAAATCAAAAGCCAAGAGTAAATGGACCAGATGAAACGCTAGGTACGATAGTAACAAGCGGAAAGCACTATATGTGTACTCCGTACATCATTCAATATCATTCCGAGACGGCAAAGGCAGAAGTGAGAGGACAAAAGGTGTCTGAACCGATTATGACGCTTGATACAAGCAATAGATACGGAATCGTAGCTGCTTTTCTGTCAAAATTCTATAAAACCGGAACAGGTCAAAGTGTATTAGAACCTATTCATACGATAACAACATCAGCCGGGCATTTTGGTCAGGTCAACGTTTTGGCAGTTGAAAAGGATAAATTGTTTGAATTTGGAATTGATGAAGATATGGCTCTTAAATGTACCTGGGTTAGTCAGTTCATTGTTGAATACTACGGACAAGGAACAGGACAGAGCGTTGATAGTCCATTACATACAATTGTTACTAAAGACAGATTTGCATTAATTACAGTATTGGGAAACGAATATGTAATTGTAGATATTCTATTAAGGATGTTGACTCCTGAAGAATTAAAATTGGCGCAAGGTTTTCCGCGAGATTACATCATTGACAGAGTTGACGGAAAGCCATATCCGAAATCTAAGCAGGTGGCAAGAATTGGAAACAGTGTTGTTCCAATTATGGCTCAAAAATTAGTTGAAGCGAATTGTGGCTATTTGAAGGTTGGAGAAAGAGTTCCAAAATTATACATAAATGATGATAGTCCACAGTTGAGTTTTATATAAATGTTAAGAAATGTTAAGGAGTGAGAGAAATGTTAAATATTGAGAAATATAGAGATGAACTAATTAAAATGGGAATAATTGATACAAAAAAAATAGCAATTAGATATGGGAAACTAAGTTTATGTTGTTTTGGATGTTGTGGATGCGATAATCTTTCAAAGGAAGATTGTGGAAAGCAGGCAGAAGACTGGCTGTTTTCAGAATACAAAGAGCCAGAGATTGATTGGAGCAAGGTTAAGGTTGATACACCGATTCTGGTTAGAGATTATGAAGGCAGTGAATGGATTAAAAGATATTTTGCTAAATTTGCAGATGGAATAGTTTATACGTGGCAAGGTGGAACTACATCTTGGACAGCGAGTGGTGAATATAATGTGATTTCTTGGAAATACGCAAAACTAGCAGAAAGTGAGGACTAGATGGATTGGATAAGATTAATTAAGGCAATGCTAATAAGCATACTAGCGATTGGGAATATATGGATTTTAATTAACATATTTGACAGTGATGTATATGCATATATTTTTCTGGCAGAGTGCTCAATTGCAATTTTTATATTTATCGTTTGGATAGCATATCATGCTATAGGTTGAAAGGAGATGGAAAGATGAAAATTGAAGATAACAGAGATAACACAAGGCATTTTAGTGAGTTGGTAGTCGGAGATGTGTTCACTTGCGAAAATGGTTGTTATATCAAAACTATGGAGATGCGCGATGTCAGAGGTGATATATCCTACTTTAGTGGAAATGCTATAGCCTTGAATAATAAAGTGTCGGGAGGGCTTTTCAATTTTGAAGACGATAGAAAAGTCGAACTAATAGATGATGTAACATTAGTGTTGAATTAAGGAGGGTAAGAATATGAGTAACAGAGGATTTATACGAAAAAAGAAAGTAGCAGAAGAAATCGCAAAATTGTACAATTCAAAAGGTTTTGATTTATTTGATAGCGGAGGATGTTCAGCTTTAAATCAGTTATGTACAAGATTAAAAATAAAACCTATGCATAGGAACAAGCTAGGTGGAGGAACAGGAGAAATGTTGAAATGAGATTAATAGATGTAGATATAACGATTAAAGAGTTGAACGATAAAATAGTAAGGTTAGATGCGAAACAACAAATCTATATGGAGAATGGTTTAATTAGTATTGCAGATAGCATGGCAAAAAAAATAGAACTATGCATTGAATGTCGAGAATTATTAGAACATCAGCCAACAGCCTATGACGTGGATAAGGTCATAAAAGAAATAGAAAGTTGTTTTAATGCAACAGAAGGTAAGGGCAGACGATTAGCCTATCATCGAGCAATTACAATAGTGAAAGGTGGAATTAATGGACTGGATTAAATTACTTAAGGCTATTGGAATAACAATTCTGATAGCCGTTGAGCTGGGAATGATGATTAGTCGATAAAAGTCGAACATTGACAATTGAATAGAGGTAGTTGGTTTGATATAATTTTTCTATCACAACAGAGAAGGGAGAAATAAAATGATAGGAAAGAGTTTTTCAGGAATAGACGAATGTTATGTTTGTGGAAAAATTTTAAAATGGACTAAAGTAGCCGATACAGGAAGAGGAAGTATTGTTGTATACGAAGTTCCCGATGTGAGAGCTAATGCTTTTGCTATTGGAAAAAATTATGATGGCAGTATAAAATTCGAGGTAGAATGTACTTGCCCGAATTGTAGAACTATAAATCGTTTTATAAAGTCTATAAGTATTTAGAGTATATAGAGATTTTTAAAGACCAACTACCAATATTCGGTGGTTGGTTTTTTTATGCAGAAAAATAGAGAAAGGATTGAGAGTTTGGAAGAAATGACAGCAAAGGAATACTTGAATCAGGTTAGAAATCTTGAATCTAAGATGAAAATTCTAAAAGAAGAGATAGATACCCTAAGGGAAATGGTGGTGAGTACTGGAGCAATCCAACAGGGCGAGAGGGTACTGTCTTCAGGAACACAGGATAAGATGGCAGAAACAATATGCAAGATTAATGAAAAGGAATGTGAGTGGAATGATTTGATGCGTGAATTTGCTTTAGCCAGAGCAAACGTAATAATCAACATACAGAAGTTAAACAATCCTGAATACGAGCAGATTTTGTACAAGAGATACTGCCAGAGCAAGAAGTGGGAAGAGATAGCACTGGAAATGAATATATCTTACAGGCATGTATTAAGACTACATGGCTATGCGTTGAAAGATATTGAGCCAGTTTTAAACGTGTCATAGAATGTCACATTAATCAGTGATAAAATGATAGAGTAAAAAGTAAAACAGAAAAGGAAATTTTTTGTTATCTTTTGTTTATCTGAATGAAATTCCTCTAAAAGTATTTATGGTAAAACGTCTTAAGGCAGTCGAAAGGCTGTCTTTTTTCGTGGGGAAATAGGAGAAAAATGCAGGATAAAAAAGTAAATATATTAGGATCAGAATACACAATTAAATACGATGTTCCAGATGAGCAAATGCCTGAAGGTTCAGACGGCATTATGGATTATTCAATAAAAACAATTAAAATTGCAGAATTGGTACAAGAGAAAGATTCAGTAAGAGATTTGCAGTTATACATGAAACAGGTAGTTAGACACGAAATAATACATGCGTTTTTATATGAATCAGGATTATGGAGTAACAGTAATTCGTCAGATTGTTGGGCACTGAACGAAGAAATGGTGGATTGGTTTGCTATTCAATTTCCTAAAATATTTGATGCTTTTAAAGAAGCAGAGTGCTTATAAAATAAATTCGGTAAGAAAGGGGCGGTTGCAGTGACTGACAGACAAGTTATATTTGCAAATGAATATTTGATTGATCTGAATGGAACAAGGGCGTATAAGGAAGCATATCCACACGTCAAAAATGATAATACAGCAGCAGCGGCAGCCGCTCGTCTTATGAATGTTCCGGAGATTAAGGAATACATAGATGAAAGAATTAAGGACAGGCTGGAAAGAATTGAGGTTACGCAGGATGATGTGATTCAGGAGCTTGCAGCAGTTGCCTTTGCCAATGGTTCTGAATATGCCAAGGTTGTGACTAAGCCGGTGATGATGAAGACACCGGATGGTGATTATGTCCCGGCATTGGATAGTGAAGGAAATCAGATGTATTATCAGGCAGTTGAGATTACTGAAACTGATGAGCTTTCAAGAAGACAGATTAAGGCTATTTCAGGTATTAAGCAGGGCAAGAATGGAATAGAGCTGACTACCTATGACAAGGTAAAGGCTTTGGAACTGTTGGGAAGACATTTAGGAATGTTTAAGGATAAGGTTGAGGTGTCAGGAAATGTTAACAATCCTTTTGAGGGATTAAGTACTGAACAACTGCTTAGATTGGCAGGTGAGGACCTTGAATCTGAATAAGAATTTAATAAAGCTTTATGCAAGGGTAGAGCTGGCAAGAAGAAATTTTTGGCAGTACTGCAAATTAAAGGCTCCTGACTTCTACAAGGAAGACAGGGGCTTTTTACGTGACTTCTGTAATGAGTTACAGCAGTTCATAAAATCAGATGATGAAGTAATGGTTGTTAATATGCCGCCAAGACATGGAAAGTCCAGAACAGTTGGTAATTTTGTTGAATGGGTTCTTGGAAATGACCAAACACAGAAGATTATGACAGGCTCATACAATGAAACATTGTCTACAACGTTTTCAAAGGGCGTGAGAAACACGATTCTTGAAACAAAGGCAGATGAAAACAAGGCTGTTTATTCAGATGTGTTCCCGGGAGTAACCATTAAACGTGGTGATGGTGCAATGAATATGTGGTCACTTGAAAATGGCTATAACAATTATTTGGCAACATCCCCAACAGGAACTGCAACAGGTTTTGGCGCAACGTTAATGATTATTGATGACTTGATTAAGTCAGCACTGGAAGCTAATAATGCAAATATTCTGGATAATCATTGGACCTGGTTTACGGACACAATGATGTCAAGACTTGAAGAGGGTGGCAAGATTATCATTGTAATGACAAGATGGCATAGTTTGGATTTGGCTGGCAGGGCATTGGAACACTTTAAGAGCATAGGCGTAAAGGTAAGGCATATATGCTATAAGGCTGTTAAGAAAGATGGAACAATGCTTTGTCCTGAAATTTTGTCAAAAAGATCATACGAAAATAAAAAGATGTCAATGGGAATAGATATTGCAGAAGCGAACTACCAGCAGAATCCTATTGACATAAAGGGCAGAATGTACACTTCATTTAAGACATATAGGGAAGTACCGCAGTTTAAACAGATTAGAAATTACACAGATACAGCAGATGAAGGTAAGGATTACCTATGTAGTATTAATTATGGTGTAACTTTTGACAATGAAGCGTACGTACTTGATGTTATATATACGCAGGAACCAATGGAAGTTACAGAGCCGTTAACAGCTAAGCTGTTATTTGATGGAAATGTAAATATTGCAAGAATCGAATCAAATAATGGTGGTAGAGGATTTGCCAGAAGTGTTAAGAGAATACTTCAGGATGAATTAAAAAGTAACAAGACAGTTATTAAGTGGTTTACACAGCATAACAACAAGAATGCAAGAATTTTTTCAAATTCAGCGTGGGTAATGCAACACATATATTTTCCTGAAGACTGGAAGAACAGATGGCCTGATTATTATAAGGCAATGTCAAGGTATCAGAGAGAAGGAAAAAATGACCATGACGATGCACAGGATGCAACAACAGGAATTGCAGAGGATTGTGCTAAGAAGTCTGATGGATTATCAGTATTAAAGTAAAGAGGTGAAACAAGTGGATTTAGTTAGAATGAAGGAATTATTAAGTCAGTATATGCCGGGGCATGCAATGTATATGGTTAGATGTGATATTGCTGACAGATATTACAGAAATCAGAGTGACGTGCTATATGGTCCTAAAAAGGAAGATGAAGAAGGTCATCCGTTGAGAAATGCAGACAACAGAATACCCCGCAACTTTCACGGATTGATAGTTAACCAGAAAGCAGCTTATGCATTCACTACACCGCCTACTTTTGACATTGGTAGTTCTAAGGCTAATGCAGAGATATTAAAGGCCTTGGGGGATGAATATAGAAAAGAGTGCATGGAGCTTTGTGTTAATGCAGCCAATGCAGGTGTTGCATGGATTCATTATTGGACAAATGAGCTAAATGAATTTGAGTGGGCAGTTATTGATAGCAAACAGATTGTTCCGATATGGAATAAGTCAGCAAAACAGAAGCTGATAGGAGCATTAAGAGTATATACACAGATAGATGAAGCAGATGGTAAAAACTACACAATATATGAATATTGGAACAAAGAGGAATGTCAGGTATACAGAAGACTTCAATCAGATTTAAATTATGACAACTTAACAGATTATGCAATATTTGACAATCCGACAACAGGAGAACTCGTAAGTGAGTATAGTCACGGAATGGAGGAAATACCTTTCATTCCGTTTTTTAATAACAACATTAAGTCTTCTGACCTTGATAACATTAAGCCTTTGATTGATGTGTATGACAAGGTGTTTAGTGGCTTTATTAATGACCTTGAAGATGTTCAGGAGCTTATATTTGTTCTTTCCGGATATGGTGGAACAGATTTAAATGGATTCCTGCAGGATTTGAAGAAATACAAGGTTATAAAAATGGATTCAGATGAAGGTGCAGGTGTAAGTACTCTTAACATTGAGATTCCTATTGAAGCAAGAAATAGTGTTCTTGATGCCACAAGAAAGGCTATTTTCGAACAGGGGCAGGGATTTGATCCAAGACCTGAGAATTTTGGAAATCAGTCAGGAGAGGCTCTTAAGTTTATGTATTCATTATTGGAGATGAAAACAGGTTTAATGGAAACAGAGTTTCAGTTAGGTTTTGCCAAACTGGTAAGAGCAATCTGCAACTTTAAGAACATTAAGTGTGACAACATTGTTCAGACATGGACAAGAACCTGTATTAAGAATGAGCAGGAGCAGGCGGCAATATGTAAGGACAGTGTTGGAATCATTAGCCAGAAAACTATACTTAAGAATCATCCGTTTGTTGAGGACGTTGAAGCAGAACTTAAACAGCTAAAGAAGGAAAATGAAGAAAAAATACAGAACGCTGACATATATCAGCAGATGTTTACAAAAAAGTCAAATGAAGATGATGACAATGTTGATGATTCGGCTAAAGATGATGATAACTCAGTAGGTGGAGCAAATGAAGAATAGTGAATACTGGAAGAACAGGTTCGTTGAAATGGAGGAAGCTACACATCAGACTTCCGTAAAGAAGACAATGGATATTCAGGAGCAGTTTGATAAGTCTCAGAAGATAATTGAAGAAAAGATAAATGCCTGGTATCAGAGGTATGCGGATAACAATAATATGTCTCTGCTGGAAGCAAGAAAATCCCTTAATGACAAGGAATTAAAGGAACTTAAGTGGGATGTAGAGGAATATATAAAAAAGGGCAGGGAAAACGCTTTTTCAGGTGAATGGGTAAAGGAACTTGAAAATGCATCTGCCAAGGCTCACATAAGCAGATTGGAAGCGTTGGAACTGCAATGCAGACAACAGGCAGAAGTAGCATTTGGTAATTTGAACGACGAAGTAAGCAAACACATAAAAGACGTATATAAGGAAAGTTATTACAGAACAGCTTATGAAATTCAAAAAGGCGTTGGTGTCGGCTCGAACTTTGCAGCATTAAATGACAGATTAATTGAAAAAGTGGTAAATAAGCCTTGGTTAGCTGATGGCAAGAATTTCAGTGACAGAATATGGGGCAACAAGACACAGCTTATAAATCAGTTACATACGAGTTTAAGCCAGATGTGTATTACAGGTGCAGGACCAGACAAGGCAATAAGCCAGATTGCAAGCAAGATGAATGTAAGCAAGGCTAATGCCGGAAGACTTGTAATGACTGAATCGGCTTATTTTAGTTCAACGGCTCAAAAGGAATGCTTTAAGAAGTTGGATGTTGAAAGATATGAGATTGTAGCTACATTGGACGGTCACACATCAGACATCTGTCAGGAAATGGATGGCAAAGTTTTCAAAATGAGTGAATATGAAGAGGGGATAACAGCTCCGCCATTCCACGTTAACTGTAGAAGTTGTACAGCACCTTATTTTGATGATGAATTTGCAAATGACGAACAAAGGGCTGCAAGGGATGAGGATGGTGATACATATTATGTTTCTGCTGATATGACGTACAAAGATTGGAAAGAAAAGTATGTAAATTCAGAATTTAGGGAAAATTCAATTAGAACAAAGCGTAGTTTAAAGAATGGCAAAAGAGGTAATGATAATTATGGAGTGAATTGGAAAGTGATAAAATCAAAAGAATATAATGCAAGATTTAGTAAAATATCAGATGATGAAAAAGTAAAAGGATTAATTGCAGAGAAAAGTCGAAATGCGTTAAAAAATAGAGACGGAAAAAATACAGAAGAGTTATATGCAATTAGTTTGTCGTTATGTAAAAAGATTTCAGATATAACTAACCAGCATATTCCTTTTGGAATAAAAAGAACTAAAAAGTTTAATCAAGATGTTAGTAGAGCGGAAAAAAAAGGAGAAAAAGTATTATTAATACATAATCATCCAAGGGGATTACCTCCAAGTTTAAGTGATTTAAACGTTCTTTTAAAAAATAAGAATGTAGCGGGCATTACAGTAGGGCATAATGGAAGTATATATTATTATTCAAGACCATCTAAAGAAATACCCGAAAAAGATTATTATGTTGCATTGAAAAAATATTCGATGTATACTGAAGTTACAAGTATGGAAAAAGCGCTTGAGGAGTTATCATTTAAGTTTGATTTTGTATTTAGAAAATTATAGGAGAATATGATATATGAATAATAGTCAAGAATTTATATGTGATGATAGAATGTATAAACCAGGTGGATTGTTTGACCAGATACGAGCAATGACAGAAGAGGAATTTAAAGAATTTATAAAAGAAGTAGAAAAAAGAGAAAATAAAGAGAAGTAGGTTTACCATCTAGTCAAAAGGCTAGGTGGTATTTTTATACCCAAAAACAAGAAAGGACAAGTATGTACAAGGAAGAATTACAGGAACAGATTACAAGATGTAAGGATATGCAGAGTAAATGTAGAATAGATGATATTGATACATTTATTAGGCTTAGTAACAGAATAGAGGAGTTGACAGGTAAAATTGATAAAACTGAAAAACAGTTAGTTGTTCCAGTGCAAAATGACGAAAATAAAATAGAAATGTTCTAAAATATAGTAAGTTTCTCTTTTATATGATAAAATATAGCAAAAGATTTATGGGAGGAAGAATATATGAGTGAAACTAAAGCTAAAAAGGGGCATGGTTGTCTAATCTGTCTAATTGTATTTATAGGATTTATTGTTGCAGTAACATTTGGAATTATTCAAACAATGAAGAATCCAGAGCTGTACGCAGAAAAAAGTAAGGTTGAAGAAGCGGTTGGATGTTCAAAAGAAGAAGCAAAATCAATTGAAGACATTTTAAAGAAATGTGACATTACAGATTATCAGGACGTTAAAGCGGATGAGGGTCTTAATGGAGCGTGGAAGAAGAATGATAAAGGTTTCAGAATAAAAATTCAGGATGGAATGGAAGTGTTAATGTGGCTTAATAAAAACAACAAGGTTATAATTCTTAAGTATGGCGAAAATATGTTATACAAAAAGGGCAAGGCTAAAGCCAAATTAACAGATTATGTATTATCATCAGAAGAAGTGACCAAATGGGAAGTCGAATGTAAAAGTCAGGTTAAAGCAATGTTAAAATCACCAAGTTCAGCAAAATTTGGTGGATGGAAATATGGAAAAAATAAAAAGCAAATAATAGTTCAGGGATATGTTGATGCTGAAAATAGTTTTGGAGCAGAAATAAGAAGCCAATTTCAGTTTAAAATTAATAGAAAAACTGAAGCTATAACATCATTTATATTTGATGGACAAGAATTGATGCAGTAAAGAATTTAATAACGTTAATCAGAGAGCTTAGAAATAGGCTCTCTTTTTATATGCCTTTTTCTGTAGGCACTAAAGAACAGAAATACCTTGCCGAAGGTATATCGGTAGAATCCAATCACCAGTAGAACTGGAATAAAACATCTATGGAGGTAATAAAAATGGAATGGTTAAAGGAATTGCTTGAAAAAGCACAGATTACAGATGGAAAGCTTAATGTTGATGAAGTAATGGAAGCTGCAAAGAGAGAGTTTCCTAAGCACGCTGTACCAAAGAACGTGTTTAATGATAAATGCGAGGAACTGAAGACAGCCAATGAAACAATCACAACATTAAAGAAGGAAAATGGAGACAATGAGGAACTCCAGAATAAGATTAAGGATTATGAAGCAGAAATCGGAAATCTTAAGACTGCTGCGATTAATGCAACAAAGCAGTATGCATTAAAGGAACAGCTTACAAAGTCGGGAGTATTGGATCCTGATTATCTTATCTATAAGGCTGGTGGAATTGATAAGTTTACATTTGACAAGGACAACAATCCTATTGGTGTTGACGAATCAATTAAGGCTTACAGGGAAGATAAGACTATGGCACATCTGTTTAAGCAGAAAGCAGGATATGAACCTAGCAAGGGTGGAAGTCCTACAAAGAATCCTTTTGCCAAGGAAACATTTAACTTAACAGAGCAGGGCAAGCTGCTTAAGGAGAATCCGGCACAGGCCAAGGAAATGGCAGCAGCAGCCGGAATTACAATTTAATGAAAAATTTAGGAAAGGTAGGTATTAGAAATGCCAGGAACAACATTACAGGACGTAATTGTACCGGAGTTATTTACTCCATACGTATTAAACAGAACAATGGAATTATCAGCATTATTTAATAGTGGAATTGTTACAAACAATGCTGAATTTGATGCTTTGGCTTCTCAGGCATCACCATTAGTAACTATGCCATTCTTCGAGGATTTAACAGGAGAATCAGAGCAGGTAATTGAAGGAGCAGACCTTGAAGACAACAAGATTACTTCAAACAAGGATGTGGCAGCAGTCTTAAGAAGAGCAAAAATGTGGAGTGCAACAGATTTATCAGCAGCACTTTCAGGAGCAGATCCAATGAAGGCCATTGGTGACTTGGTGGCACAGTTCTGGGCAAGAGATATGCAGAAAGAACTTGTTGCAATTCTTAATGGTGTGTTTGGAACAATTCCGGAAGTTAAGGAACCACAGAAGGCAGCAGAAACAAGACTTGCATCTAATCTTTTAGATATTTCAGGTAATTCAGGAAATGCAGCTAATTGGAGTGGTTCAGCATTTATTGATGCAGAACAGAAATTAGGAGATGCTAAAGCACAGCTTACAGGTATTTGTATGCATTCAGCAACAGAAGCATACCTTAAGAAACAGAATCTGATCGAAACAGTACAGCCATCAAACGATGTAGCATTTGGTACATATCAGGGCAAGAGAGTAATCATTGATGATGGATGCCCATATGATTCAAAAACTAAGGCTTACACAACATATCTTTTTGGTAATGGAGCAGTTGCATTAGGTAACGGAAATCCTGAAGGATTTGTTCCAACTGAAACTGATAGGGCAAAGAGAAAGGGTTCAGGTGTTGATTACCTTATTAACAGAAGAACAACAATTCTTCATCCTAGAGGAATTGCCTTTACTAACGCAAATGTGGCAAAGACAGAAGGTCCTTCAAGAGTAGAACTTGCAGACCCAGCTAACTGGAATCCTGTTTATGAGCCTAAGCAGATTAGAATTGTTGCATTTAAGCATAAATTAGGATAAGGAGGGCATTACCTATGGCAGTAAAAGCAGTACAGGTTGTAATTAACGGACAAACCCATACTCTGACATATAATGCCAAAACTAAGAAGTATGAGGCTACAATAACAGCTCCGTCAACATCATCATACAATCAGAATGGACATTATTATAATGTTAAGGTTAAGGCTACTGATGAAGCTGGAAACAGTGTGACAAAGGATGCAACGGACACAACACTTGGTTCAAGCTTACAGCTTAAGGTTAAGGAAAAGGTTGCACCTGTTATTTCAATAACAGCACCTTCATCTTCTGCTAAGTTGACTAATAACAAGCCTGTTATTAACTGGACTGTTACAGATGCAGATTCAGGTGTTAATCCATCAACAATTAAGCTTATTATTGATAGCCAGACAATTACAACAGGAATTACTAAGACACAGTCAGGAAAGAATTATACATGTAGTTATACACCAACTACAGCTTTGTCAGATGGAACTCACACAATTAAGGTGTCCGCAAGTGATTATGATGGTAATGTTGCAACTCAGAAGAGTGTAACATTTACTGTTGACACTGTTCCACCTGAATTGTCAGTATCAGCACCGGTTGACAATCTTGTTACAAATCAGTCATCTCTTGTTGTTAAGGGTACTACTAATGATGTTACAAGCTCACCGGTAACTCTTACTATTAAGCTTAATGGTGGAACTGAACAGACTGTTGAAGTTGGAAGTGATGGAAGCTTTACAAAGACACTTACATTAGTGACAGGAGAAAATACCATTGTCATTACGGCAAAGGATGGAGCAGGAAAGACATCTACAGTTACAAAGAAGGTTGTACTTGACCAGACTGCACCGGTTATTCAGTCAGTTACTATTTCGCCAAATCCAGTTAATGCCGGCGCAACATATACAATTTCTGTGGAGGTTACAGACTAAATGGTAGTAAGGCTTATTGGTAAGGTTGAAGGTCAGGATGTTATCTTTACAAGGTTGAAGGGAGACATCTGGACTGCCGAGGTACCGGCACAAAAGAGTGGAAGGTATGTAATGGAACTTACTGCATTTGATGAAGCCGGGAATATAGCATATTGTACTGATGTGTTATTTTCTTATGATGCAACGGCAATGAAATTTACCATTGAGCCATTACCATACCAATGTACATACATTAATGATGATTATGAAATTGGTTTTGTAACGTCAGAATATGACATTGAAAAGGAAAATGATAATTATTTTTCTGAATTGTCAGAAAGCAGTTTTTGTATAGAAGTATTAAGAAGAGGTGATGCGTGTGAACATTAACTTTATTTTAGGTGAGGACAAGTATTTAAAATTTCTTGTTAAGTCTACAAAGAATGAGGAATTTGAAATATCAAGGGCAACATATAAGTTCTATAAGGACAGGGAACTTGAAACAGAAGGAAACTGCACCATAAATGAGCATTGCATTACGGTGAAGTTGAATCCTTTAAGTAAGTCAATGCGATATTGTTTGGAGATTACATATTATATTGCTGATGAAATACTAAAAAAGAGAGTACAAATTGAGGTGGTTTGATGAATAAAAACATCATTATTGATGCAAAGTTAAGTAAGCAGATTGTAAACTGTGGAGAAACATTTTCAATATCCGTCTCAATTATTTCGAATGATTATTTATCATTGTATAAGCACTCTGAGTTAAAGTCATACACGCATTCACAGCTAAAGGAAGGAGATGGAGTTATTGGAAGATAAGGTCATAGAATTATTGAAGAACATTGGCTATGAGTATTCAGAAGATGATTATTCATTATTGATGTTCTGCATTGATAAAGTTGTTTCTGAGTTAAATTCCAGATGCCATGTTAAGAAACTTCCAAAGGGATTGTTTGAATCAGCCTGTGAAAGAGTGTGCGGTGAATTTTTGTATTTGCTTAAGACAACAGGTAAGCTTGAAGAATTTGACTTAGAGCAGGCAGTAAGTTCTGTAAAGGTAGGAGATACTTCTGTTAATTTCGGTGGCACATCTTCTGATGAGGCTTTTAATGTTATGCTGAACAGATTAAGGTGCAGTGGAGAGGAGCTGATTAAATGCTTTCGAAAAATACAGTTTTAAGAACCAGAAAGGCAATAGAAATGTCATATGACTTTAGGGCTGATATTTTTGAAAAGAAAAAGGTTGTTGTTTCTTCTGTGACTAACTTTGAAGAGGTAATGGTGCAGTCAGATGTTTGTTGCAGACTTTCTTACAGCAATATAAGTTCCAATTCAGAGAATGAGGCTGATTCAGATGTTACTCAGGTCATTAAATTGTTTATGGCACCTGAAATCAATGTTAAGCCGGGTTCTAAAATATTGGTAAAGGGCGTTGGTGGTGTGGTAGCCTACAAAAGTAGTGGAAGACCTGCGGTTTATCCTACACATCAGGAGATTTTGCTTGATTTGGTGGAGGATAAGGCGTGAGTGATTCTAAAATTGATTGTAAGCAGTTGGAGCAGTTAAGGGACAGTCTTGAAGCAATGGCAAGAAATTCTGATGATTTTTTTGAAGCTGCATCAAGGGAGATTGCTGCAAGACTTCTTGCAAAAGTAATTAAAAGAACTCCGGTAGGTACGTATCCTTCCAATTCAGGAAAAGTAGGTGGAACGCTTAGAAGAGGATGGACGGCTGGAACCAATCAGGCTGCAACGTCTTATGCAGATTCTCTTACTGTTCATCATTTCGGTGATACATATGTAATAGAGATTATCAATCCTGTTGAATATGCATCATATGTTGAGTTTGGCCATAGAACGGCAAACGGGACAGGATGGGTTGAAGGAAAGTATATGCTTACTTTGTCTGAACAGGAGATTAGGCAGAGTGCCCCGGGCATTCTTGAAGCTAAGTTGAAAAAATGGTTATCAGGAGCAGTTAAATGATAAGTAAGATGATTGATGGGATTGTAAGACAGATAAGGCAGTCCTACGGTGAAGAAAAATATGAGATATATACAGAAGCAGTGAAACAGAGCCTAAAAGAGCCTTGTTTTTCTGTTTTGTGCTTAAATCCTTCCTTAAGACGTAAACTTGGACCACGATTTCTAAAGACAGTTCCATTTATTATCAGGTATTGGCCTAAGAGTGATAATTGTTATGGTGAAGGAATGGAAGTGCTGGAAGAATTACAGTACTTGTTAAGGGATATTGAGGTTGATGGATTTAAGCTTCATTCAGCAGAAATGACAGGTCAGATGGTTGACGGTGTTTTGCAGTTTCAGGTAACTTATGAAACATTTGTTATGGAGAAACAGGAAGACAAGGATAAGTTTGAAAGTTATGAAATAAGAACAGGTGTAGGAGGTTTAACAGATGGAAGCAAAGAATAAGGCATCTGTAAAATACGGAAAAAGCGAATTGATGAAGTCAAAAAGGTTTTTACAGGACAGGGATATTTTAAAAGCTTTGTTGAATGATGAAGATGAATATTCCGTTGAAGAAGCAGATGATATTTTGAAAAAATGGAAGAAAGGAAAGGTAAACTAAATGGCATTAGGTGGTGGAACATTTACAGCACAGAATAAGGTTCTTCCGGGAACTTATGTAAATGTTATTAGTAGAAATTCAATTAAGAACAATACGGAAAGTGGCGTGGTTGCCATGCCAATATGTTTGGACTGGGGACCTGATGATAAGATTTTTGAAGTGACTGCTGATGAATTTGAAAAGGTTGCATTGGAAGTTTTCGGAAGAAGTCCATATGATGGAAATCTTATTAATGTTAGGGAAGTGTTTAAACATTCAACTAAAGGTTTGTTTTTTAAGATTAACAATAACGGAACAAAGGCAGGTTGTAAGTATGCAGATGCCAAGTGTAAGGGCTCAAAAGGTAATTCAATAAAGATTGTTATCAAGAAAAACATTGATCAGACAGAAAAGTATGATGTGTCAACTTATATGGATACAACATTAGTTGACATTCAGACAGTTGCAAGTTCAGGAGAATTAAAGGACAATGCCTTTATTGAATGGAAGGAATCATTTGAACTTGAAGAAACTGCCGGTACATTCTTAACAGGAGGTACAGGTGGAATTAATGATAAGCCAACAAATGAGGCTCATACAATGTTTATGCAGTTATTGGAGAATTACGCTTTTAATGTGGTTGTGGTAATGGAAACAGACACAAAATTACAGGAAGTATACAAGTCCTGGACAATAAGAATGCGTGATGAAATGGGCATTAAGTTTCAGACTGTAATGTATAATTGTGAAGCTGATTATGAGGGAATCATTAATGTTATGAACACAAAGGATGTTATTCCGTGGGTCGCAGGAGCAGAAGCAGCCTGTGGTGTCAACAAGGCTTGCACAAATATGTTATATGATGGGGAACTGGAAGAAATTAACTGCCAGTATACTCAGGCAGAACTTGAAAATGCCATAACTTCAGGAAAGTTTGTTATTCATAAGTGTGGTGATGAACTTAGGGTTTTAAGAGACATTAATTCCCTTACAACAGTAACAGAGGATAAGGGGAGCATTTTTCAGGAAAATCAGACAATTCGTGTGATTGATTACATTGCAGACAATGTGGCATCTGTTTTTAATAAGAAATATATTGGAAAAATTTCTAATGACAATGCAGGTAGAGTATCACTTAAGAATGATGTCAGAAGCATTTTTAATTATCTTGTAGATACAAGAGCAATAGAGAAATTTAGTGATGACGATATTGTTGTTGAAAAGGGTGAAGATAAGAAAGCGGTAGTAATTAATACAAATATTACTATTGTAGGTGTAATGGAAAAACTTTATATGACTACGATCATAGATTAGGAAGGAGGCAGTAAAGAATGAGTGGATTTATGAATGCTAATGATGCACCATCAAGTAAGTTAGCAACATTATACTGTACTGTTGGAGGCAGAAGATACGCAATGCTTAATGCTAAGAATTTTGAAGCAAAGGCAAATGTTAGTCTTGCCGATGTACCGATTCTTGGTAAAACCATTAAAGGCAAAAAGCCAAGTGGATTGGAAATTAAAATAAAAATGACTTTGTATAAGTGTACGGAGGCTTTTGATAGACTTGTGGAAGAATACAAGAATACAGGAATGCTTCCAACTTTTGAAGCCGAGGTTGAATCAAATGATCCGGCAACATCAATGGGAGCATCAGGGAAAACTTACCATCAGTGTATGATAGAAGGAGATGTTCTTTTATCTTCATTTGATGCGGATGGAGATTTTATTGAACAGGACATTGAGGCATATGCAATGGACTACAGCAAGGATTCAGAATATAAGGAACCTGCATATATGTAATAGTAAAGTGGATAAGGAGAACTAAAAATCTTCTTATCCATTATTTTTTAGAAAGAGAAGGTAAGGAATATGGCAACTAATTTAAGTGCTTTTTTAAAGAAAAATAAGAAATATAAGGATGACGTGGCATATAAGGTAACCGCTTCATTATGTGACGAAAATGGAACTCCATTGGATTGGAAGATTAAGGCAGTTTCAACTGAGGAATATGAAAGAATTAGAGAAAAGTGTACAACAGAGGTTCAGGTTACAGGAAAGCCGGGTGTTTACAGACAGAAATTTAATTCTTCATTGTTTATTGCAAAGCTGATGTGTGCATCTGTTGCAGAACCTGATTTATACAATAAGGAATTACAGGATTCTTATGGTGTAATGAATCCGGAAGACTTAATTAAGCAGATGATTGATAATCCGGGAGAATATAATGAGTTTGCTGAATTTATTCAGAAGTTTAACGGATTTGACGAAACATTACAGGATAAAGTTAACGAAGCAAAAAACTAATAGATGAAGGTGATCCTGATTCAATGTATGCATATTACTGTCTACATAAATTTCATTGGACACCTTCATTTTTTATGAGTTTGGATAAAAATGAGAGAGCTTTTGTGATTGCTTCCATTAATGCAAGAGTTGAGCAGGAAGAGGAAGAAAGCAAGAAAGTTGGAAAGGTAAGGTAAAGAGATGGCATCAATAATGACTTCATTTCAGTTAACAGACAGAATGACGGCACCGCTTATGAACATAACTAATGCTGTCTCAACTGTAATTAATGAATGTGAAAGAGCCCAGGGCGTGTCAGGAAACATGTTTAATACCTCTAAATTAGCTTCTGCCAGAACACATTTAGGATTGGCAGATGCAGAGATTAAGCAGATAGCAAGTGACACGTCAAGAGCTTCAATAAGTCAAGAAACATACAATGGTAAAGTAAGAGAGGGGACAAATTCAGCAAAAGGATTACTTTCCACAGTTAAAGGATTGGTAGCTTCTCTTGGTGGAATATTTCTTATAAGACAGGGAGCCAGCTTTATAGGTGAATGTAATGAAAAGGTATCTCAATTACATCAGGCAGAGACAAAACTTACTGAAGTAATGGGTGCAATGCAGGGAGCAGGAACATCACAGGTTAATATGATGAAAAATCTTGCTTCTGAGATAAGTGGTTATGGTGTTGTTGGAAAGACAGCTTTAATAAATGGAGCGCAACAGGCATCAACATATTTTCATCAGACAGATGCAGTTAAAACTTTGTTACCTAAGATGGCTGACTTAGCAGTTCAGATGCATGGTGTTAATGTTACTAATGAGGATATGGTTAATATCGGTAATATGACAGGTAAGGTTATGACTGGTCAGGTTGGAGCATTAAGACGTGCAGGCATTTCATTTACGGATTATCAGGAAAAGGTAATGAAAAATGGAACTGAGATGGAAAAGGCTAATATGCTTGCCCAGGTAATAGAGCAGAACGTAGGAAAGATGAATGAAACAATGGCTCAAACCCCTGAGGGAGTAATGGCAAGAAATCAAAGGGATTTTGATGCGGTTAAAACAACTATAGGTCAACAGGTACAGCCGGCGATTGTTAGTATGTTTAATGCAATACATAACAATCTGCCAACCATACAGCTTTTAGCAACCGGGTTTGGAAATGCTGCAGTCTTAGTAATGGGAGCAATAACAGGAATTATTAACATTGGAACGCAAATGATTAATTTCTTTAAATCTAATTGGACATTAATTGAACCTATTATATGGGGAATAGTTGCAGCATTAATTGTTTATAATGCAACAATGGGAATAGGCTGGCTTACAACATTAAAAGATATAGGTGCAAAGGCATTACATGTGGTATCTAGTGCAGCAAGTACAGCGGCTATTATAGCAATGACATTTGCACAGGAAGGATTAAATGCCGCATTGTCATTATGTCCGTTAACATGGATTATTATTGCTATTATTGCGGTAATAGCAGCTATTTATCTGGTTGTGGCAGCAATTAACAAGGTACAGAATAAAACCCGTTCTGCTACAGGTGTGATTTTTGGTGTAGTGGCATCAGCAGGAGCAGCAATCATAAATGTAGGAATAGGAACGATTAACGCAATAATTCAGGCTGTATGGAGTATTTTTGTTCAGCCTTTTATTGGCATAATTGAATGGATTTTAAATGTTACAAATGGTGGATTTGATTCTTTTGGTGGTGCAGTTGCAAACCTGATAGGTCAGATTATATCATGGTTTTTAAGTCTTGGAAAAGTTGTTACCAAGATTATAGATGCCATATTTGGAACAGATTGGACCAGTGGATTAACTTCTTTACAAGATACAGTTACTTCTTGGGGGAAAAATGAAAATTCAATTACATTAAATAAAGAAGCTCCAAGCATTGATTACAGAATTAATTATGGTGATGCTTATGGAAAAGGATACAATCTTGGAAAGGGTGTTGAAAGTAAGGTTAAGAATACTTTTGGTAATCTTTTTAAGAAAGGTGAAACAAAGGATACAGACTATGGTTATGGAACAGATGCCATTACAAACAACACGGCTGAAACAGCAGCAAACACTGCAAAAACATCGGATTCATTGGATATTACAAATCAGCAGCTTAAGTACATAAAGGATTATGCAGAACAGAGAGCAATTAACAGATTTACAACAGCAAAAATTAGTGTAGATATGTCAAATGTTATTAATGGTTCTTCAAAAGCTGATATGGAAGGAATAGTTACTCATTTAAAGACAAGATTGGAAGAAGAAATGTCAGCAGTAGCGGAAGGGGTGCATTAGAATGTATAGATTGATTATTGATGGGCAGTATGTACCCATTCCACCTGAAAAAATAAGCATAAAGGTTGATGGTGATAACAAGACAATGACACTGATTAATTTGGGAGAAGTTAACATGCTTAGAAATCCCAAACTTACAGAGATTTCATTTGACTTGTTATTGCCTAATCAACATTATCCATTTGCTTTTTATTCAGATGGAAAATACAAGGGTGCCGATGAGTACATTAAGAAGTATAAGGAACTTTTATCTTCCAAGAAGGCATTTAAACTGGAAATATACAGATATGCACCAAATGATAAAAAGATATTCAATACTATTCTTAAAGTGTCGCTGGAAAGACTGACAATAACAGATTCTGTCAGTGACGGTTTTGACAGCAGGGTGTCGTTGGAATTTAAGGAATACAGAAAATATGGTGCTGTAAAGGTTAAGAAAATACCAAATACGTACACCATTAAATCCAATAAGGAAACTCTTACATTGATAGCGAAAAAGTGGTTAAAGGATAGTTCCAAGGGTTCTGCCATTTACAAGAAGAACAAGAAGGTTATTGAAAAGGCTGCAAAGAAGCACAAGAGAAAAAGCAGTTCCAAAGGAAAATATCTGTACAAGGGAACTGTTTTGAAGAAACCATAAGGAGGAAAGGATGGCAGACATAATTGATATTGCATCAAAGGAAGTTGGTTATAAAGCATATGGCGGTAACAAGACCAAGTATAGTGCCTGGTATGGAATGAATGGTGCTGCATGGTGCCATATGTTTGCCTCCTGGTGTGCATATAAGGCAGGTGTATCAACAAGCATTGCTCCCAAGACAGCATCAACAGACACAGGAATGCAATGGTTTAAAAACAAGGGAAGATTCAAGTATAAGGGTTCATACACACCTAAAAGAAATGATTTCATTTATTTTAAATCAGATGGTGCATCTCACGTGGGAATTGTTGAGTATGTATCAGGAAGTACTGTGCATACCATTGAGGGTAACACTTCTGACGCTGTTATGAGAAGATCATATCCGTTAAGTTACCATACAATAACAGGATATGGGGTAATCAGTGATTACATTACTTCATCAGGTAAGACATCAAAGGGAAAGAAAAGCGGAAAGAATACCGGTAAAAGCAGTGGAAAACAGGAAATATCATATTTAAGGGAAATTCTTAAAAAGAATGAATCAAAAAAGAAAAAGTCAACCAGAAAGGTGGAGTATAAAGCTGTTTCAGTAAAGAACAGTGAGAAGCTTGTTGTTAATGTTCTGATTAAACACGGCAAGAAAAGGTACAAACATCAGGTTCAGGAAGGATTAAAAACAACCTTTGAGAGAAAAAATGCACCGGGTAAGGTTACTTTTACAACGTTTGTTGACAGTGATTCAAAGAAGAGAATTTCAAATGGTGATTCTGTGGCAATAGTGGTTAATGGCAAAAATTTCTTTTATGGTTTTGTATTTTCCATTTCACCAAAGACAGATAAGACTTTGGATGTTACTGTGTATGATCAGCTTAGGTATTTTAAAAATAAGGATACTTATATTTCAAAAAAGAGAACTTCCACGGTTTTAATTAAGAAAATTGCCAAGGATTTTAAACTGAATTGTGGTAAGCTGGCGAATACAAAGTATCCTGTGTCAAGAATTGATGATAATGCAACATTATTTGACATTGTACAGAACAGCTTGGATGAAACATTAATGGCAAGAGGAAAGATTTATACCTTGTATGATGAATTTGGAAAGTTAAGGTTAAGGGAGCCTTGGAAGGTTAACAGGTTAATAACTTCAACCACGGCAGAATCTTATGATTATAAGGAAACAATAGATGACAATGTTTATAATCAGATCAAATTAGCATATGACAACACCAAGAAAGGTGTTCAGGAGATTTATATGGCAAAAAACAGTAAGTACATTAATAAATGGGGTGTGCTTCAGTATTTTGACAAAATCGACAGTCGCAAGGGTGCAAAATTAAAGGTTAAGGCATTGTTGAAGATTTATTGTAAAACAGGTAAGACAATTAAGATTAATAATTGTTTTGGTGACATTAACGTAAGAGCCGGCTGTTTGGTTCTTGTTAAGTTGACAATTTATGGTGAAACAATTTCAAATTATATGTTAGTTGATAAGGTTACTCATACATTTAATAATGGGCAACATCTTATGGATTTGGAATTATCTGGAGGTGATTACGATAGCAGCTACTAGTTTGACACAGTTAATTAAGAAAATAGCAGAGGATGCAAGAAAAGCGGCGAAGCCCTGTACCATTGTAATTGGTACAGTTTTAAAGGCAGATTTGCCTAAAATAAAGGTTAATCAAAAGCTCATCTTAACGGATGAGTTTTTGTATTTTACGGAAACTGCATCAAAGAGCAAATTGAAAAAGGGCGACAAGGTTGTGATGATACGTGCAGATGGTGGTCAAAAGTATCTTGTCGTGGATAGGATGGTGTAAGTATGTTACCTGAAGAATTGGAAGAACTGGAAGATTTTAATGTGGAAGAAGATGAAGAGCAGGAGTTTTCCAATGATACATATGTGCTGGATTTTGAAAGCAAAAGGATTTTGAGAAAATCTGATGAAGATGATGAAATCTTAAGGCAGGCAATAATAAAGATTCTGTTAACTGAATTTGATTATTACAGCATTTATGAAAATTATGGATTGGAGAAAGCTGATTTATTGGGAGAAAACATTGCAGAGGTAAAGGAAGTAATTGGAGGCAGAATTGAGGAAGCCATTTTAAGAGATGAACGTTTTAATTCTGTTGAGATAGAGAGTATTTCAAATTACAAAAATGAATTGATGGTTTCTCTGACAGTTACAACTTCTGATGATGAAGAGATTGAAGTGGAAGGAGTGAGCATTGATGTTTGAGGAGATGACCTTTGAGAACATTTTAAGTCAGATGCTTGAAAATGTGCAGGGGGATGTTGATAAAAGAGAGGGTTCAATTATTTATGATGCGTTGGCACCTGTGGCAATGGAAAGTGCACAGATGTATGCAGACATGGACATTCTTTTGCAGGAATGTTTTGCAGACAGTGCATCTTATTATTATTTGATTAAGCGTGCAGCAGAGAGGGGAATATTTGTAAAGGAAGGTATTCCGGCTGTGGTAAAAGTGAAATGTATTCCTTCTGATGTGAACATTCCAGAGGCAACAGAGTTTAGCATAGGTGAAATGACATATTCAATTACAGAAAACTTAGGAGATGGATTCTATAGCATGACATGTTCTGAATCAGGAGAAAACGGAAATAACATAAATGATGATGTGATTCCAATTGAATATGTTGAGGACTTAGAAGAAATCGAGGCTGTTGAAGTGATTGTGTATGGCACGGAAGATGAGGATGAAGAATCTTTGAGAGAAAGATATTTTGAATCATTTAGAGAAGCGGCCTTTGGAGGAAATAAGGCAGACTATAAGGAAAAGGCTAAGGACATTGAAAAGGTAGGTGCCTGCAAGGTTTATCCTGTTTGGAATGGCGGTGGAACTGTAAAGCTGGCAATTCTTGACTCTCAATATGATGAAGCTTCTTCTGAAATCATAAATGAAGTACAAAATGAGTTTGACCCAACACAGGATGGAACAGGTGTGGGGATTGCACCGATAGGTCACATTGTAACTGTTTCAACACCAAAAGTTAAAAGAATAAATGTGGATGTTCAGATTGAATACATGGCAGATTATACTTGGGATGACATCAAGGAAACTTTTACAGAAAATTTGGCAGAGTATTTAAAAAATGTCATAAAAAATGAATGGGAAGCAAAGGACACAATGACGGTAAGAAGCGGACAGATAGAATCAATGCTTCTTGACATGGAAGGTGTTGACAATGTTTTAAGTGTAAAAATTGATGGAAAGACAGGTAATTGCATTATTGATTGTGATTATATTCCAAAGGTTGGTGAGATAAGTGGATAGAAAGTTGATTGAGTATCTGCCTGAATGGTTAAGAGAGTTTAGAGAGATAAAGGAATTAACAGACATTGAGCAATCACAGACTGAAGATTTGTGGGAAGCACTTGAAAAAATGTGGAACAATAATTTCATTGAAAGTTTGGATGAACAGGGCTGTGAACAATGGGAGAGAATGCTTGGAATATCCAATAAGGACACGTATACATTGGAAGAAAGACGATTGAAGATATTGGGAATTGTTACAGAGCAACGACCTTTTACTGTAAGGTCCTTGGAAAAGACTTTGGCGGTAATATGTGGTAATGATGAAAGTAAAGGTCCTAATTACTCAGTAAAGTTGGATGCCAATAATTATGTGTTAACAGTCAGGGTTGCCTTAACATCAAAGAATGTGCTTTCTGATGTGGCTAAATTGTTGGACAGGGTTGTCCCAAGCAATCTGTTAATCGATTTGTCTTTGCTTTATAACAAGAATAATCAGTTATCAAAATTTACACACGAGGAATTAAAGAAGTATACACACATTCAATTAAGAGAAGAAGTGTTTGAAGAAGGAAGGAGCACAAGATGATTAATAAAACAAAGTATTTGCAGTTAAAGAAACCGGATGGAGATGAGTTTTATGATATTGATGTTTTTAATGAAAATGCAGACAGCATAGATGGTGAATTGAAAAAGAATAATGAGGAGCTTGCCAAGAAGCTTTCAAAGGATGGAAATAGTGACAGTAATATTGTTGCTTTTCAGACAGCATCAAAAAGAGAAAATATTTTGTCAGGAGAAACACATAAGGTTATTTTTGGAAAAATAAAGAAATTCTTTACAGACTTAAAGACGGTGGCTTTTACAGGTTCATACAATGACTTAACAGATTTACCCAGTTATGTTAAATCACAAACCATAACATCAGCAGTAGATTGGAATACATTAACAGAAAATGGAGTGTATCACATAAAGACAACAGAAGGAACAAACAGGCCTGTTACTAACTGGGGAATGCTTTATGTTGAAGGGGAAACATCAACTAAGTTTCAGATATTTATTCCCGATGTAAAGAACAATGTGATTTATAAGCGTTATGAAAATGCCGGCTGGAAGGATTGGCAGGAGTTAACCCTTATTGAAACATCCGGAGAAGTATATGATACAGGCTGGAAATCGGTTGAATGTGGGAATGGTATATCTGCATGGTCTTCAAGTGATGCACCCAGAATTCGAAGAGTTGGGAAAACTGTAGAATTGGTGGGTATTATTACAAATTCAACAAGTTTTGCAAATCATGATAGTTTGTTTAGAAATATTCCTACAGATATGTGCCCTTCTCGTAATGTATGGTCTATTCAACAGGGAGACATAAAAAATAATACAACTGCCAGATGGATGATGACAATTAATCCAAGAGGCACAGTATCTTTTGATTATTATGGATTTTCTGGACCTTTAACAATTTCAATAGGTATGTGCTTACCGGTTCATGCAGTATGGACGGTGGATTAAAGGAGAAAAAGATGAATATAAACATAGAAATAAAAGGACAACAGGCGCATATTGTTAACCAGCAGTCTTTAATATCAGGAACTTCCAATTTGGAAGAAATTAAGTTTGATTTTTCTTCTGAATGGGACGGATATACAAAAACAGCCGTAATATATGTAGATGATTATAGTATAAGTGATTCGGTAAAAGTGCTTGTTGAAAAGGATGTTGTATCAGCAGAAAAATTACCTGATTGGCTTTTTAGGGAAGAATGTGAGCTTTACATTGGAGTTTTTGGTGACAATTCAGAAGGTAGAAGAATTACTTCAACAATTGTATGTCAGAAAGTAAAGAAAGGCGTTCCGGTAGATGTTGTAAATGAGATTACACCGGATATTTACAATCAGATAATCAAAATAATGTGTGATACAAAGGCATTGGTAAAAGAGGCTGATGAAAAGATAGAAGTTAATAAAGGCTATCTTGAACAGGCAGAGCAGAAGGCAAATGATGCAGCAGATTATGCAGATAGGGCTGGGAATTATTTAGAAGAGGTGGTAGGTCAAAAGACAGATGTTGAGAAGCTAATAGCGAATATTGATGTCAAAGTTGAGGAAAGCACAACAAACATAGCTAACATAACAGAGGCAAAAATGAACGACATTAGCTCTTTAACAGAAGCAAAAAGCAATGACATAGCAACACTTACAACTGCAAAGATGGAAGACATAGCTAATGTTACGAATGCAAAGCTTGGAGATATTAACAACACAGCACGGGCACAGATTAAAGCTATAAACAGTTCTGCGGCTGCCGCAGGAGAATCGCAGAGAGAAGGTATTAATACAGTAGCATCAAGTCAGATTAGTAATATTACAAATATAACAAATCAACAGTTGATGAATATAAGTTACGCAGCTACACGTCAGATAGAAAATATTGAGAATAAAACGTCTATACAGATTGATGCAATTAATAACACAGCTACAAGGCAGATTGGTGCCATTAATAGCACAGCTTTAAGTCAGATTGATGCCATTAATAACACAACTACAAATCAAATTAAAAATATGACTGTAAAATATTCTGATATGTGTAGAACTCTTGGAATAGAACACGAGGGAATAATGCTTGCAAAAACAAGTTACAATGAAAGTAGCATATCTCATGACATATACTCTATAGACGTTAGTAAATTTAAATACATTGAATTTGGTAAACTTGTAAGGGGTATTTATGAAGATACTCTTCCAGCACCTCATATAGCTATCTTTTTAACAAATCTAAAAGATAAACCAGAAGATGTAACTACTGGAAAGCGTTATGATGTATCATTACTTAATGATTTACAGTTTTATGTATCTTATCAGGGTAGTGGCGGATATGAAGTTACAGTAAACTATAAACTTTACAACGAATCAGAAGAAACAACGGAAGAATAAGAAAGGAAAAAAATATGATTGTTAGAGCAGGACCGCAAGGTCTTTTTTTTATACCCAAAAACAGAGAAAGTCGAGGAAAAAACATATGACACTTTATCAGATTTTATCCTTGTGTGGAATACCTTCATTAATTGGTGCAATTTTTGTTAGTGCAGTTAATTATGTCAAATTAAAAAATTCATCATATAAATTAATTAAGGACGGAGTTATTGCAATTTTGCATAACAAGATATACACGCTGGGAAAACAGTACATAGCTCAGGAGCATATATCAGTTGAGGCTTTGGATGATTTTGAACATTTATACAAGGCATATCACGCACTGGGCGGAAATGGAACAGGAACAGAGATTTATAAGAGAGTAAAGGAACTGCCAATGAAACAGGGAAAGGAGTAAACAAATGAGTGACAAGACAAAGAAATGGATTAAGGCAGCAGGTGTCAGAGCTGTAAAAACAATGGCACAGACATTTATTGCAACAATCGGTTCTGCAGCAGTATTAGCAGCAGTTGACTGGAAGGTGGTAGTGTCAGCAACAGTACTTGCAGGAATATTAAGTGTGGCAACATCAGTGGCAGGATTGCCGGAAGTGGAGGAATAGACAAATGAAAGTATTTATAAGTCAGCCAATGAGAGACAAAACAGATGAACAGATTAAAGAAGAAAGAGCAAAAGCAGTTAATAGAATTAAAGAAACATACAATGAGGATGTAGAAATCATTGATAGTTTTTTCGAAAATGCTCCGCATGATGCCAAACCACTATGGTTTTTAGGCAAGAGTTTAGAACTATTGGCAAATGCAGATATTGCATATTTTTGTAAGGATTGGGATAAATACAGAGGATGCAGGATTGAGAATACTTGTGCTAAAGAATATGGCATAAAAGTAATGGAAAGTGAGGAAGAATAATGAATAAGAAACACGATATTAGAATTGACAGAACAAAGTTACATCCTTGGCTTAATTACAAGCTAACTTTACTTTTAAAGCAGTGTGCAAAGAAAGGGATATACCTTATTATTACGCAGGGATTTAGAAGCAAGGCAGAGCAGGACGCTTTGTATGCTCAGGGCAGAACAAAGAAAGGAAGCATTGTAACAAATGCGAAAGGAAGTGATTATTCTAGTCAGCACCAGTGGGGCATTGCTTTTGACATTGCATTGAAGTATGATGTAGATGGAGATGGACAGGTTACAGATGATACCTACAATAATAAAGGTATTAAGGCCGTTGCTAAAATAGCCAAGTCAAAGAAGGTCGGTCTTGCCTGGGGTGGTGACTGGGTTAGCCCTGTAGATACTCCACATTTTTATTTGGCAAAATGGGGAGATACTCCTTCAACGTTAAAGAAAAAATATGGAACTTTTGAGAAGTTCAAAAAGACTTGGACTAAGGAAGTTTTTGGAACAAAAAAAGGACTAAACATCTGGAACAAAACAAGAACAAAAGTCCTGAAGAAAAAGCTTCCAAACAAAACAAAAGTTAATGTAATGTATATCAGTAAAGGATATGCAAAAGTTGAATACAACGGTGTAGTTGGTTATATGAAAGCTAAGTATTTGCTCTAAAAAATTAGTAGTAATAAAGGAAGAGATTGATGTTGATATGTGCCAACCTCTTCCTTTTTTATTCATCAGTTTTAGAGTTATTTCTAGGGCTGTTTTGTGTTGCATTCGTGTTGCATTTCGTGTTGCATTTTATCCTAAAACCCCTATTTTTATGGAATTTACAATTATTACATAAATTGCCACAATGCCGATAAATAAAGGGATTGCGATAAATAAAGGAAATCCAAAGAATTGCCATTTTCGGGTTCGATCCCCGTCTCGCGCTTTTTTTTTTACATTTTTAGGAGTTTTTTGTGTTTGTACATATATATGGAAAATCTTAAAATTAAAACACTTTTCTAAAAAATTAATCCCATATATAAAAATAGGATACTAGCAAATAGCTCTTTAAAAGTGTATAATTGCAATGAATATTTAATCAAATGAAAGAGAGGTTTATGAAATGAAAAGATTAAAGAAATTTGGTGCGATTATTTGTGCCATTGCAATGATAGTATCTTCGATTACATACTATCCAACAAGCAATGTAAGTGCAGCAAAAACAGCAACATCATTACCTGAGAAAAAAGTAATAGGACTTGTTGCTAATAGCAAAAGTGGTTCGGATACAATTGAAAATGCAATTATGTTTGCATGGGCAGGAGCCGATGACCCAGCAAATGTAGCTGGATATGATCCAACAGTTACATCAACAGTTATTTATATTTACAAGGATGGAAAGTTAGTTACAAAGATTGGTAATGCTACAAAAGGCGGTGTAGTAGGTGGACTTTCAGCAGGTTCATATACAGCACAGGCTGCAAATGTAAACAGCATGGGTGAGGGACCATTATCAGAAACAGTTAGCTTTACAGTAACAGGAGCAACTCTTAATTACACATATCCTGTTAATTGCATAGGTCCAAAAACACCGGCGGGATTAAGTTATATTACAGGAAATCCGGAAGTTCCTGCTGACAATCCGGCGCAGAAAGACAATAAATTAGGTGTTGCATGGGCACCATCATCAGAAGCAAGTATTCCATCAGCAGATTCATCAGTTGTAGGATACAATTTATATTTATTTGATGCAAAGACAGGTACACCTTACAGACGTGTATATGTAGACGGAATTACCAAGTCAAATGTTATATTGGAAAGTGTATCGGCAGGTGAATATTTGGCATATTTATCAGCAGTGGATGCAGAAGGCAGAGAGTCAGCTTTGGCGGCAACATCATTTGGTCAGTCATCAAAGGTTACTGTTAAAGGTCAGGTTATAGATAATGCACAGTCATTTGACAAACCAAATCAGCCAACATTACCAGATGGACTTTCAATTTTAACAGAAGGTATAAAATATGGATTTACTATTGCATGGTCTGGTGAGGCAGATTTAACAGGTCAGAGATTGAATCTTTTTGTAGATGGTGTTTGTATCAAGGCAGGAATCAATGGGAGTGTGGCAAGTTACTATGAAAACAGACTTGCGACAGGTACATATGAAGTAGAAGTAAGATCACAGTATACAAGTAACAATGTAGAATCATTTGGATTAAAGAAAACTGTGTCAATTAAGGCAGACCCTGGACTCACAGGAAAAACACCTGCAGAACTTGCAGATCCTGCATATTCAGAATACAAGGAACCAACTACAAATCCAACAACTACTACAAAACCAACTTCAGAAAATGAAACAACCACACCAGTGGCAGTAGAGACAACCACATCAGCAGCAGTAGAAACAACTACAACAAAAGCAGTAGAAACAACTACAACAAAAGCAGTAGAAACTACAACAAATACAAATGCACAAACAACAACTAAAAAACAACCAAGTCAGACTACAATAAAATCATCTGTAAATGTTGGAAAGGCAGTTGTTAAAAAAGCAATTAAAAAGAAAAGTGCTAAGAAAATAAGTCTTACATTGAAGAGAGTTAAAGGCGCAACCAAGTACAAAGTACAGATTGCAAAAGATAAGAGGTTTAAAAAGACAATAGTGACAAAAACAACTAAGAAATTGACATATAGTGTATCAAATAGCAAGTTTAAAAAGGCTAAAAAATTGTATGCAAGAGCAAAAGCCATTGTTGTCAAAGGAGGGGAAACTTATCAGGGCAAATGGTCAAAGCCAAAGCAGGTTAAGATAAAAAAATAAAATTATAAACAGTTAAATAGAAGGGAAAGCCAAAATCCGGTTTTCTCTTCTTTTTTAATGCTTGGAAATAGACAAACAGCCATATGACAAAACGTTACCTCAAGGATTGGGCTTATTCAAAAATTGTAGACTATCAATTAACCGCTAAAGTCTTTGGCAGTATGGCATTAAGCGAGCGTAGGTCTTGTGCTCGAAGGTTCGAAGTCTCGCCTG
>ENA-OPSV01000297-OPSV01000297.1-human-gut-metagenome-genome-assembly--contig:-NODE-297-length-40574-cov-6.405637_pt1 | contig 40574 bp, 66 predicted proteins | sample MGYA00241460_ERZ501912 | MGnify/ENA primary metagenome ERZ501912 (study PRJEB25962, sample SAMEA2042402) | human gut metagenome | biome: human gut; feature: human-associated habitat; material: faeces...
TTGAGGGAAAGAGCAAGGATGATACATACAAAAAGGTTGATATTTCCGAGACACCGTGGAATGGATTGCTTGAAAGTGCTGTGATAGGTGGTATAGAACAGTCTTTGTACGGTGTTCTGCGCACTCCTCAAGCGAATAATATCGACATCAGTAGTCCGCTGTCCATGCCTATCTTCGCGGAAGCTATCGAGGAACTGAAAGACCTTGATATTGCTTATAGCCGAAACAGCAAGGAGATCATGGACAGCAATCGCACAGTGTTGATGGATTCTGACAAGCTGTTCCCGTTCCAGTCTTCAGAGTTATTTAGACTTGATCCCACAATTGCCGCAGGCAGGATGAAAGAAAAGATGGGGATGCCGAATTATGTCAAGATTGTAGAGGGCAATGGCTCAGATGATTTCTACCAGGAGATCAATCCCACACTGCAGACACAGACCAGACTGGATGGAATCAATGCTATTCTGTCACAGATCGGATATAAGATTGGATTCAGTAATGGATATTTTGTATTTAATCAGAAGTCCGGCATGGTTACCGCCACGCAGGTAGAATCAGATGATCGCAGGACAATCCAGTTTATCAAGGATGTCCGGGACAAATTAGAGGACTGTTTGGATGATACCATCTATGCATTGGATGTGATGGCTACGCTTTACGGACTGGCTCCGGCCGGAACATATGAAGTAACATATGACTTCGGAGACATTACATATAATCGAGAAGAAGACCGCATGCGGTGGTGGCAATATGTTCAAGCGGGCAAAGTTCCTGCATGGATGTTTTTTGTAAAATTTGAGGGCATGAGCGAGGAAGAAGCCAAGGCTATGGTGGATGAAGCCCAGCCCAAGGAAGAAATGCTGTTTCCAGAGTAACTTGATTGCTCTTTTACCATTTAAGCATGAGATAGAACACAAATAACTTATCATCTTCTGCATTTGCGCTGACCGAGAAGTGAAAGAATAAGCGGTTATAGCCTCCTTTCTACTAAAATTGCCCGAGGTGGGAAAATACGTTGCACCCACACACCCTATGGGTTAAAAGAGATCCTGCAGAATGCGACGGCAGGCGGGCATTAACAAGATTAAAATTAGGGGTGATAGAGTGGCACATGACAAGAATTACTATGCATCAGAATTTCATAAGTACTCTATCCACCGGACAGAAAAGGGTATTCGGATAGATATTAACTTCCAGCCATTGGGAGAAGCCCTTGACCGGGCACAGCTTGCGCTGGACAATCAGGTATGGCACGATATGCAGCGGCATATGCCACGGAGAGACGGGGAGTTAATCCGCAGAACTAACGCTCTGAATGAAGTGTCTGCCGGATCAGGTGAAGTCCATGTGTATGATCCTACTCTGCCGTATGCCCATTATATGTACATGGGCGAGAAATACATAGATCCTGTGTGGCGGGTTGGCGGCTTTTACGGTATATTGCCGGATAAAGAAGGACAATGGTGGAGCCGCAAGGGTGTAACCAAGATTCCAAGCGGAGAACCGCTGAACTATACAAACCCTGAAGCAATCTCCTTGTGGGATGTGGAAGCCATTGAGAGATACGGTGATGACTGGGTGGAAGTAGTCAGACGGGTATTAGAGGGGAGTGACTTGAATAATTGATAACTCCTGAATATTTGAATGAGGTGATCCAAGGGGTAGAACTGGCGGTCAATCGTCTGAACAACCAGTTGCTGAAAGAGGTTGTAAAAAAGATTGTAGAAGCCTTTTACACTGGCAAAGACATATTGATGCCGTCTACCATCCATAAATTGTATCAGATTGTGCAGAGCGGATACACAATTGACGAGATCCGCAAGACCATAGAAGATGCACTGCCGGACATATCATCAGAGATCCATAAGGCATTTTTAGAATCTGCTAACACCATAGCAGCATACAACTATGAATTTTCAAAATTAATGATTCATGAGTACAACATCAACCGGGAGATGCCGGAATATACTTTTGAAAACATTCCGCGGTCTGCCAAGGATCTGAACATGACCCGGATGGAGATCATGAAACTGGAAAACGCATACAAGCGTACGAACGGAACTGTCAGAAATCTGACCAAGACCACTGCAATATCTGTGCAGAATGAATATATACAAGCTTGTGACGATGCTTTTATGAAAGCACAGGCGGGAGTGCCGGTGCAGCAAGCTGTCAATGAAGTTGTGGAAAAGCTTGCTAAACAAGGAATCACGACAGTAGAATATGGTACCGGGCACACGGACAAGATTGACACAGCCATTGCAAGGGCGGTCCGCACTGGAATCAATCAGGCAAACAGCGAGATCATCCTTACCCGCTGCGCAGAAATGGGAATCCAGTATGTAAAAGTCAGTCAGCATTTGGGAGCGAGAATTACCAAACATGATGACTACACAAACCATTCATGGTGGCAAGGCAAGATTTATTCCCTTGACTGGACAAAGGATGTGCTTAGCAAAAACATGACATCTGTTCCGATACAGGATGACGAATTTGGCTATTTGCAAGAATTAAAACAGAAGCTCATGGTAGAAAAGAAATATAACTACCCTGATTTTGTGGAGACTTGCGGATACGGTCAGATTGAGGGAATCATCGGTATAAACTGCCGCCATACGTTTCAGATGTGGCTTCCGGGAATTAATATCAACCATGATGAGCCGATTGACCCGAAAGAGAATGAGGAGCGGTATCGGCATGAGCAGGAACAGCGGGCAATGGAGCGAAGCATCCGCAGAATGAAAGGTGAGCGGAAGGCCCTGCAACAGATTCCGCGGAATGAGGACACGGATGCAAAGATTGCACTCTTGACAGAAAAGATTAAAAAAGCTGTCGAGAAGTACCAGGAACATTGCAAAAAATACGGTCTGCCATATTATTCTGACAGACTGGGAATAGGGGTGATATGATGTACACATATTATAATCCGAATCCGAACGGAGCAACGGTCGGTGACTGTGTGGTCCGGGCACTGTGCAAGGCTTTTTGTATGGACTGGGACAAGTGCTTTTCGGAACTGGTCGCATATGCCTACTGGTTGAAAGATATGCCTTCTGCCAACCGTGTATGGGGTAAACTGCTTGCAGACAAGGGATATCACCGTAAACTCTGCGATTGTGATTGCACAGTAGCGGAATTTGCCGAAGATCACACGGACGGTATTTACATCCTTGCATTGCAAGGCCATGTTGTCTGCGTGATTGACGGTGTGTATTATGATTCGTGGGATTCCGGTCGGGAAGTACCACTGTATTACTGGCAGAAATAAAAGTACAAAAGGAGAATAATCATTATGGAGTTTTTGAACACATTTCTTTCGATTTGTGGCGGTGTCTCGATTGTAGGCGGTGCGGTTGCTATTGTGTGGAAAGCTATTAATCCAGCGGTTAAACTGGGAAAGCGTGTTGAAGAGTTGGAAAAGAAAGCTGATAATGATTATGAATCCATAGAAGCTATCAAAAATGCGCAGTCTCTTCTTTGCCAAGGAATGATAGCTATGATTGATGCTCAGTTGACCGGGAACAACGTGGAAAACCTGAAAAAAACCAAGGATAGCATGATTAAATATCTTGCGGATTCCAAGTAGTGGGGGATAAAAATTGAAAATCTGTGAATTTACAATGCCGGAGATCAGATATCTGCTGGCAGAATGTAATTTTACAGAAGATGAGCGCACTCTGTTTGATATGCGGTGCGTGGATGTACCACTGGAAGAATGCGCGGAGCGCATGAATGTGTCTCTCAGCACTGCAAATAGGCTAAATAAACGCATAAAACAAAAAATTGAAAAAATATATCATTATTGTTAATAGCGTACGTCAAAAGTAAGTGAATGTCGGCAATCATTCTATTCTTCGCAAATACTATTAACAGCAAACTAATTCCGGGTAGCAATAATAATGATATTTTTTTGAGAGTTTACCGAAATGGTAGGCTCTTTTTTTGTGTCTTAAAATCAAAGTATGAAAAAAGGTTATAGCAATCTCTATTTATCCACGGATGATAGGGATATCATTGACGAACTGAATAGACTGGAGGAAAAGAACAATGCCGTATCCGCAGAACCCTTACATGAATTATCAGACCGGCTATCAGCAACAGGCTTTACCGATTATGCAATCGCAAGCATCCTATCCTGCTCCCTCATCTAGTGGGATTAACTGGGTGTCGGGGGAAAGCGGTGCGAAGTCATGGATCGTTGGCAGAGGGGAATCCGTATTACTGATGGACAGCGAGAGCCAGTGTTTTTACCTCAAATCAGCAGATGCAAGCGGTATGCCTTTGCCACTACGGGTATTTGATTACACAGAGCGCACGCAGAACGCTCCACAAGGCTCACAGAGCGTCTTAAATCAATCCAGTGATAATTTTATCACGCGGAACGAATTTGACGATCTTAAGGCAAAATATGAGGAGTTGGAAAAGCAAGTAAAATCATCCAACAAGCCTGCTGTCAGAAAGAAAGAGGTGACAGAGAATGAGTAACCCTTTATTCAATCAGCTTAATCAAAACAGCCCTATGTCTATGATCCAGCAGTTTAATCAATTCCGACAGCAGATGAAGGGAGTTGATCCCCAAAACATGGTAATGGATATGCTCCGGTCGGGAAAAATCAATCAGCAACAGCTTAACCAGGCGCAGCAGATGGCACAGCAGATGCAATATTTACTACGGCAATAAGTCGGGTCGACACGGCTTTAAGCAAATAAATCATAATCGGAGGAGATTATTATAATGACAGACGGATTATCAGCAAGTGATGTTGCTCTCTTACAGGGTAACAGAAACAGTAACGATGATGGTATGTGGGGCGGTAACGGTGCATGGTGGATCGTTTTGTTCCTGATCTTCGGTTGGGGCAGAAATGGCTTCGGGTTTGGCGGTGGTTCGGGATCCGCAACAGACGGATACATTCTGACTTCCGACTTTGCCAACATCGAGCGTAAGATTGATAGTGTCAACACCGGGATGTGCGATGGATTTTACACGCAGGCACAGCTTATCAATGGCGTGAACACCAACATCTTAACACAGGGAAATGCTACCAATGTGGCAATGATGCAGGGATTTAACGGTTTGCAGACTCAGATCGCAGATTGTTGCTGCCAGAGCCGCTATGATGCACTGCAGAACGCTAACGCCACCAACAATGCGATTCAGAGTGGCTTCTGCCAGACGAATTTCAATAACTCTAACAACACTAGAGATATTATCGAAAGCCAGAACGCAGGAACCCGTGCAATCCTTGAAGCAATCCAGGCTAACAAGGTTGAGGCTCTTAATCAGCGTATTGCTGAGCAGAATCAGCAGATCAATTCCTTACAGCTTGCGGCATCTCAGAGCGCACAGAACCAGTACCTTGTAAACCAGTTGAGACCCAGTCCTACACCTGCATACGTGGTACAGAACCCGTACTGTTGCTGTGGACAGACTTATGCCGGGTATTATAACGGTACTACAATTGCATAGCGAGTAATCGGAGCGTAAGGCTTATTCGGGAATAGGGTATGCCTGCGGGTATGCCCTTTTTCTGACAGAAAGAGGTGAACAATATGTTTTTAGGACGAGTAACGGGATGGACTTCTGTCGTTGGTCAGTATATCCCTTTTCAGACTGTAAAAAATACCAACAGCAAAATCACAAACAGCAACGGCCTTTTGTCTCTGCGGACTGGCGGTCTGTGGGACATTGATGCCGCGCTTACACTGTCCGGGGTTGCCGGGAATGTTGTTGTGTCGGTACTGGCAGACGGTGTTGCTACTGGAGCGACAGTAACAGCCACCACCACAGCGGCGGGATTTGTGACGGTGCCGATTGTAGATGCAATCAGGACCGTACTGGCGCAGTATCCTAATGTTGCGAATGTTGGTTTGCAGATTGATACTGCAGGTGTGACAGTAAGCGGCACTCTGCGTGTCGAGAATGTGAGGTGAGCATGATGAGACATGACAAGATGTTAGATGTAATTTGCGAGGAAATCGACAAGATTGCGGATAAGGGGTTGACCACTGGAAATCTTGATACCGCATTCAAGCTGATTGATATGTACAAGGATCTCAAGACTGTTGAGGGAATGGAAGAGTACGATGATGACCGATACAGCCAGGCAAGAGGACGGATGAGAGCCAAAAGAGACAGCATGGGAAGATATTCTCGCAGATACGATGATGGTAACTCATATGATGACGGTGATTACTCTGAGAGAAGATACATGGACAGCAAGCGGATATACCGAAATGACCATTCTATGGCCAGTAAGCAGAGTATGCTCGCGGATCTTGAGGACTTTATGGGAGACATGCACAACAAGTTGAAGGAACTTAAGCGTGATGCTGACACACCAGAAGAACGTGAGACCATCGACAAGTACATTAAGATGCTTGAAAGAATGTAAAATCAGAAGAGGGCAGGTAAAACTGCTCTCTTTTTATGCAAAATAACATGTGATATAAAAACACTATATATTTAATATTTACATAAAATAACAAGTGTGATAAAATTAAATCGCAGGCATTCTTATATTCTTTCAGATCTCTCCTAAAGGCGAAAGCCCTGCATGATAGTTTAATGGCAAAAACTGCACTATGGAAATGGTGCAATATCGGTTCGATTCCGGTTCATGCGGTTTGGTCGGCAGACCTAAAATGACAAGCATACACAACAACATGGTCGATGGTTACAGACCTAAAACAACCTAATATGGAGGATTGTATGAAAACAGAGGAATTAAAAGCACAGGGATTAACTCAGGAGCAGATCAATTTTGTCATGGCTGAGAACGGCAAGGATATCGACAAAATGCAGAAGAAGCTGGACGATATAATCGCGGAGCGTGACAAGGAAAAAGGCAGGGCAGATTCCGCAGAAGAGACCTTAAAGGGTTTTGATGGGGTTGATGTTGAGAAGCTGAACCAGTCTATCAAGGACTGGAAGAAAAAGGCAGAAGATGCAGAGAAAGATTATAATCAGAAGATTGCAGACAGAGATTTCGATGATCTGCTGAAAGAAGCTATCAAATCTGCCAACGGTCTGAATGAAAAGGCTATCATGGGATGCCTTGACATTCCCACTCTGAAAGCATCCAAGAATCAGAAGTCTGATATTGAAAGTGCTATTAAGACCTTGTCAGAGGCTGAGGACAGCAAGATGCTGTTTAAGGCAGAGAACATTGTTACTCCCCATTTTACAAGTGTAAATAAGGGAGGTAACAACGGCAGCGGTATCAAGTCCAAAGAAGATATCTATGCCACAGATCCTAAGACTGGAAAATTTATTTACGGTACAGCGGAAAGACAGAAATTAATTGCTGAAAACCCGCAGCTTTTCCAGTAAATCAATAACCGGTTCGCAATTTGAGCGGATCACTAACCAACAAAAACTATTGGAGGTATTTTTATGGCAAACATTACGACAGCCGCAGAAGAAAACCTGATTAAAAGCGAAAACCTTGTCACTGTTCGTCAGATTGATTTTGTTTCTCGTTTTGGCTATTCCATCAAAAAGCTGATGGAGCTGCTGGGAATTATGAGACTGATTCCTAAGCAGGCAGGAACAATGCTTAAGAGACATACTGTAACTGGTACCCTGCAGAACGGTACTGTTCCTGAGGGTGAAATCATTCCTCTGTCTAAGTATAGCACGGTTGATACCCCTATTGGGGAGATTGTTCTTGGAAAATGGAGAAAAGCCACTACCGCAGAAGCTATTTTGGATAAGGGGTATGAGCAGGCACACAATGAGACGACAGAAAAGATGCTCCAGGACATTCAGTCCGGCATCAGAAAAAATATTATTACATCCCTTACTATTGCTGGACAGCCCACTGCTACTGGTGTGGGAGCGCAGGCAGCTTTTGCTGATGCGTGGGGCAAACTTCAGAACATTTACGAAAATGACAATGTAGAAACTGTATTTTTCGTAAATGCGGAAGATGTCGCTGATTACCTTGGCAAGGCAAATATTACTGTACAGACTGCTTTTGGTTTCAATTATGTCGAGAACTTCCTGGGTCTTGGAACCGTGATCATGAACAGCAGTATTACCAAGAACACCTTTTTTGCCACTGCAAAAGAGAACATCGTAGGTTACTATGTTCCTGCCAACGAAAGTGATCTTGCAAAGGCATTCGCTTTCTACTCTGACGAGACTGGATTTATTGCGGTCCATGAATACGCAGATTACGACAGGCTGACCGCTGATGACACTGTTTTATCCGGAATTAATATTTTCGCAGATAATGACAAGGGTGTCATCAAGGGAACCATTACGCAGGCAGCAGCGGCAAGCCTGGGGGAATAACAGGCTATAGCTTAAGCAGATACACAGCCGAAGATCTGAATGGCATGACGATTGCTGAAATCAGATCTTTGGCTGATGAGTTGGGCTATAGCATAACCAAGACGAAGAAGGCAGACATTATTGACGAGTTTTTAGCACAACAGGGGTAAATCAGTATGTATGTAGACTATGAGTTTTACAAAACTTTATACGGGACTACTGTTGATGAGACGGTTTTCAATCGGCTCATTTGGAACGCTGAAAAGCTTGTCAAGAATGCTGTGACGGGTGTTGATGGTAGATGCAAGCTTGATTTTGCATTCCCGGATGTGGAATACGATGCCGAAGCGGTCAAACGCTGTGAATGTGCTTTGGTAAACATCATGGCAAAGATTGAAAAGGCAGAAACAGAAGCAGAGGGCAATAAGACGGTGAAATCCGTATCTGCAGGAAATGAAAGTATCTCTTATGATACTGGCAGTGGTCTGATAGGCAAGGTCTTGTCAGACAAATCTGCACAATCAAGACTATATGCGGATACCATCAACGAATACCTGAAAGGTACAAAAGACAAAAACGGAGTAAATCTTCTGTTTGGTGGAGCATATCCATTCTATTATCCGGAGGTGTAACATGGAAATTGCAATTACAAGCATTGCGCAGCTATTAACTATTATCGGGATACTTGCATTCCTTGTATCCTTGATTACCCAGGTATTCAAGGGTGTAAGTTTTCTCTCCAAGATTCCGACCGACATTCTCGTGTTTGTCCTGTCCATCGGACTGACTGTGGTTGTATTTATCGCATATATGCAGTACATCCGGCAGGCTATCTTATGGTACATGATCCTTTCAGCCATCATAGCCGGATTTATTGTGGCATTTGTGGCTATGTACGGTTGGGAGAAATTCTCGGAACTGTGGAAAAGATTTAATAAAGAAGAGTAAAGAGGTAGGGTGCTATGTATTCCGATACAGTAACGATTTTCAACCGATATGAGAGCCGTTTGGGGGATATGTGGTACCCTACTGTTTTGCATGATGTAAATGTCATGGCAGACCGCTCTGCCATTGTACAGAAGTATGGGGAAGAGTCCAAGGACAATGCGGTTCTGAATGTTCGGTACGATGCAGGAGATACGATTGCCGGAAAAAGCTATCTTACTCCAAAAGCATGGGACAGACAGACAAATGATCTTCTGCCACAGACAATTACATTCACACCGGGTGAGAAATTCGATTTCTTTTATGTGGGGGAATGGACGGAAGATCCCATTGCGGATGATGACTATGAGAACGGATTTTACGATTACATGAACAGCACCTATGACGGTGTGTATGCCGTAACTTCCGTGTCAAAACTGGGAGTTATACCACATTTTGAGATCACGGGAAAGTAGGTGGATTATGGCAGATAAAAAAGAAGAAGTAAGATATGATCTTGACGGGCAAGAAGTTGTCACTACTGCTCTGATGGATCTTATCAACCAGTATCCGGGGCTGTCCCCGGGGGATTCCATCGAATACGCTACACTGGGGGATTCCAAGGGGAAAGCGGTGTTCCCGTCAACCGGGAGCGCAATCCGACAGGAAAATACGGATGTGACTGGTCATGTGGAGCAGACCTGTGATTACCCATTCATAGTGGTTTACCGGGCAAGCGGACTGTCAGAGAGTCGCAAGGCAAAGGTCAAGGAGTGGCTTGATAACCTTGGCAGATGGCTTGAGCGTCAGACCATAACAGTAAATGCTGAAGAGTATCGGTTGGAAGAATATCCGAGTCTTACGGGGGATAGGGAGTTTAAGCAGATACAGAGAGTAAGTCCGTCATATCTTGATTCTATCAACGAGGACAAGGCGGAGAATTGGATCATTAACATCACAGCAACTTATAAAAATGAATTTGACTTGTAGAAGTCGACCGGGCGGCAATATGGAAGCCGCTCGCTAACCTAATCACTCAAACAGTTATAGGTAGGAGGTTATTTTTTATGTCTAAATTAAAGCGAGAAGCGCACGCACTTTACACGAAACCGGCAAGCGGTACTCTTTCCCAGGCATATTACTTGTTAGGAAAAGGCATTGATGACATGAGTGTCGAAATGAATGGCTCTTTTGAGCAGACCCGTGATGTCACCGGTGACGTTTCTGTTAGCGATACGGGGTATTCTCCCCAGGTCAGTGTCGAACCGTATCACGCGGATCCGACAGATTCCATTTACGAATTTTTGAAAGATATTGCCATGAACCGCAAGTCTGGTGATGACTGCAAGGTGAAAATCCTTGAAGTACTGATTGACAAGACAGATGAGGGAAGTGGATACGATGCATGGGAAGAGGATGGCAAGGTGGAGATCACTTCTTATGGTGGTGATACTTCCGGACTTGGTATCAACTTCAATCTTTGGTATGACGGAAACCGCACCAAAGGAACCGCAACCATTGCTGCTAAGGTGCCTACATTCACAGCGGGTGACACAGAATAAGAAAGAGAGGATGAAAGAATATGGGAAAAATCGTAGTTGATAGAGGACTTGAACAGTACACCATTGAGGACAAGAACGGAACCGTGCTCGGTAAGTTTGAAATGAATCCTGCGGATGTGGAACTGGTCAAGCGGTATGAGCACGTAGCTGAAGCAGTGAGCCATATCGCAGACAATGTGGATGAGCGCAAGGATATCGTTGACATTGTGAAAGAAATGGAAGAAGAGCTGGATAAGCAGATTGACTATCTGTTCAATTCTAACGTATCGCAGAGTTTCTTCTCCATCACATCCCCATTTACTGTTCTGGCCAACGGTGAGTTTTTCGTGGAGAACGTGCTCAATGCTATCGGCAAGCTGATTGAAGCAGAGACCGGCAAGCGATTCGAAAAGGTACAGACCAAAATTAACCAGTATACCAGTAAGTACCATAAGTGAGGTTTGGAATGAATCTATGGGAATTACCTACATCCGTGACAGCAAACGGACATGAATATCCTATCAGGACAGATTATAGGGCGGTGTTGGATGTGCTGACCGCCCTATCTGACAAGGATATGACCGGGGATACACCGGCAGAAACAAATTACATCCAAAGTGAGATTATCCGGCAGATCATGTTTGAGGATCCCGACAGCATACCTGATGAGGATTTGGAAGATGCATTCAAAGGTGTTGCAGAATTTATTGACATGGGTGTCGAAAAGACGGACAAACCAAGTCCGCGGGTAATGGACTGGGAGCAGGATGCAACACTGATCATCCCTGCAGTAAACCGTGTGGTTGGAAGAGAAATCCGCGCGGACAAATATATGCACTGGTGGACATTTCTGTCAGCGTACATGGAGATAGGCGAGTGTACTTTTACTCATATCCTATCCATACGACAGAAAAGAGCCACCGGGAAGAAATTGGAAAAGTGGGAGCAGGATTACATCCGGGATAACAAGGATGTGGTGCTGCTTAAGGATAAATTGACAGAGCAGGAGAAGCGGGAGCGCGAGGAAGACGAAAAGGCCCTCAAGGAACTGCTCGGATAGGCGGTGCTTGTGGCAAATAATGCTGTTGTAATTGATACTGAAATTAGAATAGACCAAGCTAAAAAGGAAATTTCTAATTTAGAGTCCTATATAAAAAATTTGGAAGCAACAAAAGAAAGAATGGATAGAATTTTTTCCACATCTAAAGAAATTGGGATTGCTCCAAGTCAAGATGATTTGAAGTATTACGATACACTTGTTTCTGAAATAGATAGGGCAAAAAATAACATATCTGGACTTAATGCAGAAATACAGTCTTTGGAAAATTCTAAAAACGGAATGGAAGATAAGGCAAATAGTATTAAGAATATCAGAGACGCTTCTGAAAAAGCATCTAAATCTATCAGAAAAATGGGAGATTCTGCTAAAAAAAGCAGTGGAGGTTTCAAAGTTGGTTTAAAAACCATGCTTAAATATGTTTTTGGAGTTCAAAGTCTGATAGCACTTATCAATAAGCTGCGCTCTGCGATGGTTGAGGGCTTCAAGAACCTTGCTCAATTCAATGATGGTGTGAATCCTACCAACACGGCATTGAGCAATCTTAAATCGGCTCTCACGCAGTTAAAGAACAGCTTCGCTGTGGCATTTGCACCGATTATAACGGTAATAGAACCGATACTGACAAGGCTTATCAGCTTGTTGAGCACAGCCATGAATTATGTCGGGCAGTTTTTTGCGGCACTGACCGGAGCAAGTACCTTCACAAAGGCTATCAAGGTGCAGGAGAACTATGCAAAGAGCCTTAACGGGACCGCGGCGGCGGCAAAGAAAGCAAAAGGATCATTAGCAAGTATTGATGAACTGAATAACCAGTCCAAGCAGGACAACAGCGGTGCAGGCGGTACGGTGTCTCCCAACGATATGTTTGAGGTTGCACCGATTGAGAGTAAGATTGCGGGATTGGCAAGCAAACTGAAATCCATCCTTGATCCGATAAAAGAAAGTCTGCAGAACTGGTTCAAGAATATTGATTTCCAACCGCTGATTGACAGCTTTGAGAAATTGAAAACAGCAATCGAGCCATTAACGGATAATATCGGAAAAGGCCTTTTGTGGCTACTTGAGAACGTTTTAGAGCCGCTCGGTAGTTTCGTAATTGAAGATGCACTACCGGCATTTTTTAATCTGTTGGCCAGTGCAGTAGAAGCTTGTAATAAGGCATTTGAAGTGATTTCCCCGTATCTGAATGAGATATGGAACGAAGTGTTTGCCCCGTTTGCAGCATTCCTCGGAGAGACCTTTGTTGGAATATTGAACGATGTGTCTCAGTTTTTCTCCGAAATGGGAGATATGTTCGTTGAGAAATCGGAAGAAATCGGAACTATATTTGAGTTTCTGAAAACCGTATTGGACCTTGTATCGATAAAATGGAAGGTATGCATCCAGGCTATGTCTGGACAGTTAAAGCCTTTTCTTACAATGGTTAAAAACATTATATCTCATGTAATTGATATTTTAAGCGGTTTGATCAAGTTTATCACTGGAGTATTTACCGGAAATTGGAAGCAGGCATGGGAAGGTGTGAAAGATGTCCTTAAGGGCATTCTTAATGTCATCATTGATATAGTTGAGGGAAGCATTAACAGAATCATCGGTGCGCTGAATGCAATTAGTTTTGACATCCCCGATATAGTGCCCGGCATTGGTGGAAAGCATATCGGATTTAACATCACACCAGTATCACTGCCCCGTCTTGCAACCGGTACGGTTGTTCCCAGGCAGTCAAGAGAGTTTGCAGCTATACTGGGTGACAACAACAGAGAGACCGAAGTGGTGTCTCCTCTGTCAACCATGAAACAAGCTATGGTTGAAGCATTGCAAGAGAGTGGATATTACCGGCAAGGCGAGAGCGGAGATATTGTTATAAACATTGACGGTTGGGAAGTGTTCCGCGTTGTAAAGAAGCAGAACGACAGCTATATTCAACGCACCGGAAGAAGTGCATTTCAGTATTAAGGAGGTGTATGTAAGTTATGTATTCCGGGTTTTTATTAAAAATAGGCAATGAAATATTCAATATGAAGTATATAAAAGAAAAAACATACAAGGGATATGTTTCTGTTCAGGACCTTGACTCATATCGAGATGCAAATGGTTTATTGCATAGGGAAGCTCTTTCCCATGTACCTATCAAGTGCGAGTTTGAAACTATCCCGTTAAATAATGAACAATATGAACAAATCATGGATATGATCCGTAGAAACTATATCAATGAATTGGAAAGAAAAGTTACAATTACCGCTTTTATATTGGAATATAACGGATATGTAACGCAGGATGCGTATATGGCAGAACCGCAACCTCAGATACAAACTATAAAAGATAACAAAATACAATATGCACCATTAAGAATTGCATTTATAGGATATTGATATGATTAATTACGAATATGAATCATTATTTCTTAAAAATTCCATAAAGAGAGAAATGTATATTGAATTCAATGGCGGTACACTCGACAATACAGATTTGCACTGCGAGGAATGGTCTTTGAAAGAGGGACTTTGTTCGGAAAACGAATTACGTTTTGGATGTTGTGAAGCATCTGAACTGAAATTTCGTGTAACAAATTCCGTCAGCAGTTTAAAAAACAAAAAACTTAGTGTTTTTTCTATTTTGGGAGAACATTCTGAAAAACCATTCCAATATGGTTATTATAATGTAATATCTGATGAAAAATCTGGAGATAGAAAATATAGAGACATCACAGCTTATGACAAAATGTACGACGTTGCAAATGCCGACGTATCTGCATGGTACAACAGTTTAGCGTTTCCTTTATCATTATTAAATTTTCGAAACAGTTTTTGCGAATATTTAGGTATTGATTCTGAGACAATTAGTCTTGTAAACGATTCAATGCTAGTTGAAAAAACTATAAAGCCAAGTGAATTGTCAGGTAAAAAAGTATTAGAAGCAATTTGTGAAATAAACGGATGTTTTGGACATTTTGGTAGAAATGGAAAACTTCAGTACATAATTTTGCAGATGATGAGCCAGGGATTGTATCCCCAAAAAGGGTTATATCCTCAAAAAGGGTTATATCCTCAGTCTAACACAAATGTCACAAAAGTTCCGGGCAACAGTTACATATCTTGCCAATACGAAGATTATATATGCAAAAAAATTGATAAATTACAAATTCGACAGACTGAAAGTGATATTGGTGCAATATCCGGTACTGGAAATAACTGCTATATTATTGAAAACAATTTTTTGGTATATGGAAAATCTGCAAAAGAGTTGCAGATAATAGCAGACAATGTCCTTAGTATTATTTACGGAATATGGTACAGACCGGCAAAAATTACAGCGCAAGGAAACCCTTGTATAGAAGTCGGTGACGGAATCAGAGTAAATACAAAAACAGATTTAGTTTACACGTATGTAATGCAAAGAACCTTAAATGGTATTCAGAAATTGCAAGACAGTTATTTTAGCGAAGGTAAAGAATACCGTACCAAAAAGGTAAATGGTTATGAATATGATATTAAGCAATTACTTGGAAAAACAAATGAGTTAGAACGTACTGTTGAGGAAACTCGGTCTGAAATCAAGGATGTAGAAAGTGGACTGGATACGAAGATTACACAGACAGCTGGAAAGATTGAACTTGAAGCAAAAAGGGCTACAGATGCAGAAGTAGAATTGGCAGCGGCAATATCTTTGCAGTCAGATCAAATTAAACTGAAAGTCTCCAAAGGTGATGTCAGTTCGCAGTTGAGCATTGAGAGCGGGCAGGTAAGTATTTCCGGGAATAGGTTTGTATTGGATTCTACCAACTTTTCTATTACCGCTGATGGGAAAGTTACTGCAAAAAGCATTGATATAACCGGAGGAACTATCAATTTACAGTCAGCATCACAAGATTATAGTACGATTGTGCTGAAATACGGTTCTTATACTTGTGGAATGGATGGAGCAGGAGTAAGAGCAACATACAGTTCAAACAGTACAACTCTTACAGCAAGTGGAATTGTAACCACTGGAAGTGTAAATGCGCCTCAAGGATACTTTGATACAATAAGTCCAAAAACATCAAGAGGAACTATAGCATTTAGCAGTAGTGTAAAAATAAGTGGAGATACAGAACTTGCAATAGGACATACGCACAAAATTTATGGGACACTTTTAGTTGACACGACTGCTTTTGCAATAACAAGTGCAGGAAATGTTAAATTAGCATCTAGTTTGGGAAATGTTGGATTTTTTGGAAGCAATGGTGCACAAAAAAAGACAGTGAGCAAAATCGCATCACCAAGTTCAACCAGCACATACAGTATTGCTACCACATTAAACAGCTTGATAGATGCTCTTAAGGCATACAACCTTATTGGATAGGAAAATAAATATGAACAGTTTAGAAATCAGAGAATTTGAACAGTCAATCATAAATCTTTTCAATGGATGTGGTCTACCGATGGAGATTAAGCGGCTCATTGTGAACGATATTGCCGGGCAGATTAACAGAGGCGCAGATAATCAAATAAATGTAGAGTTGGCAGAAAGAAACAGAGAAAAAGAAAGCGAGGTATCTGCAGATGGCGCTGAATAAGGTTTATACTAGAATTAACTGGGAAGATTATCCAAGTGAAAACACGGATTTAGATGCATACAATCTTAATCAGATGGATTCTGCTATTGATGCGTTGGACAACCGTATCATATCACAGGATGCCTTAAAAGTAGACAAGTCTGCAATAAACGGAAATATTGCTGATTGGACTATGGATGAAACAACAGGAATAATCACCATTACAAAATACAACGGTGAAAAGATTATTTTTGACCTCAATATTGAAAAAATACCTGTCGGATTTTCCATGTCTGATGATGGAATCATTACCATGACTACAGAAGATGGAACACAGTTTACAGCTGATATTGGTTCTATGATTCCTGTGTTGACATTTGAAGATTCTTCAACTATAGCTGTCTCCGTGACTGGTACTGGAAAGAATAAGACATATTCTTTTTCAATAAAAACAGGATCAGTAACAGATGATATGCTGCAGCCTAATTATTTAGCAGATATTAGAGTAGAATCCGCAAATGCATCTGCTTATGCGCAATCCGCAAATGCAAAATCTGTATTGGCTGAATCTTATGCTGTAGGTGGAACCGGAACAAGAGAAGGAGAAGATACAGATAACGCAAAGTATTATATGGAGCAGGCAAAACTGCAAACAGGCGGTATACCTACAAAAGTCAGCGAATTAGAAAATGATGCTGGATACATTAAAAAATCAGTTTCTGATTTGGAAAATTATTATGACAAAATCAATATTGATAAAAAAATAGATGCAATTCCAAAAACAGATTTGACAAATTATTTGACCAAAACTGGTGATGGTAGTAATTTGACTGCGGCGTTTGAAGAAGCAACAACTTTAGAGGAATTAACGACAGGAGAAAAGTTATCATTTATTTTTGGAAAACTTAAACTGGCTGTAAAAAATCTTAAATCACTTATAAGTCTTATCGGAACTACCGATATTTCGACTATTGGTGACGGTACTATCACTGGGGGATTAAGTGATGTAAATGGCAAGTTAGTAATGAAAGTAGAACAGAAAACAGGTGAATATAAAAATCAAAAATTAAATAAACAAGTAATAATATGTAGTGTTACTTTAACACCTGGTTTGTGGTTAATAATTGGATTTATTGATGGCAATATATCATCTGATTTTATATACAATAATACCCTTTTCGATCAAACAGTTAGAGAATCAATGATTGGCGGTGGTGGAAGTACAAACATAATTTTAAGAGGGATAGGTACAACTACCACTGTGAATTTATCCACTTATGACTTTGCTAATGTAACATCCGATCTCACCTATAGAGGAACTCTTACTGCAATTTGCCTAAAACCTTATTCAGACAACTGATAATGACGACACATATGAGAATAACATATTATTTTAATCCTAAAATCATAAATGTACCGCTCATACCAGTAGTAAGTTTGAATTTATTGTCAGCAACGGGGATAAAAGATCCACTTATAGTACTACCGATAAAAGTGGCAATTGATGGATATGTTCCGAGATACTGACCATTTTTAACGGAGTCATATAAATCTTTGATATACAATGCTGGATATACAGTAGGGGCATACATCTGAGCTGTTCCGTTGTTACATACAAATAAAAGAAGTTTGTAATTCTGAAAATTATCTTTAAGATCTACCGTATTTGTCACATTTGCTGCAAAATAATTACTGTATAAAACAGTATATACATTTGTTAACTTGCCATTTACAGAAGGAGTGATAGCCGATGGGCGGAGATTAGAAGCAAAAAATAAATCAATCATTTACAAACGTAAAATTTTTAAAAATAAAAGGAGAAAAAATATGAAACAAGCATTGTATAAAGGACCTGACATTTCCAAACATAACGGGAATGTAAACATTAAAAGAGTGAGAGATGCTGGATACAAGCGTATCGGTATCCGCGCCGGTTACGGAAAAAATAACGTTGACGAGAAGTATGTGAGCAATGCATTGGCCTGCTTTAATCTGGCTGTTCAGGTGCTGCTATATTGGTTCTCATATGCTTACACCGTGGCTATGGCGGTGGCGGAAGCTGAGTTTTGTATCGTCCAGGCGAAAAAGTACTGGACTAAGTGTCCAATCGCATTTGACTTTGAATACGACTCATTCAACTATGCCCGCAAAAAAGGTGTAAATGTCACTAAGCAGTTGGCTACGGATATGGCAATTGCATTTTTGCAAAAGGTAAAAGAAGCTGGTTATCTCCCGGTAATCTATACCAACAAAGATTACCTTAATAAATATTTTGACATTGACAGGATCGTAAAAGCACTTGGAAAAGTATACGTATGGTATGCACGTTATACATCCAGCTTGTCAACGTCAGAGATTAACCTTGCGGATATTTGGCAGTATACATCATCCGGAGCTGTCCCTGGAATAAGTGGTAAGTGTGATATCAATATATTTTATACCGACTTTGAAATGGTGTCAGTACCGGCGGAGCGTGAGGAAGTATGCAACATCAACATCCAGAACTTCCAACGTTCCGCAAATGCCGACGGTTACAGGGATGCACAAGGGAAAAAACTGGTCGAAGATGGAAAAGATGGTCCTAATACTCAATATGTGCGGCGGCAGATCTGCCTGCAGGCGAAGAGAGTCGGCCTGATTTATAAGGTTGGCTCCACAGGAGCGGTAGTTAAGTGGTGGCAGAGACGTTGCAATGAGATTTTGGGGCATGATCAGGACGAAGATGGCAAGTATGGAAAAGATGCGCGAAAAGAGACCATTGCAGTGCAGGGCAAGCTGAACTTGGTAAAAGACGGAAAAGTTGGATACAACAGCATACAGGCGGTATTTTATAATTAAGAAGCAATCCCCCATCGGAGCAGATCCGGCGGGGGATTTATGTACTGCCTTAATTGTTGCTTGCTCAAGCAAACGTCACATAAGGTAACCAAAAGCGTTATAAAAAAATAACATCAATTACATTCATGTTATCGTCAACGATTATCTGCCGGATCACGTCCCGCCAAAATAATTTCCTGTGCAATTTATCGAGATCCTTGTACATTTCTTTCCAGTCAGACACAAACACCTCTCGCAAGTGCTTAACGCTGTCGTGAGACTGCCTAGAAGCTTCATACTGCCCTATTAAATCATTTAGCCTTAAATACTCCGTGTCATAGTATTCTTCGCTTATTCTGCCTTTTAAGAACATCGTGTTAAGCCTGTCCAACTCTGCCCGGTATTTTGATACATTGTTGGTTGAGTGCTTTTTCTCTGATTTCTGATCTGACATAGCTGCTTCACGTTCTGCCAAAAAGGTATCTACCCGGTTCAGTAGCATCTCCTCAATAAGATTCTCGGATTTTACCCTGGCAAACGCACACATTCTGGCTGAGTGGTATTCGCAGTGGTAGTACCGATACACATTACCGCTTCGGTGGCTTTTTTGACAGGACCGCATCAGCCGATTACACTCCGGGCACCGGATCATCCCGGAGAATAATACTTCCGTCTTTTTGTTTCCTGCGGTGCGGATTACTGGTCTCTTTTGTTGGAGATCCTGCCAGTCCTCTTTAGATATATATGGCTCGCAGAAATTATCATTATCCTTGTAACATCCATAATAAAAAGGGCTGCGGATTATGCGCTTGATAGCCTGAATCTCAAATCTTGTACCGTACTGTTGGTTGATATGCCGGGCAGTGGCAGAGTAGTTTCGATATTTGCGATAGTATTCAAACAGATCCGCAACAGCATCTTTCCATTGTTCTTCCTTTACCAGTCTGCGCACTCCATTCACGACAGCGTTGTGGTATCCAAACGGTGTAGAGTGATCCGGGAGTATAGACTTCCCGATGGATGCCGCATAACGGATGGTATCTTTTCTACGTTCGGAATTTAATGCCCATTCCAACTCTGCCATTGATGCCTGCATATACATGAAGTTTTTTCCATAGGGTGTAGTGGTGTCGATCTGCTGGCTGACGGAGACAAGATTGCAACCGTTGATTTCCATGTCGTGATATAGGTTGCAGAAGTCCCTAGTATTACGTGCGATACGGTCATACCGCTGAATGACAACAAGCTGAATTTTTCTATCAGACACATCTCGCATCATTCGCTGAAAGTCTTTTCTCTTTTTGGTGGAGTGTCCGGTGATCCCGTAGTCTCCATCATAAACCGTGGCAGTGTAATTCCCGGAGCCGTACTTGTCATCCAGGTACCGGCGGCACATATCAATTTGCACATCCATGCTGTCGGAGTTGTCCACGGCTTTGGATTTACGTGGGTAGATTGCGCAGTTAATCATTACTGTTCCTTTCTGACAGAAAAAGCCACTATAAAAGTGGCTTAATCTTTAGTCTACAAATTCAATTATATCAGCGGAATATCCCATAACTTCTCCGACATCTTTAATTTTTACTCGGATAGTGTAATGCTCATCTATTTTCATGTCCATGACTTTCTGCTTTTGCTCATCTGATTTTACATAACACTGTACACCGTAAACATCTAAAACTTCGTCATTCGATAGACTGATATACTTTCCACTTGCATCAATATTTGAAAGTCTGCCAGTAATTTCTAAATATTTTCCTTTGTAAGAATCGGTTGCTTTCAAAGCATTGTCTTTCAAATCGCTGTCAAGCTGTTCCACCGTAATTGCGGTATATTCAATTACTTCTTCTTGTTGCACAGTAGTTTCTTTCGTGGATGCAGATGTGCTCTGCTTTTGCGTTGTGGTAGAACTCGATGAACTGTCAGAGGAATCATCTGATAAAGAGCCAACAATTCCAATCGCAAAAAACACAGCAATACAAATCAAAACTACTTTAAGCGTACTTGATTGTTTCCTCTTGCATACTGGACAAACCGTAGCTTTCTTCGGAATGTCTGATTGACAGTATTTACATTTCTTTGTTTCTTCCATAGCTTTTCTACTTTTTACATTTTATCTGAATAGGCTAATATTCGCCTAATCATTTCTTTTTGTGTGTCATCTGCTTTGCGGTATTTCATTAGCAAATCCTGCTCTTCTTCGGATAGAGAAATAGTGTAATCCATCGTCTGTCCTGCGGGATCCCATTTTACATCTTCGCCATTTATAAGATATTCGATAGATACCTCAAAATAATCGGCAATCTTTTTCAGAATAGCAGTGGACAAATTATTCCCTCTGTTTTTCCAATTACTGATAGTACCCTGACTTATGCCTAAATCTTTGCATACTTTGTATGTAGTTATCCCTTTTGATTTGCATAATTGCACAAAAATCTCATACATAAATTAGCAATACTTCACAAATATAAAATACTTCACAATCTTGTATTGACTACTTCACAAATATAAAGTATTATAAACAAGTAAAGTGCTTCACAAATTAAAAGCAACTTGTTTTACTAATTGCAAGTACTTCATAGATGTGTCCTTTCTTTTGTGTGACAACTAAAGAATATCACAAAAGTGAAGTATATGCAACCACTATATATAGATAGGAGGTGTGTATATATTGTGTTTGTATGAAAAAATCAATGAATTATGCAAACAAAAAGGAGTTTCGATTTACAAGATGTGCAAAGACACAGGTATTGCACAGAACGTTGTGAGTAACTGGCAGAACAGACCTGATGCTGAACCGACATTAAAAAATGCTGTCGTGTTAGCTAAGTATTTTAAGGTAAAAGCAGAGTATTTTTTGAAAGAATAGGAGGATGCGGATGCCTGCAATGACTGAGGAACAAGCTGACAGAGCAATGCGCATTCTGGCAGAGTTATATGCCGACCAGATTGGCATGAAGAACCCAAAGATTACAATCACGAGAAAAGGAGAGAAGAAAGAATGAAAAAGCAGATTATACCTATCGAGAGAGCAAGCGAGAGTACCATTAATGCGCTGATTGAAGCAGGAGTACTGGTAGTGACCGAGGATGGTCTGAAGTGTGCGGAGGTGGACTGATGGCTGAGATTATCAAAAGCTATAAAGGATTTAACAAGGACATGACTTGCCGTGGATTCCAGTACGAAGAAGGCAAGGAGTACGAAGAGGAGACAGCAGATGCTTGTCATAGTGAATTTCACGCTTGCGAATATCCACTGGATTGTCTTAATTATTATTCTCCAAATGAATCTGTTTACCATGAGGTGGAGCAGAGCGGTGAAGTTGATAGAGGTGAAGATGATTTCAAGGTTGCGTCCACAAAAATAAAGATTGGTGCGAGATTGGATATTTCCGGACTGGTAAAGGCAGCCATTGATTTTACCATGAGTAGAGTTAAAAAAGAAGCAAAAAGTGATGAAGACTGCGGTGCATCATCTGCCACAGGTGACTGCGGTGCATCATCTGCCACAGGTTACAAAGGTGCATCATCTGCCACAGGTTACAAAGGTGCATCATCTGCCACAGGTGACTACGGTGCATCATCTGCCACAGGTTACAAAGTTGCATCATCTGCCACAGGCGACTACGGTGCATCATCTGCCACAGGTAACTGCGGTGCATCATCTGCCACAGGTTACAAAGGTGCATCATCTGCCAACGATCCCGAGAGCATTGCGGTTGCATGGGGATACAAAGGAAAGGCAATGGGTGTCCTTGGTTCCCATATTGTTCTTGCTGAATGGAAATACATTGGCAGTAAAGTGGATGACAGATACGACAAAGCAGAGCAGGAAGCATGGGAGTTTGTCGGTGCGAAGATGTTTCGGGTAGACGGTGAAAAAGTGAAGCCTGATACATGGTATAGATTGGAAAATGGTGAACTTGTGGAGGTGGAAGAGTAATGGGAGATAAGGAAAAATTGATGATCACTGTTCCTTACGATGACTTTATCTGTGGAATACAGGCATTGCGGATTCTTATATCTGCCAGGCAGATGTTAAAAAGCGGTGATGCCTTTGCATCCGATGGACTTAAGGCAATCCTCGGAATAAAAAAAGAGGACGATGATAAGGATACCAGATAAAAACCTGATAAATATAGGTAGGGAGGAAAGATAATTGGAAATTTTATTTATTTTAATATTTTTAATTTGCTTTTTGTTAGTAGTTATCGCAATCACTGACACAATCGAAAAATGCAGTTATTACAAGTGGAAATCCAAAAGCCACAATGAATTTTCTGATAAAGAAAGTGAGGATAAAAATGCAAAATTAGAGGTGGATAAAAAAGGACGGTGATAAGGATGCCGGAAAGGATTGATAACCTTATGGTTGTCGCAATGGATCAAGAATTAGTGGAATTTGGTCTCCATCGGGAGAATCTTTATAAGAGACAGCACGAAGCGTATGAACAGGAGGAAAGAAATAATGGAGAATTACGAAGTACAGGTACAGCAGCAGGCAGGAAAGATCACCTGTGATTTTGAGGGTGCCAAGGCTTACCTGAGTGCAAGATTGGATGAGTACCGTAATGTGGTATTTACCGAAGACAGCAAAAAGGATGCGAAAGCTACAGTAGCATCTCTCCGTAAGGAGAAGAAGGCGTTTGCGGATAAGGTAAAGGAAGTCCGTGACGAATATATGAAGCCTTTACAGGAGTTCGCAGATAAGGCAAAAGAGCTGGTGGATATGTATGATCAGCCCATCAATTTTATCAATGATCAGGTGATGGCCTTTGAACAGCACCGCATTGAGGAGAAAAAGGAACAGATCAAGGAATTATATTTGGAATGCATGGGCGACATGCAGGAAGAACTGCCGCTGAATAAGATCTATAACAGCAAATGGGAGAATGCGACGACAAATCTTACACAGATTCGCAGAGAGATGATGGATCGCAAGGAAAGTGTAAAGCAGGGACTGGACGCCATCCGTCAGATGCACTCTGACGTAGAGGAGAAAGCTATTGCAATGTTCCTGACATCTTTTGACCTGACGAAGACGATCCTTTACATCAACCAGTATGAACAGCAGCAGAAAGAGATCATTGCGAGAGAGCAGGAACGCATCCGCCGGGAAGAAGAGGAACGCATCCGCCGGGAGGAGCGTGCGAAGCTGGAAGCAGAGCGGCGGGAACGTGAATCTCTTGAAAGAGCAGAAAGAGAAAAGCAGGAGGCACTTGCGGCGGCAGAAGCGGAGAAACAGGCTGAGGTAGAACTGGCAAAAGAAGAGGCTGCGCAGAAAGTAATCGATGCTATGATCCCGCAGGATCTGGAAGGAGAAAGTAACCTGTATGAGTATCGTTTTGCTTTGACAGCAGAAGCGAAAGAAAAACTGGAGATGTATCTAACAAGCGTTGGCATTGACTGGGAGCTGATCTGATGGAAGATAATCTGAAAATTTATAATGCGGTGAAGAAGGTGCCCAAAGAAGCGCAGCGCCCTATCATCGGTGGAAGATTGAAAGGAAAAACGGAGATCAATCCGATGTGGCGAATCAAGGCACTAACCGAGCAGTTCGGGCCCTGTGGAATCGGATGGTATTACGAGGTTGTAAGACAATGGCTGGAGCCTTCCGGAACGGAGGTGGCTGCCTTCGTGAATATCCTGCTTTACATAAGGATCGGTGATGAGTGGTCTAAGCCCATCCCTGGTGTAGGCGGGGCGATGTTTGTGGAGCAGCAGAAGAGCGGTGCCTATGTGTCGGATGAATGCTATAAGATGGCTACCACCGATGCTATTTCAGTGGCCTGCAAGCAGCTTGGTATCGGAGCGGATATATACTGGGAAGCGGATAAGACCAAGTACACGAATCCTGCACAGCCTACTGAGAATGACAGAAAAAGACTGGAGCCGGTATTTGCCGAGTTGAAAAGGATAGGCTACAGTGCTAATTCGGTATGCAAGACTTATAAGATTGCCAGTGTGTATGACTTATCAGATCTGCAGATTAAAGATTTTTTGCAAAAGACCAAGAATATGCCGGATAAGGAGGCAGGCTGATGGAATTTACCGGAAAAGTATCCGGGATCACTATGGATTACGCAACAGGAAAATATAATATATCCTTCCAAGCGGAATCCGCGGATGCTGTGACCAGCCAGTATGACAGTATCAAAGATATTGATAGACTGGTGATCACAGCAAAAAAGTATCGCAAGAAGAGATCACTGGATGCCAATGCATATGCATGGGTGCTGATGACCAAGATCGCAGATGCACAGGAATATCCCACCACGAAAGAAGAGATCTACGAGAAGATGCTAAATGACTACGGTGTGTTGGAAGAAGTTGACGGCGCACCTATTACGGTAACGGTCAAGGCCTGCGTGGACATGAGCAGGATAAGCGGACACTGGTTGCTGATAAAGAACAACGGAACCTTTAAGGCATATGCGATGATCAAAGGATCAAGCGAGTATGATACGAAGGAAATGAGCCACTTTATTGACGGAATCATTGCTGAATGTAAGGAACTTGGAATAGAGACCCTTCCGCCAGCAGAACTGGACGAGATGATGAAAGCGTGGAAACCATGAAGAAGTGTTGGAGTGTACTTACAGACGATATGGGATCCTGCTATATCACCCATTTGGGAGTGGTTCATATCCATCATGTGTTTAACGGCAGCCGGAAGAAAGCCAGTGAGGAAAGAGGATTTCTGGTACCTCTGCATCCAACCTTACATACATACGGACCGGACAGTGTCCACCGAAAGCCGAATCAGGGACTTGATTTGATGCTGAAACAGAAATGCCAGCGGTATTATGAGGAGCATTACGGCACCCGTGATGAGTTTATAAAAGAATTTGGAAGGTCTTACCTATAAGGTTGCAACACCTGCCCTACGGGGCGAAAGAAACCGTTTGTGTTAGTAATGGTGTCTCACAAACAAGCCATTATGTTAGTGTCAGGGCGGACGGTGATCCGCCCGGGAGGTGGTCTATATACTGATTGAGAATTACATACCTTTTGGTTATGCCAACAGAATATCAAGACAAAAACTTGTATCAGATACAAACATGAGTGATCGGAAAATCCGTCAGGAATTGGAAGATGCACTACTGCTCAGAGGGACATTGGTTATCAATATTGACAATGGATATTTCCAACCTGATGGCAGTCTGGAAGACCGGCAGAGGGTAAAGGAATATCTATTCCGGGAGCAGGCAAGGACGAGCAGTTGCAATAAGCGTTGTAAGGCTATACGGAAGTGCCTGACACCAAAGGCAGAGGATACAGGGCAGATGTCACTCAAAGAATTTGGAATAGGGTAGGTGGGCTGAATGGATTACATAAAGCTGAGCCGAAAGATACTGGATTGGGAATGGTATGGGAATATAAATACCTGCCGTGTATTTATTCATATGCTTTTAAAGGCCTACTGGAAAGACAAGAAGATTGAGGGAACTGTGATCCCCAGGGGTTCATTCCCTTCATCGTATGGGCGATTAGCGGAGGAGACACAACTCACGGTTGACGAAGTAAGAACCGCAGTAAAGCATCTAATTTCTACCAAGGAGATTACCAAGCATGTAACCTCAAAATACACCGTATTTACGGTAAATAATTACGATGCTTACCAAATCATCCCAAGCAGTTTCCCAACCGATTCCCAAACGATTCCCGAACGATTCCCAACAAAAGAAGAATATAAAGAAGGGAATAATAAAAAAGAAGAACCTAAAGGTTCTAAGAAAAAATTTATCCCCCCGACCGTTGATGATGTTCGTGCCTATTGCCAAGAGCGGAACAATAAAGTTGATCCGCAGAAGTTTGTTGATTTCTATTCGTGCAAAGGCTGGATGGTTGGAAAAAACCACATGAAGGACTGGAAAGCAGCGGTAAGGACCTGGGAAAAATCCAGTAGTCAGAGCAAAGAGGCATCGGCGGAGAAAAGGTTCGATGCAAACAAAGGAATGATGCAAACTGACTACGGAGATATGTCGGAGTTTGAAAAAGCCATGTTGGCAAATTGAAGGGAGAACGATGAGCAATCAAAATTATCGAAAGGCAATGGCCATTGAAGCCAAAAACAAGAAGAGGATACTGGAAATCAATCCTCACGTTGATGATGGCAGCGGTATATATTTCCTGACACGTATGGACGAGGACGGAATCCGTTATGCGTACATAGGGCAGGCTAAACATCTGCTGACAAGACTGGCGCAACACCTCTCAGGATACCAACACATAGACCTGTCACTGAGAAAGCACGGACTATATACCACGGACAATATCTACGGTTGGAAGGTCGGATTTTTACACTTTCCGGCAGAACAGCTGGATGAGATGGAGCAGAAATACATCCGGCAATATGCCCAGTCCGGCTACCAACTTAGGAATAAAACAGCCGGCGGTCAGGGCGATGGCAAGAAGCAGATTGATGACTACCGCCCATCTAAAGGCTATAGGGACGGAATAGAGCAGGGTAAAAGGATGTTGGCGAGGGAATTACTGTCTATCGCAGAAAAGCACCTTAAAATCGATCTGAGAGAGGATAAGAGGGGGAATAAGATTTCTCAGAAGCAATATGAGAAATTCATGGCACTGATCCATGCGGAGGGCAATGATGAAAGCGTACATGATAGTGACGAATGATGAATTGGAACTGCCGGTGAAGATGGATATCTTTGGTGTAAAAGCCGCGGCTGATTATCTGGGGATCCCTGAACAGACATTTCGGACATGCCTGCATAGGGATTCATGGTGCCGGAAAACGCATAGGTATAAGGCTGTGGTTGATGAAGATGCTACGATAAGGCTCCGGGCAGAGCGAAAGGCAGAAATGGATGCACATTGGAAATATAAGCGTGCATTTGACCCTGCATACCGTGAGAGAAGGCGCAAACACGACAGAGAAAGGTGGATAAAGAAACGTGAGCAGAGGATTTCACAGTGATGATGAATTACGGGAGGTGGAAGAGCATCCGGGAGAGATGTCAAGGCATATCGGGCGGGCAAAGCCGTATGAATGCAGCTATCCGGTGATAGCGGAGAGACCGAGGATTGTGGAAAGGAGCAAGGATGGAGAGACTGACAGAAAGAACTGCTGATGGAATTTTGGTAAAGGAGAATCACGTTGAAAACGGATTAAGAACATTTTATCAGTGCTTTGGAGAAAAGCCGAATGACAACTATTCCAACTGTGAAGAAGGATATTGCGCAATGGAGGAGCTGGCAGCCTATGAGGATGCCGAGGAGCAGGGATTGCTCCTGCGGTTGCCATGCAAGGAAGCTTACTCAAAAATCGGCTACGAAATGTATATCATTTGCGATAGAGATATTAAAAAGAGCGAGCATTTAGGTTTGTTTGTGTATCCCAATGGGAAAATGATAATTATGGGTGATAAAAATATGAATTATGCAGACATCGAAGTAGACGAAATCGGTAAAACGGTATTTTTTACACGCGAGGAAGCCGAATCCAAGCTGTCAGAAATGGAAGGTGCGGAATGAAGAGAGAAGAAGCTATCAAGGATTTGGACATTATCAGGTTTAATCCTCATTGGGATGAGCTTGTAAATGAAGAATATTGGCAAGAACTTATGGAAATGGCAATCACCGCCTTGCAGAATCAGTCGGTTTGGATTCCGGTAAGCGAGAGACTGCCGGAAGAATCTCTTAATAGCGTAATTGGATGGGATACATATCGAAACCGTTGTTGCTTTGTACAATATTTGGGAGGACGGTTTGTTCTCGGTGATGATATTGATAGCGTAAATGTCACAGCCTGGATGCCACTGCCGGAGCCGTACAGGGAAAGTGAGCCACATAAGCAGACCAAAGCAGATGAAATCCGTAGCATGACGGACGAGGAACTGGCGGCATTTATTATAAATTTTGACAACCGTTTTGGTGAGGAATATGAGGGTGAACAGAGTTGTCTGTCATGGTTACAGAAAGAAAGCGAGGAATGAAGATGCAGGATAGATATTTATTCAAGGCAAAACGCAAGGATAATGGGGAATGGGTGGAAGGTTTTTATTTTTGTATGACGCATACTGATGGTAGGCACACACACCATTTCATTATTCCATTAGGAGCAGATTTGAGCCTAGGGACACCTGTTGAAAAAATACAGGTTGAGGTCGATCAATCTACCATCTGCCAGTGTACAGGTCTTAAGGATAAGAACGGCAGGGTGATTTGGGAGAATGATATTGTAAATGGCAGTATTAAGCGTGGAGCGGCATTTTACAGATGTTTGGTTCTGTGGAATGAGTGCAAGGCAAGATTTGATGTGAGAGCTATGGGCTGCAATTTCCCAATGACGCTTGATGAGTGCACAGATGATATTTCTATGAGTGGTTTTGAATATGAGGTTGTCGGAAATGTATTCGATAACCCGGAACTGTTGGAGGATAGCCATGACGGAGAATGAAGCAAAAGCATTTTTGGAAATTGAAAAACAGTGCATAAATCGTAATTGTGACCGAAATTGCGCAAAATGTGACATTGTGCAGAAGGTAGAAGATTTGAACAGTGCTTATGATACAGCATTCCAGGCACTGGTAGAAGAGGTGCAACAGTATCGACAAATCGGAACAGTTAGCACCTGTAGGAATGCTGTTGGAATCTGTAAAACTATGATTGAGCGTGGAATCAATCCGGATAATATCACAGAATGCATAAAATTTGAGTATAACCTAGTGCAGAGAGGGTACGACCTTAAAAAGCTGATTGAAATCATAGACGAGCATAAGCAGCAATTCCAAATCGGCACGGTGGAGAAATTCCGTGAAGCTGTAGAGAAGCAGACAAAAAAGAAACCGGAATTTTTAGATACAAGATTTATGTATAACGGAAAACATATTTCTGATGGTTGCCAGTTGCAAAAATGTTATAAATGTCCTAATTGCAATCATCATATATTCCATGTGTGGGACGATGAACTGTATTGCAAGTATTGTGGACAGCACATTGATTGGAGTGATGAAGATGGGAAGACTGATTGATGAGAATGAACTGGTAAAAGGCAGAGTTGAAAATGATCCGGTTGTGATTGCTGCAAAATGCACACCGACCGCCTACGACCCGAACAAGGTTGTGAAGCAGTTGGAAGAACGCACAGCATTCCTTAAAGACTGTACGAAGTATGGAAATAAGACAGCAGAGCAGCAGTCAAAATCCTACGACACTATGATGATGTACGAAGTCAAGGATTTGGTAGATGATTTGTTGGAGATTGTAAAGGCAGGTGGTGTAGATGCGAAAACCGATTCCTAAATCAGTTAGAAAATTAGTGTACGCGAAATACAACGGTCACTGTGCTTACTGTGGCTGTGAGATACCGGAGAAAGGTTTTAATGTAGATCATTTGCATTGCATCAGAAATTATGAGTACACCGAAGAATTTACCGGAATTGACGTACACGGCATAAGTAATCTGATGCCGTCCTGCGGTTCATGCAATCGTTATAAGGCAACAATGGATTTAGAGACATTCAGAAAACAGTTGCAGAAGATACCTGACAGACTGAAAAGAGATGTTTGTACATATAGTATCGCAGTCAGATTCGGTATGGTGCAGGAAAACAGAGAACCGATAAAGTTCTATTTTGAGAAAGTAGGTGGAGCAGATGCAGAACATTGATTACACCGCCCTGTACGAGCAGAATGAGGACTTCAAACGCTACGTTGACCGATACTGCGTAAAGCACCGTATCAGCGTTGCAGAAGCCTTACAGCACTACCTGGTGCAGATGGCTGGCAGGATGTACAAGGAGCAGAGTGATACAGTAGTTAAATAAATCAGAAAGGAGTAAGAGGTTTGCTGGCCAGCGTGAAAGACGTCTTTACTCCGATTAAAAATGAGTGATTTAGATAAGTTTGATTATGAGTGCCAAGGCCAAATTACCATGACAGAATATCTGCAATCAAAAATTAAGTGTGGAGAAGTAAAAGACCTTACCGCGTGGATTAACAGCCAAGGGAAAGCACAATACACGCAGATAGGAGAAGTGGTAAAGAAAGCCTGTGATAAGTATCGAGATGATCCTGAGTTCGAGGATCGACTCACAAATGCAATTTCAATATATGTGTTGGAACAGTCTGTGGGATATATAAAATATCTGAAAGGTGAAAGTGGGGTGGCTGTAGATGATTAACGGAGAACTGATCGTTGACAACTTTGCCGGCGGAGGCGGAGCCAGCACCGGGATAGAGATGGCTACCGGCTACAGTGTAGATATTGCCATTAACCATGATCCGGAAGCTATCCGGATGCACAAGGCTAATCACCCTAACACAAAGCATTACTGTGAGGATGTGTGGCAGGTAGATCCGGTGGAAGCCTGCAATGGTCATCCGGTAGGTCTTGCCTGGTTTAGCCCGGACTGCAAACACTTTAGCAAAGCCAAGGGCGGCAAACCGAAGGACAAGTTTATCCGTGGTCTTGCGTGGGTAGCCTGCAGGTGGGCGGGACTGGTACGACCAAGGGTGATCATGTTGGAAAACGTGGAAGAGTTTAAGACCTGGGGACCGCTTAATAGACGGCATCATCCGATTAAGGCAAAACAAGGGAATACATTCGATAAGTTTATGCAGCAGCTTACAGATTTAGGCTATGAGGTACAGTTCCGGGAACTGGTGGCAGCCGATTACGGGGCACCGACCATGAGAAAGAGATTTTTTCTGATTGCCAGATGCGATGGTAAGCCGATTGTGTGGCCGGAGCCGACACACGCACCAGCAGACAGCGAAGAGGTAAAAGCAGGACTTCTCAAACCGTATGTTGGAGCATACACACAGCTTGATTTTTCTCTTCCCTGTCCGAGCATCTTTGATACATCCGAAGAGATTAAGGAGAAGTACGGGATCCGGGCGGTACGTCCACTGGCTCCCAAGACAATGGAGCGCATTGCCAGAGGATTAAAAAAATTTGTGTTGGAAAATCCAGAGCCTTTTATCATTCAGTGCAATCACGGTGGTGAGCGTAGACCGAACGACATTAGAGAGCCAATGCCGACTATAACCGGAAAACACGGATATGGGATTGTAGAGCCGTATATGGTACAAATCGGGCAGACTGGATTTACAAAAGACCGGAGTAAGGATGTAAGGGATCCGCTGACTACGATTGTGAGTAAAAATGAACATTGTCTTATTGAACCTAAACTTGCGCCATACATGGGAACGAATACGACAAATCATCCGGGTGGAAATTGCAAAGATCCGATACATACGATCACAACAGGAAATCAGCAGTGTTTGATTAGCCCTACATTGATTCAGTATCATTCTGAAACAGCGCAAGGAGAAGTTCGAGGGCAAACGATTAAAGAGCCAATTATGACAGTAGACGGATCCAACCGATACGGTCTGGTTACATCTTTCCTGAGCAAGTTTTACAAAACTGGAATAGGACAGGATGTAAGAGAACCGCTAGGGACGGTGACAGCAAATGCCGGCGGTGGTCACTTCGGAGAAGTGAGAGCCTTTTTAATTAAATATTATGGACAAGGAACTGGACAGGATATCAAGGCACCGCTGGATACTGTGACAGCGCAGGATCGTTTCGGGCTGGTGACTATCAACGGAACGGATTATCAGATCGTGGATATTGGTCTTCGGATGCTGGAACCAAGAGAGTTGTACGGATGCCAAGGCTTCCCAGATGATTATATAATCGACCACGACTACACCGGCAAGACATATACGAGAAGTGAACAGGTGCGTAGATGTGGCAATGCGGTATGTCCACCGATTCCAGCGGCACTGGTGAGGGCAAACCTGCCGGAATTATGCGTGGCAGAGCGTACACCGAACATGAGAATAGAAGCAGAGCAGACCGGGCAACTTCGATTTGCGTAGAAAGTGAAATCAGGAACTAAAAAATTTGAGTTCCCGCTCAATAACTCAAAATTTGAGTTAAAAAGTGAAAAATTTAATTAAAAATTTGAGTTTCTATTTGAGTTCCACTCAATAACTCAAAAGCAAGTTAAAATCCACCGGTAATACGGGGGAAATAAGAAGGAGATGAATTGAGATGGTTATAAATGCAAAATGTAATGATTGCAAGGAACCAACGAAATATGTGGTTGGCTTTTTCGATGGCAAGAATGGAATCCACGGTTGCATTTATGGTTGCCACAACGAAGAATGCACAATAAAGAAAATAAAGGAAGTGTCTGCATCGAAAGACATTCAGGAAATGGCAAGAATACAGTTAGCCAACGGAGACAAAGGGATGTATGCAGGCTACATTGCAGCACTCAGAAAAGATGCGAAAGTGTCCATGTTTAAGATGGCACAGATTGCCGGATGCAGTTCGGCAGATTACAGCGCATATGAGCATGAGCGGAAAGAATTTGATCCGGAAGTGTATTGGAAATGCAAGGAGTACTTGGATAAGGTAAGAAATTAAGTATGTAACTTAGGATTTAGTGGAGGTAGAAAAAATGAATGATGAAATGAAAAAAGGAATGTTACTGGCATATCAGTCAGTAAAAGAGGAAATGGATACTATAAAGGCAGAGTTGAAAAGAAAAGGAATTGAAGAAAATAAAGGTTTTTCTACTCTGAAAGGATTTATTGAGGATAATATTAGGCAGTTAAACTGAAATATTAGGATTTAGTGGAGGAATGACATGAGCTGCATGGGATGTATCTGCAATCACTGTGCGAATAGCGCTGAATGTTTCGATCATTGCCAGGGAGAGATGGATGAACCGTGCTATAACTGCGATGATTGCATCCACTATGACGGCGAGGTAGGACGGGAGATGTGGCGGGACGAGTGCCCTAAGTATAAGATAACGGAGTACTGGGCAGCGCATCTCCGGCGCAAAATGAAAATCATTTAAATTTTAGTGGAGGAAATAAATTATGGGAATGACGAGGAATCAGCTTGCTTTGGTACGATATGTTGCTGAAAACAATATACAAAAAGCCAAAGATGCAGCTCTTTGCTGCTGTGCGGAAGATACAACTCAGAAGAATCACTATGCAGTCACAAAATATCAAAGTCTATTACGATCTGGTGGAATGAATCTTATGGAGCTACCAGCAAATGTTTCCAGTTTTGCAACGATGGAAGATCTGACAAATACATACTTAGAAAGCAGATATTATCTGACCAATGAAGAAAAGGAATTATTCGAACTGATCAAGAACATGAATGATGTGAGTTTACAGCTTATGGAGAAACAGATTCCGTATCTGAATGCAACATTGCTCTATGGCGAGAGCGGAGTCGGGAAGACGGCTTTTTCCAGGTATGTAGCATATAAACTTGAAATGCCGTATTTATATGTGAATTTTTCAAGAATGCTTGATAGTTATCTTGGTGGAACTGCAAAAAATCTTACGAATCTGTTTAATTTCATCAATCAGCATCAATGCGTTGTAATGTTGGATGAAATCGACAGCTTGGCAGTAAAGAGGGAATATGGTGGTGGCGGTGCAAGCGCAGAAGTTTCCAGAAGCACTACATGTTTATTACAGCTATTAGATTCCGTTACGAATGACCACGTAATTATTGCCGCAACAAACCTCATAGATGATGTTGATACCGCAGTGAAGCGTAGATTTACAGAAAAGCATGAGTTACATAGGCTTTCAGCGGAAGACAATGAGCGGTTTATCAGACAGTACCTTGACGATGCAGGATTTTCTTATGATTTGGATTCTGTTAGAAAGTATGCTGCAGAAAATCATTCACAAGCTGAAATTATGACGCATGTAACAAGAAGCATTGCAAGTATGCTTATCAACAAGGGTGAACTGGTAATGTTGTAAACTGAAATATTAAGATTTATGGAGGCATTTGTATGAGAAAAATACATGAATGTGCAGAAGATATAAAAAATATTTTAAATGATGCAGAACGAACCGAAGAGGTTGACGGAGATATGCTATGTAGTATTAATGAGTTGGTGGATGAAATATTATCAATATATTGTTTAGAAAAACAACAAAGAAAAATGGCTATAGCTGAAGAAAATGAGATTCTTTCAGAAGAGGCTAAAAAAGCAGGATGGAAGTCTGGTGTTATGAACATCTAAACTGAAATATCGGAAAATTTGTGTAACAGAAAGGAGATATGTATGGCGAGACCGAAGAAAGAAGGTAAGAAGAACATCCGGAAGAACATCCGGGAGAATATCAGCATGGATCCGGAGCAGTATGAGAAACTGGTAGCTTACTGTCACCAGCAGGACAGACCTATCTCCTGGGCGATCCAGAAGGCGCTGGATGTATATTTATCGGAGGTGTAATATGAGAAGAATACGGCTTGTTAAGGTATTAGCACCGGAGAGCGTGGCAAGAACGTATGACAGTGCAGGAAACAGAGTAGACGAAGATTTCCGCTGTGTGGAATGTGGCATGGGAGTTGCCCGGGAATATGCCTGCTGTCCTTACTGCAAATGTGAACTTGACTGGGACAGGGTTATTAGTTCTTCTGATCGTGCATTTAGGAAATTGTTTGGTTGATTATTTGTGTAATTATGCGTAACGTTACACAATAAAACTGAAATTTAGAAAAGGAGACTGTCTTATGTTGTCGGCTATAGCATAAATAAAGGGAGAGCGTAACACTCTCCCTATTTTTCTGCAATCATTCTGTTGATCTTCTGGCAGTCCTCCTGCGCTTGCTGATAGAGCGTGTAAGCTGTGTCGGCTTTTATTGCGGATCCTGCCTTTTCTGCTAGAATCCGATAGTCATTCATTTTCTGAGCACATCCATATTGCGCATACTCCAGTAATTTCTGTTTTTCCATGTCCTTCTCCTTTGGTGGTCGGTTATCTGTTGCAATAAAATCATAGGTCTTTTTGTCGGATGATGTCAAAAGGTTTTCGGCGCGACTTCCGACTATTATTTTAAATATGTGTTGTCAAGTGAAAAATAACGGTTGTTGTTGAAAAGTAATAACGTATGTTATATAATTGATGTATAATAGATTGTTTATGGAGTAGCTTATGCAGATTATCGAAAAGAATATCAAAGAGTTAATTCCATATGAGAAGAACCCACGGAAGAACGATAAATCCGTGGATAAAGTTGCGCAGAGCATCGACCAGTTTGGATTCCGTGTGCCGGTGGTGATAGACAAGGATAATGTCATCGTCTGCGGGCATACCCGGTACAAGGCAGCACAGAAGTTACACCTTACATCTGTTCCGTGTGTGGTGGCTGATGATTTAACGGATGAACAGATAAAAGCATACCGGCTGGCAGATAACAAGGTGGGTGAGGATTCTGAGTGGGACATGGACTTACTTCACGGAGAACTCGCTGATATTATCGACATTGACATGACAGATTTCGGATTTGATGTTCCCGATCTGGAAGAAGAGCCAGAAGAGCCTGAGTATTACGGTGCAGAGCGTGAGCGTACGTTTGAATCGTACAATTTGTACGATGTGGATGGCGGCAGACTGACGGATTACTGGCAGATGCCGGTGCTTAAGAAATGCAAGCACATACCTACCGACATGATAAGCTTTAATTATGCCAAGACTTCTCAGGCATTTGAAAAAGGTATTCACTTTTACATTGACGATTACCAGTTTGAGCGTATATGGAATGCCCCGCATGATTACATGGACATTCTTAAGCAATTCGACTGTGTCCTGACACCGGATTTTTCTTTGTATACCGAGATGCCACTTCCGATGCAGATGTGGAACGTATATCGCAGTAAGCTGATAGGGCAGATTATGCAGGACTACGGCATGAATGTGATACCTACACTGCAATGGTGCGGAGAAAACTCTTTCGACTTTGCTTTTGACGGAATAGAACCGGGCGGTACGGTATCTGTATCCACTATCGGAGTAAAGCGTGACGAGGAAGCAAGTAAGATATGGGCAGCCGGCATGGATGCTGCTATGGAGCGGTTGAAACCGTCAGCAGTAGTTGTGTATGGCGGTGACATTGGATATGATTTTGGTAATTGCAAAGTGGTATACATTAAGAACCACAACGCAGAAAGGATAAGCAATGGGCGGTAGAGGTGCTTCTGCTGATTTATCATATCAAGGGAATAAAGGGTATGCAAAAGCATCAGGAACAGGAATAACTCTTGATAGAATGTATTCCGAAGTCAGTAAATTATCTGATAACAGCCGGAAAGACAGTTATGATTTAGATGTAATAGAAAAAGCAATGAACAACCCGGATTCCAAGATAACAATATATAGAGCTACACCGGGAAATCAAATAAATAATGGAGACTGGGTTTTTATAAATCCACAAAAGGCAGAAAAATGGACTAAAACCGCATTTGGCACACCAAAAAAAGGATTTAAGGTTGTAAAAAAAGTAGTATCCGCTAAAGAAATAGATTGGACTGGTAAAAATCTTGAATTTATGTATAAAAAGAAAAGGAAAAAATAATATGTATAATTATAATTTGCAATTCTTTGGTGGCAGGGGTGCCAGCGCAGGAACAACCGGTGGAAGAAAAGCCAAATTAGGTGATTTCTTTAAACCTAAAAGCAATAATACAGATTCTCTTGATTCTGAAAAGATAAAAAGAGCAAATAGCGCGTCTGTAATGGATATTGGAGATATAATCAATCGTACATATCAGAGGGGAAAAGAAGAAATTTTTACAATGGAGTTTTCCGATGCAGAGAAAAAAGATGCTGTATCAAAACTCAAGGAATTGTCAAATAATGCTTTAGACAGTGCGGCGAAAGCTGTTAATCCTTATGTATCTGGTAGATCAAGATTAAGCAGATCACAAATGACTGGTAGTGCGGCAGATAAAGCATCATCTGATAGGGGTAAAATAGATAGTTACATGAACAGCCTGCGGCAAAGATCTAAAGAGAATGCGAAGAAAAAAGCAAACGTCAGCTTAGCACAGCAATTACAAAGAGCGCAAGCAGAGGGAAGAATGGAAATAACGATAAATGGAAAGCGTTATTATAGAAAATCAAAACGTGGTAGTAATTGGTATGCGTAAGGGGTGAGTAACTATTGGCAGCGAGTGATAATTTAATACCAGGTGGATATAAGCTATCAGTCGCTGAACAGTCGGCGGGTGGTAAGCGGTCGGGAGAGGTCAGAAGACAGAAAAAGACCATGTCTGCTCTTGCAACTATGATGGTCAATGCACAGCTTCAAGGCAAGACCAAAGATACCATAAAAAAACAATTCGGCTTGTCTGATGACGATGATATTACCATTGCCAGTGCCATGATGGCGGGGCAGATGCAGTCCGCCATGAAAGGTGACAGCAAGGCATTTAATGCCATCTCCGCTCTTATCAAGGAGCAGGAAGATAAGGAAGCCAAAGCAGAAGCAGAACGCATTGCAAAGCTTAATCAGCATTACCATTTAGACCTTGATATGATTCCCGACAGCTTCCATGCTGTGATCCGTGACATCCGCAATGAGAAGCACCAGGAATATGTATTTAAGGGTGGTCGAGGTGGAACAAAGTCCTCTGACATTGCACAGATCATCATAGAGTTGATGCGCAACAACCATGATGTCCATGCTGTGGTATGCCGTAAGGTTGGCAACACTCTGAAAGATTCCGTATACAGTAAGATCAAGTGGGCTATTGGCAAGCAGGGATTCACGGAGGAGTTTGATGCACACAAGTCACCACTGGAGATCACTCTTAAAGCCACTGGCCAGAAGATATACTTTCGCGGTGCGGACGAGCCGGAGAAGATTAAATCTATCTCCCCGGAGTTTGGATATATTGCGATTCTGTGGTTTGAGGAACTGGACCAGTTCGCAGGTCCAGAAGAAATCCGTAACATTACACAGTCTGCCATCCGTGGCGGTAACAAAGCGTGGATATTTAAGTCATTCAATCCACCCAAGACTGCGAATAACTGGGCGAATAAATATGTCTTAGAACCCAAGGACAACATGATCGTACACCACTCTACCTACTTAGATGTGCCCCCGGAATGGTTGGGGCAACCGTTCCTTGACGAAGCGGAGCATCTGAAAGAGGTAAACCCGGATGCATACGAACATGAGTACCTTGGAATTGCAAACGGTAACGGTGGCAACGTGTTTGAATATTTGGAGATCAGGGAGATCACAGATGAAGAGATTCGCACGTTTGATAGAATCTATCAGGGACAGGACTGGGGATGGTTCCCGGATCAGGCAGCGTTCATTCGGCTGGCATACAATCCGGCGCAGGAATGCATATACATGATAGACGAGCATTATGTCAACAAGACCACAAATGCGGACAATGCAAAGTGGATCATTGACAAAGGGTACAATGATTATGCGATCACTTGTGATTCTGCGGAGAAAAAATCTACCAACGATTACAAAGATGCCGGTCTCCCCGCCAAGAATGCAATCAAAGGCCCTGGATCTGTGGAATACGGAATGAAGTGGCTGCAAGGGCGAAAGATTGTAATTGACCCACGAAGGACTCCGAATGCATACAAGGAATTTACGGAATATGAATACGAGCGGGACAAGGACGGAGAAATAATCAGCGGTTATCCCGATGAGAATAACCACTTGATAGATGCAACGAGATATGCTCTTGAAAGATTCTGCAACAAGCGAGGTACGAGCGCATGATGAAGACGGTAAACATATTAGGCACACCATACTCTTTCAAGGTTGATGACCTTAATAACCCAGAGTTGGGAGAAAATGATGGTCTTTGCAGAGTGTTTGACAAAGAAATCATCGTCAGAGCAACGGAATATATGGGTGGAATTTCTGAAGAGTCAAAGCAAAGAAGAACGGATCATGTTGTCAGACATGAATTGATCCATGCCGTAGCGCAAGAATGCGGTGTGGTATATGGAAACAATGAGGACTTAGTCGATTGGATTGCTCACATTATACCTATAGTCAATAAAGCGTTTGATGAGATAAAAGAGGATAACTAAATGGGACTGATTCAGACTATAAAAGGATGGGTAAATATGCTGTTAAAGAGAAAAGCGGAAGATGAATTCCTGGTGGATGCTATCAACACAGACACGATGGACAAATTTATCAAGCAGTGTGTGCAGATCTATCAGAGCAAGCCGGAGTGGTTGGATGAGAAAGACCATATCAAGACTATCAACTTTGCGAAGTCTATCTGCTCCGAGGTTGCGCGACTGGCCACTCTCGCAATTGGAATCACGGTTGATGGCTCTGCGCGGGCGGATTGGTTGCAACAGCAGATTGAGAATGTGTATTTCAATCTCCGGCACTGGGTAGAATATGGCTGCGTGTACGGCACAGTGATCCTTAAGCCGAATGGCACGGGAATTGACCTGTTCACACCGGACAGATTCTTGGTAACGGAATGTGTCAATGATAAAATAACTGGTGTTATCTTCTATTTTTCAGAAAAAGTTAAAAAGGATCTGTGGTACACACGACTGGAATATCACAGATTTGCCGAGAATGGCTCTTATCTAATTGACAACGTGTGCTTTGAGGGAA
>ENA-OPSV01000299-OPSV01000299.1-human-gut-metagenome-genome-assembly--contig:-NODE-299-length-40490-cov-2.272042_pt1 | contig 40490 bp, 56 predicted proteins | sample MGYA00241460_ERZ501912 | MGnify/ENA primary metagenome ERZ501912 (study PRJEB25962, sample SAMEA2042402) | human gut metagenome | biome: human gut; feature: human-associated habitat; material: faeces...
CAGACCGCCGGACGAATCCTGATTAGAAATACATTGTTCCAAATAGGCAGCTGCCTGCTGTGCGTATTCCGAATTTGGCATATAAAGGCGGTTTTCATTAATTACAGAATAATCATAGGCATCGGAAGGAATGGATACAGGACCGATTGCTTTGGTATAGGTAGTAAGTTTTATTCCAAGACATTCAAGAATGCGGGAAGCGACAGCTCCGCCGGCAACGCGTCCAATAGTTTCTCTTCCGGAAGTACGTCCGCCGCCGCGATAGTCGCGTAATCCGTATTTTTTATCAAATGTATAATCGGCATGCCCCGGACGATAGCAGTCTTTGATATTGCTGTAATCATGAGAACGCTGATCGTTATTACGGACTACGAGAGAAATAGGTGTTCCGGTCGTATACCCTTCAAAAACGCCGGAAAGAATCTCGACTGTATCCGATTCTCTGCGGGCAGTAGTGAATTTGCTTTGACCAGGTTTTCTGCGGTCAAGAAATGCCTGTATATAATCAGTGGTGAGAGGAATCCCGGCGGGACATCCGTCTACGACGACTCCGAGAGCCGGTCCATGGGATTCACCCCAGGTTGTGATCCTGAATAAAGTTCCAAAAGTTGATCCTGCCATATCTGTGTCTCCTTAGTTTGTATGTATTCGGTCATAAAAGATTGTGTTATTATATAAAATATATTATATAAAAAAAGCATCGAAGCCGCAATCATAAATTATTTATAAAATATCTTGTGAAAAAATTTGGATTTTATCTGTACTTTTCTATATATGCATATTATAATTAGAAAGCATGAACTTTATTATAAGCAGGTAAATTTCATTGTAGAGGAGTTAGAATTAATGAGCATTAGAGAAAAACATACAGATAAAATGGAAGAAATATTAGAGAAAGAAATGTATGCGGATGAGGGATTTTCAGAAATTGATGAAGAGGATCAGAGACCTGAAACACAGAAAGTAATGAAACAAGAAAGAAGACAACAAAGAAAAAACAGAAGAAAAAACTGGAAATTGCGTAATAAGATAGCAATTGTACTTTCGCTGATCGTTTCGGTCATTGCAATTGGTTATGTGGGTACGGCAGTATTTTACAGTACACATTTCTTTTCAAAGACTGTCATTAATGGAATAGACTGTTCGAATAAGAATGTAAAACAGGTAGAGGAATATCTGGAGAAAGAAGTTGCAGATTATAAACTGACATTACTTGAAGCCGATAATAAAACAGAAGTAATTGAAGGGAAAGACATATCATTAAAGTATGTACCCGGAAAACAGGTAGAAAAACTGATAAAAGGACAGAATCCGTTCCTGTGGATCGAGTCGTTATGGAAAGGCCGCAATATGAAGGCAAAGATCGGGGTAGAGTATGATGAAAGCGCATTAAAAACGCAGATTGCAAATCTGGAATGCATGAAAGAAGAGAATCAGATTGCACCGGTTAATGCACATCCGGAATTCAAGACGGACAAATTTGTGGTTGTACCGGAGACGGATGGTACAACGATCAAGACTGAAGAGTTCCGTAAGGCAGTAATAACCGCAGTGAACGGGGCAAATGAAAAGCTTGATCTTTTAAAAACAGGCTGCTATGAAAAGCCGGCTTACACATCAGATTCCAAAAAGGTAACAGAAGCCTGTGATGCAATGAACAAATATCTTGGAGCAACGGTTACCTATGATTTCAAACCGAATACAGAGGTTGTCGATTCTTCTATGATATCTAAGTGGGTTAAAGTTGACGATGATATGAATGTGACATTCGATGAAAGTGCTGTGAAAGAATACGTTCAGTCACTTGCAGCAAAGTATGATACAAAGGGAAAAGAAAGAACATTTACATCAGCAAGCGGTAATACCGTTACGGTTTCGGGTGGAAGTTACGGATGGAAGATTGATCAGGAAGCAGAGTACAATGCGCTGATCGCGAATATTCAAAAAGCGGAAACAGTAACAAGAGAGCCCAATTATTCAAGCCGTGCAGCAAGTCATGATGGAAATGATGTGGGAAATACTTACGCAGAGGTTAATCTGACAACACAGCATATGTATTATGTAAAAGATGGGCATATTGCTCTGGAGACAGATGTTGTAACGGGAAATCCAAATAAAGGAAATGCAACTCCGACCGGTGTCTATTCGCTTGCATATAAAGCAAAAGATCAGACGCTTAAGGGAACGAAAAAGGCAGATGGTACTTATGAGTATGAGACGCCTGTAAAATACTGGATGCCGTTTAACGGAGGTGTCGGTTTCCATGATGCATCATGGCAGCCTACATTTGGAGGCAGCAGGTATCAGACAAATGGATCACATGGATGTGTAAACATGCCACCTGAGATGGCCGGAAAATTATTCGAACTTATTTCGGCAGGAACACCGGTGGTAGTACATAATTAGAGAAAAAGGAAATATAATCATGTATGAATTAATCAAAAAAGACGGCCTTGCAAAAAGAGGACGGCTGCATACGGTACATGGGGTCATCGAGACCCCCGTGTTTATGAATGTCGGTACGGCAGCTGCAATTAAAGGGGCTGTGGCAACTACGGATTTGCAGGAGATAAAGACGCAGGTAGAATTATCAAATACTTATCATTTACATGTGCGTCCGGGAGACGAAGTGGTAAAAAAATTGGGCGGACTTCACAAATTTATGAATTGGGACAAGCCGATTCTTACCGATTCGGGCGGATTTCAGGTGTTTTCACTTGCGGGACTGCGCAGAATCAAAGAAGAGGGAGTGTATTTCAATTCCCATATTGACGGACATAAAATATTTATGGGGCCAGAAGAGAGTATGCGGATTCAGTCGAATCTGGCATCTACGATAGCGATGGCATTTGATGAGTGCCCGTCGAGTGTAGCTGACAGGGAATATATAGAAAAATCTGTGGCGCGTACGACCAGATGGCTTGTACGATGTAAAAAAGAAATGGAACGCCTGAATTCGCTTCCGGATACAATTAATAAGCATCAGATGCTTTTTGGAATCAATCAGGGCGGAGTATATGAAGATATCCGTATCAAACATGCGGATGAGATTTCAAAACTGGATCTGGATGGATATGCGGTTGGCGGACTGGCAGTCGGTGAATCGCATGAAGAGATGTACCGGATCCTGGATGCAGTTGTTCCCCATCTTCCAGATCATAAACCGACTTATCTGATGGGAGTCGGAACTCCGGTGAATATTCTGGAAGCAGTTGACAGAGGCGTAGATTTCTTTGACTGTGTGTACCCAAGTAGAAATGGAAGACATGGACATGTGTACACGAATCATGGAAAACTTAATCTGTTCAATGCCAAATTTGAGCTGGATGACAGACCGATTGAAGAAGGATGCCAGTGTCCGACATGCCGCAATTATTCAAGAGCATATATCAGACATCTGTTAAAAGCAAAAGAAATGCTGGGAATGCGTCTGTGTGTGCTTCATAATCTGTATTTCTATAATACAATGATGGAAGAGATCCGTGATGCGATCGATCATGACTGTTATAAAGAGTATAAAGAGAGAAAAATTGCCGCTGTAACGGGCAAGAATGAATAAAATAATGAAAAAAGTATAAAAAACCTTGCTGAATGCGAGGTTTTTGTGTATGATAGCAATAGTGTTTAAAGATGAGTAGGAGGAAAAGAGATGTTTTCATTAGCAGCACAGAGCTCCAGCGGTACAAGCTGGGTTATTTTAATTGTTGTATATGCAGTTATTTTCGGAGGATTCTACATGATCTTCATGAGACCTCAGAAGAAAGAACAGAAGAGAGTTCAGGCAATGATCAACGAGATGGAAGTCGGAGATACAGTACTGACAACAGGCGGATTTTACGGTGTACTGATCGACATCAGTGATGAAGATGTAATCGTAGAATTCGGAAGCAACAAGAACTGCCGTATTCCAATGCAGAAAGCAGCAATTGCACAGGTTGAAAAAGCATCTGCAGAATAAAATGCAAAAGAATGGAGAATCTGTATAATGTGCAGGTTCTTCTTTTTTATACAAAAATATGTAAGAGGGATCAGAATGCCAACGTCAGTTCCTCCACATCTTTTAGTGCCCAAAAGGTAAAATTGTGCCTGGAAAAATGCGAAATAAGGCGATATTGTTCGTATAAATATACACAAATTGCACAAAATTGCATACAAGGGCGATTTTGAAAACGATTATCAGAATAAGCCTTGATATTTTCTTCACGAAATGGTATACTGACGGCGCACAAGAAAATGAAAGATAGGAAAGAGAAACAGTATATAGATTTATCACATACTAATAGCAGAAAATGTGAAATTATTAATAAAAAAATGATAGTGATCTTTGTAGAATGTTTGTGGAGGTAGAATAATGAAATTTATTACAATAGGTGGAGTTCCAGCTGCGGGAAAAACTTATACTAGTAAATTATTAGCAAAACGAAATAATTTTCTAGCATTAGAACTCGAAACTTTAAGATGGGATTTCTTTAACAATAATTTAGAAGAAAATTTATATAAATATACTCAACATGCTTCTATCTTAGAAAATGAAAATATGAGAGAATATTATTTAAGATGTGCTCTATATGAAAATAGAATACCTTTAGAATTATTGGTTAAATGGCATAAATCTACAGTGAATTTTATTAAAGAAAATTTGTATAAGATTATTTATGAATTAAGGTCAATTAAAACAGAAAAAAATTATATAAATTTTTGTAATAAGTATGAGAAAATAATAAATTATATGCCCGAATTTAAAACTTTAAATAAAGATTATATTATATGCAGTCATGCCTTTATTAATACAATCATTTTTTCAAAAGATGAAAGAGTTCAAATTGATCTTACAGCTGATAAAAATATTTTAATCCAAAGGTTTAAACAAAGAGAAAACATAACAGAAAATATATTTGATAAAAATATAGAATTATATTACAAATCTTATGAAGATGTTTTAAAAGATAGTATATCGAATATATTAGATACAACAGATAAAGATATTATTGAAAAAATTAATAATTTGATTTAAAATAATCAAAAATAGAAAGGAAGATAATATTATGGATTTAAGGATTAAAACTGAAAATGAAGAATTTCATGGTAGAACTTGTGGAATCATTAAACAAAAAGACAAATTTTTAATTATGAGAGTAAATAAAACTGACTATTATCATATACCAGGAGGACATATTGAAATTGGAGAGGATTCAGAACAAGCTGTAATTCGTGAAATAAAGGAAGAAATTGGGTGTGATGTTCAAGAAGCAACTCTATTTTCAATACAAGAAAATTTTTGGCTAAGAAATAATAAAAAATGTCATGGAATAGAATTTTATTATATCATAACACCTAAACAACAACTAAAAATGGAGAATTATGAGAAAATTGAAAATGACAAGGGTGAAGAAAAATTACTAGAATTTAAGTGGGTTACTTCTGAAGAACTAAAAGATATAGATTTAAGACCTGCTAATATTAGAGATATGTTAATAAATAAAAAATACCTTGAAGGCCTAACACATATTGTGAAAAGAGGATAAAGAAATGAAAGAATGTGTATTTTGCAATATTGTAAAAACAGGAGATAATAAAAGTGAAAAAGAAAAAAATGTTATTTTATATGAAGATGAATTAATATTAATTACTCAAGCTACAGGTAGTCCTGTTCGAGGGTATTTAATGATAGTAGTAAAACAACATGTAAATGGATTTGCTGAATTATCACTAGATGAATTAAAACATGTAGAAAAAATAATAAATAAAATTAAAGAAATTTATAAAAATTATTTTAATATTGACTCAATATTATTAGAACATGGTTCGACTGAAAAAGGTAGACACCCTCAAAGCATAGTACATGCTCACTTGCATTTAATTCCTTTTAATTTTAACAAAGATATTGAAAATGAATTATTTGAGGAATTGCAGTTAAAACCTATCGCATCATTTCAAAATATAAAAGTTAATGAAGATTTGGACTATTGGTTTTATAGTGATCCAAAGGGAAAATGTTATGCATCATCAAATGTTTTGGATGCACCAAGATCAATTTTTATGAATTTAATTGCAAAACAAATTGGTTTGAAGTTACCATACGAATGGAGAAACTCTGTTACAAAAAAAGAGTATATAGATGAAATAATAAATATATTTAATATTAACAGAGAATTATTAAAAGATATGTAATGGTAATTGTATATTTAAAATTTTGTTTTTAATAATTTTTATAGATGAAGGGAGATTAATACATATGTCAAAATTTAAATTGCCAGCGATTCCTTCTACAACACAAAAAGCAATTAGAATTCCTAATTCTATTATTGAGAGAGTAGAAAAAGCTATAGTAGGAACAGAATATAATTTTAGCTCTTTTGTGAATGCTGCTTTAAAACATACTCTTGATGATTTAGAAAATGGGGAAAAATAAGTTTTAGATAATTATAAAAAGATGGAGATATTCCATCTTTTATTCTATAATTTTTTTGACTTCGCTATTGTAATCAATGTTTAAAACACAACATAAAGCAACAAGTTCAAAGTCTTTTACAATACTTATTCCCTTTTCCATTCTATATAGCTCAACTCTATGTATGTCAACACCATGTAATTGAACTCTCCTACAAACCTCTTCTTTTGAAAGTCCCATTTTTTTTCTATGTTCTTTTAAGAGTTCGCCAATTATATTTGCTTTATTATTATATTTTTTCAAAAAAATCCCTCACACTTTCTTTTTTTGTTGATTTTATTACAAATTTTGTGTTAATATGTAACAGAGCCTAACGGTATTGCTATTTTTTGTATTTTTTATAAATCTATTCATGAAAGGAGGAGATTTATTGAATAACTACAAAATCCTTAGATTTGATGGAAAAAAGCAATATACAGAAGTAAAAGAAAGAGAAAAAGCAAAAGAATATCTAAATGCCTATATTGATGAGGATGTTAATGAAATACTATTTATTATTCCAATGGAAAAAAACAAAAAAAACCAACAATTATTGAGGAATAATTGTTAGTGTGCTTAGTTACTTAGTGTTTAAAAGACAATTAATCATTTGGTCTATTATGGACTTATCTCTACTTGTTAAAAGTTCATAATTCTCGATAATACTAGGAGATTTTATAACTCCATTGAAAATAGCAACAGAAGAACAATTTGCTATATTGCAGATATTTATTAAAGTGTCAACACTTATTCCAGCTTTGCCAGTTTCTATTTGAGAAACAAATTGAGGGTTCAAATTTAGTTTTTCTGCAAATTCTTCTTGAGTTAAATTAAGATTTTTCCTAATATTTCTAATATTTTGACCTAATGTATTATTGACAACATTAGTTTCATTTTCTATATTTTTCATATACTACCCCTATATGTAGTATAGTAAAATATGTTTTAAAAATGAATTGGATAAAAACTATATTTTTGAAAAATAGTATAGCTTAAAACTATAAAAATGCAAAAAGAATAGTTGAAACTGTAGACTAAAACTATAAAAGGAGAAAAAAATTGAATTTAAAACTATGGAAGTATAAAAAAGTAATAAAAGATATAGACGAATCGTTTGAAGCGAACTTTATTAAGCTGGACGAACTTATAAAAAATAAAAATTCTAAAACAGTTATAAAATCAATAAGAAAAGACTTAAATGAACATTATTATGGCCTTTCAAAGAAATTGCTTAAATTATTATCAACAAGTATTTTTTATGATAGTTACTTAAAAAACTATAATATTTCAGAAGATGATATTATTAAGTATATTAAAATAAAAAACATAAAATATTATAATAAATTAGATATGAAAGAAAAGAAAATGTTTGAACAAAAGGCTAATATAAGATATATTGAGTATTTAATAACAAAATATATAACTATAGTAAATAAAAATATAAAAGCAGATAACTAATTATCTGCTTTTATGGTATATTAAACATTATAATTTATTAGCTAATACTTTTAAATCTTCTTTATCAGTTATTAGATATCTTTTAGTAGTATTTAGACTACTATGCCCTGCTTGATTTGCAACCTGGTCAATACTATAACCAGCATTATGTAATGCATTTGAACAGAAGAATGCTCTTAATAAATGAGGATGTAAATTTTCAATATTACATAAAGTTTTATATTTATTTAATAGCCTATTACAAAAATTTCTATTTAATGGTTTACCACCATTATTTTTTGACTTTTGGCCAACAAACAAATATGGACTATTTATATTCATTGAATTTCTTTCTTTTAAATAATCATTTATAGCATCATACATACAATTATTTATTACTATTTGTCTAAATTTTTTACCCTTGCCAATAATGTTTATAAATCTTTCTTCTAGCTTTATATCACTAATTTTAAGAGTAACAATTTCACTTTCTCTTAACCCACCATAAATGAAAATAGAAATAAAACAATAATCTCTTTTGGCGTTTTTATCATCTCTACTAGCAAAATGTTTGAGTTTATTTATTTCTTGAATTGTTGGAATTGTTTTTGAGATCATTGAAGTTTGAATTTTAATATAATCTTTATCTAAAATTACCATATTATCTTGAATACCATTATCAATAAGAAAAAGATTATAATTTTTTAAAGAAGCAATTTTTCTATTGACGGATGCTGAAGTTACTCCTGTTTTTAATAAATGATTATAATACATTGAAATATCTGCATGAACAAGTTTGTCTAATTTTTCACCATAAGAATCTTCATAATACTTTTTAAATAATTCTACATCTTTATTATAACTATTACATGTATTTTCTGCTAGTCCATTATTTCTTAAATATTCTATAAATTTTTCTGACATCAAAATTCACTCCTTTCATTTATGTTACATTTTATTTATACTATTTTTATCATTTATGTTACATTTTTATATTGAAATCTATCAAATATATTGGGAAAATGTATCATAATTGTAGTTATGTTACATTTTTGAAAAAGAAATTTTTTGCCCTATATATAAATATATAGAGCATTATTATTTCACAGAGAAAATATCTATTACAAATCTAATTCCATCTTCAAACCCTGTAACATAATACATTTCATTCTCTTTTTGAATTCTTGCAAATATGTTATTAATATAATCATTTACTAAGTGTTTTAATTTGTTTTTACTTCTTGGATGAACTCTTTTATTAATAAAGTTAAATAACTTATTATTTGATTTAGTTATATTATCTTCTAATTCACTTAATGTACTATCTTCAAATTTAAATAATTCATCTTCTAATTTTTTATAGTATAAGTAACTTATCATATTTTTGTCGGCCATACTTTTCACATCCTTTCTATTTGTTTGCTTTATATGTTTCTAAATCTTGAAGTACATATTTTTCGATTTCAGTAATAACATCTTTGTGAATTTCAAATGTTTTTTCTGGAGGAAATATTTTTGATGTTCCAGGTGTTATAAGTAAATCTAAAGTAAAGGAAATTTGTTCTATATTCAGACCAAAAAATTTTAAAGCAACTGAACAATACACTATAAAAAAATAATGAAATAGATATTCATCAGTATTTATATTTCCCTGTATTTCTTGCGGTATAGATGCATTATGACAAACCTTACTTGATAGAGCTTTGAAATTCTCTTTACTATGTCTTGCTATCCAAAAAGTAAAGTAATAATTATTCATTTTATGCCCTCCTTTCTTCTTTTCATTATTTTATAAAAATAATAAAAAAAATAGAATGGTGAAGTGAAAAATATTTTATTGCTTGTAACTGTTGAAATTGTAAGGCTAAAAAGATTTATGAAAAAATAAATTTTTCCATACTAAAAGTAAGAGAAAAAGCTTAAATATCAATGAAAAAATTTTTTTCTATGTGTTTATTGAATTAAGCAAAAAAAATATGTAAAATATAAGTGTGTATAAAGATAATGTTATAGTTTTTACTATAACTACCCACATAATTGTGGCATAGCTACTAAATATAGTTAGTAGTAATTTATCTACATTTTAATGTAGCATATATTGGGTATTAATATAACAAATATATATATTATTTGTTGTGTTTATATTATAGAAAGTATTAATTCTAATATCCCCCTTTTATTAGATGTAATACTTTCTTTTTTGTACCCAAAAAAAAGAAAGGAGGATTATATTAAAAAAATCTTTTTACACAAAAATATTGGAAGGAGATTTTTATTATGGAAAGTGGTTTTAATTTTGAATTATATGAAACTATTTTTAAAAATTGTTTTATATCTAGTTCAAGATATACAAATGGAAATTTGCAATTAAGTTTATTTGGAGTAGATCCACAAACAAATCAAACAGAACATTTTGCTGATATTACATTAGAGCAAAATAAAAAGGCATTAAGAAAAAATGAAATTGTTGTAGACTGCAAATATAAACCAACTTTAATTCCACAGTTAATAAAACTAGGAATATTGAAAGCACAAACAGGTATATGTTTTATAAAAAATGCATTATACCCTATTTACACAATTGATTTAACACAAGTAAATGAAAATTGTTATTGCATGCAAGAATTAGTTGCTGCATAGAAAGGAAGAAAAAAATGGAACAAATGAGATATGCCAATTTGCCTATTGTAGGCAGAGTACAACACGGAGAAAGAGTCGATAATGGAAAAGGAACAATAAGGACAAAAGAACTTGGATATTTTATTGCTAAAATTCAGGATGATTTTATGCAAATGTATTTAGATAAATTTAATGAATTATTTAAAGGGAAAAAAAGTTTAGAAATTGAATTTTTCAATGAAAGTCCGTTGTCTATGAAATATGCTAGATATAATCAATCTGGTGAAGTATGCTACTGCAGTGTAAACTCTAATATGGCTAGACAAAAAGTGAAAAATGGTTGGCAAGAAATTGAATGTAATTCTAACTGCCAATATAGACAAAAAAATGAACAAGGAAAACAAGCATGTAATCGCATAGGATGGCTAAAATTTTTAATGCCCTCTATTTGTAAAGACAGAATATGGCTTATGAAAATAACAAGTCAAACATCATTAGATAGGTTAAATGAATATTTCATGTTACAAAAATCGCAAGGGAATACAATAAAAGGTCGTTATATTTTATTTTTGAAACAAGAAGAACATTGTAACTGTTTAGGTCAAATTTTCAATAATTATGTATTAGATATTCTAAAAAAAGATTCTTTTAATTCTAAAAAGGAAATTCCACAAACTATTCAAAAATCAAGTGAATTATCCACAGCAAATGTAAAAAATGTGAATAACAATGTAACAGAAATGAGTGAAATGCCTACAAAATCTCAATTAAATATACAAAAAGAAAAAATTGAAAAGAAAGAAACAAAAAAGAAAAAAACTAAAAAAGTAGAAAATGTTGAATTGATTGAAAATCCTAATATGGAAAAATGCTATGTACTAATAGGAACTCATACAGAAAATATCTTAAAAGATGGAAAGCCGAAAGAATACCTTATCGGTGAGTTTCATGATATGAATGATAATCCAATAGAGGCTATTATTAAACCTGAGTTTATTAATAATTTATCAGAAAGCGATTTAGGAACAATTGTTGAAATTGATATTCAAGAATTTAATAAACGAAAGATTGCAATGGACATAAAATATGTTCAAAGAGTATTAAAAAATATAGCAGCATAAGAAAAGCACTCTTATACTACTATTCACAAAAATACATTTGTTTAACTTTATATATTTAATCAAATTAAATGTAAAAAGTCAATAGTGAACAAAAAAATTTTTAAAAGGAGAAAATATACAATGTTTAATGAATATAAAAAAGGTCATAGAGTTATTGTATATGGTCCTGGTCAAAAATTAGATAATAATGGAAAGTGTAAATTTTACAAAAATAAGCCAGCAATAATTGTTGAAAGAGACCCATATTACAAGGACTACTGTGTTCGCTTTAAAGATGGTTCAGAAGACTGGATCTTAGCAGAATTTTTAAGAAAACCTTATGAAAGAAAGAATAAAGGAGTAAAAATATGAAAGTTAATTATGTGAAAACTATTGGTTTTAGAAAGTTTGAAAAAGAATTTGAAACTGAATTATATAATGTAACTAATATTACTGGAATGAATACAGCAGGAAAAAGTAACATTCTATATTCAATTATAAATATTATGCTTGGTACTAATTTGTCTGGTGATGAAAAAACATGTTTAATAAATAAAAAATGTGATTATTCTTATGGCGAATTACATTTTACTGATAATAATGGTGTCAAACATATATTGATTAGAGGAAAGCATAGAGTTAATACCCAAAAGAATATTCTTACACTTGATGGAAAAGTAATAACTCAAAATGAACTTGTTAGTTTTTATAAAGATAAAAAATTATTTTTATCTGTTGTTAATCCTCTATATTTTTTAAGTAAAAGACCAAGTGAACAAAAAGAAATGGTAGATAAGTATTTATCGGATATTAAACCAAAAGAAATATTTGATACTTTATCTGAAGAGGAAAAAAATATATTACTAGATAGACATTTTAGAGTAGCATTAAAGGATATATATGATAGGTTAAAGAAAGAAGATTTAGAAGAAATTTATAATAAGTATAAACTTGAAGAAAAATATCAAAGGCCGTTTGGTCAATTAAGTGATAATGAACTAAGGGACATATGTATAGAAGCTAAAATCAAGCTAAAAGATAAAAAATACTTTGAAATTTTTACAGAAAAAGAAAAGACAGCATTTATAAATTTTGAAATGCTAAATATTTGTATAGATATTGCATATGATAGGTTAGATAAAAATGAGCAAGACTTACTTGAAGGTATTCCTAGTAATATTCCTCTTTATATTATTGAATTAAATGATAATGCAAAAGATTGTGAAAACAAGATTAGTTGTATTAACGGAAAAATTGAATATGCTGAAAAAGTAATAGCACAAAAAATACCAGAATCAAAAAAGTTTGATAAAGATGTTGATTTATCACTTGCAAAGCAGGAATTAGCTTTTTTAAATTCTAATCAAGATATTATTGATAAGGAAAAACAAAAGAAATGTGTAGAAAAACTAGAACAAGAAATACTTGATAAAGAAACTGAAATTGCTGAATTAACTAAAAAAATGACTGAAGGAAAAAAGAAATATTTAGATATAAAAAATGGTCAGGTTGATTACTGTCCTACTTGTAATCAACATATTGAGAACGAGAGTAAAAAAATAACTATTGCTAATATGAAAAAAGAATTAATAGAAGCATTTGATAGAAAGAATTTATTAGAAAGTCAGAAAAAAGACTTAAAATGTAATTATAATGTAGAAAAATGTAAATATCATGTATTTGATGGAGAAACTATAATAGAAAAAAGTAAAAGAATTTCTGTAGTTGAAGAAACAATAAAACAATTAGAAACAGAGCAAGCAGAAATACAACAATTTAATCAAAAGATAGAAATTCAAAAAAATATTGAGAATAATGCAAGAATAGATATTTCTAATTTTACAGTGGATAAAAGTTTATATCAAGAACAAATTGATAAGATTTTAAAAGCGAAGAAAGTTGCTCAAAAATTATATATTCTTTACATAGAGGAAAAGATGAAATTAGCAAAAAGGTATTTGAAAGATGTTGATATTAGATTTTTTTCAGTTTTAAAAACAACAGGTGAATTAAAAGATGACTTTAAAATTACATATAAAAATCATGAATTATGTGATTTGTCAAGATCAGAAACTATTGCGACGGCTTTGGAATTTGCGAATATGTTTAATAAAATAGCAAAAACAAATTTTCCAATATTTATTGATGATTATGAATCATGTGCTGACTATAATTTTATTGAACAATATGGAAATGATACCCAACTTTTAATTTCAAAGGTAGAAAAAGGCAAAGTATTGAGTATTACAGATTATTATAATAATGCAGTTAATATTCCAAAAGCTGCATAGTAAAGAGAGACAGAGAAATCTGTCTTTTTATTATTATTTAGAATGGAGATAGAAGATGGATTCAAAAAGAGTGAAAAAATTTACAGATTTATATGACAAGTTGTCTTATATGTATGGAAGTGTTGATGTTTTTATAGACTTCGTAAAAATGTCTGCAATTTCAATATATAATTCGTTTGCTAAAGATTCAAAAATGGAACAGGAATATTTAAGAACAATAAATAAATATGAGAAAGAATATCAGGATATATTTCCGCAAATGCTTGCAGAACTTATTATGGCATGTGAAGAAACTGATGAAATTGTAGATATACTTGGGCCTTTTTATGAGCGAGAAAATCTAGGAAACAGCCATTTAGGACAATTTTTTACACCAACACATATTTCAGAGTTTATGACAGAAATATTGTTAGAAAGTCAGGATAAATTAAATGAAATTATTGAATTAAATGGTTTTATTTCAATATTGGAACCGGCTTGTGGAGCTGGGCGGCCTGATTTTAGCCATGGCCAAAACATTAAAAAAGCGAAACATAGATTATCAAAAAGATATACTTGTAGTTGCAATAGATATATCAGATGTTTGTGCCTTTATGACATATATTCAATTATCTTTGTACGGAATACCAGCTATAGTGTATTGTGGAGATATGTTAAAACAAGAAATTCGTTTTAAAATGGAAACATTACCATATTGCTTACAATATTGTAAATTTAGAAAATTTCATAGTAACTCATATAAAAAAGTTTTGGAAAGTAAAATAAAAAATAAAATTGATTTTAAGGAAAGTATCGTAAAAGGAAATTGTCAAATTTCTTTATGGTAGATGAAAGGAAGGAAATACATATGAAAATTAAAGCTTTATTAGTTATACCCAATAAGGAGGTTCAAATTGTAAAAATACCAGCAAGCAATAAATTTTTGGAAGCATTTATAGGAAATGAATTATACAAAAAATGCTTAGATAAAAATAATATTCTTATAGCAAATAAAAATGCTAGTATTGATGAATTTAACAGAGTTCTAGGAAATGCTATTTTACTTGGAACATTTTTAATTATATCAATAAAAAATAATCGTAAAGTTTCTATGAAGAAAAAAGATATTAGGAAATTCACAAATATCTTCAAACTTAGAAAACATCAGAAAAAAATTAATATGTATAAAGAGGAGTTCTTAGAAGATTATTATTCAAAACAAAGAAAAATGAAACGAGAAAATGCTGAAAGAAATAAAGAAAATATTTTTAAATTAGCAGCATAAAAGAAAGGAAAGATGATTTATGAATAAATTTATAGCAATGATTATATTAAAACCAGATATTAAAAACAAAAGAATTGATAATGTTCAAAATTCTATTTTGAATATGTTTGAGCAAAATACAAAAGTCCATAAAATTTGGTATTTAGGAAAAAAACAACTAGATTTTAAAAATAAAAAATATACTGAAGGTATTTATTTAAAACTAGATGTATCTGCCAAATATAAAAAAGTAGAAAAAATCAGACAGGAGTTAAGAAAGAATCAAGATATTTTATCATCTATTATTATGATTAATGATAATGGAAGAAGTTATTTACCTAAATTTAAAGTTCAGAGATTACCTTTTTATAAGAGTTCATTAATAAATACAGAACAACTTAATGAATTAAATAAAAAAATATATGTACTTATTAGCAAGAATATAAAACTACCTTTTGCTGAATCAGATATTATAGCAATTAGTGAAGACGAAAACAAAATATTGCAATATGCTAATAAGAAAATTCAAGAATTTATTTATATGAAAGGTTATAGAACTTTAAAAAATTTTAGAATAATAACTGATGTGCAGAAAGACCTAAAAAAATATAGAAAGGTACAATTTACACTTGATAACAATTTTAATGTAGGACAAGAACTATTAATACAAGAAAGAAATTTAATTTAGAAAGGATGAAAGATATGAAATACAAAACTTTTAAATATAAAAATTATAATAATTGCAGTTTTTATGTAACAAATTATAGTAGAAATCCAGATGCTATGTTTATTGGAATTTTAGACGAGAAAGGAAATAGAATTTTCGATTGTACAAGAAATGTGCCAGATTATTTTTACGAAGAAAATGTAGCAGTAATAAAAAATTATTCAGAAACATATGGAATGACAGATTTCTTAAGAAAAATGGGAATTGTTAAACAAATAAATACAAAATCATATTTCAAAGTATTTGGCAATTCAAGCAATGAGTCAATGGATTATTGTGATATAGATATTGATAAACTAAAAAAATATTCTAGTACTTTTAACTATAAATGGGAATAAAACAAGAAAGGAATTGATAAAAATGAATGAATATGAAACTATTTTTATAATGAAAAATGATATTACAACAGAACAACAAAAGGAAGTAATAAAGAAAATTAAAGGCTATCTTAATAAACATGCAACAATAATTCATGTTGAAGATTTGGGATTAAAAAAACTTGCATATGAATTAAGAAAATGTAAAACAGGCTATTACTATTTAATAGATTTTAAAGGTGAAAGTTCTATAATTGCTGAATTAGAAAGACGATATAGAATTAATGATAACATATTGAAATTTATAACAATAAAAAAAGATTAGAAAGGATGAATATATATGAATAAATCAATATTATTAGGAAGATTAACAAAAGTACCTGAAATAAGGTATTCACAAAGTACCAATACAAAGGTAGCTTTATTTACACTTGCAGTAAATAGAAAATATGTTAAGGAAGGAGAAGAAAGACAGACTGATTTTATAAATATTATTTCTTATTCAAAATTAGCTGATTTTGCCGAGAAATACTTATCACAAGGAATACAAATATGCGTTAGTGGTCGAATACAGACTCGCAATTATAATGACAAAAATGGTATAAAGAGATATGTTACTGAAATTGTTGCAGAGGAAATTTATTTTGCAGATAGTCCAAAAAAAGCAGACGAAAGGGTTTTATATGCTTCTACGCCGGTTAATAGTACAAATCAGAATAATAGTGAAGATGAATTTATCTCAAATGGAGATGATCTCCCATTTTAACAAAGAAAGGATGAGTTTTTATGAGATTAACAGGAAAAGAAAAAGTGAGTTTATATGCTGAACAAAATGAAAAAAGTAATTTTATTGCATCAGAATTAGAACTTAAACAGTTAATAAATGGTTTTATACTTGATAGATTGTGTCAACAATTAATAAGAAATAAAGATAATGGAAAAATTGTTACGGAGTATTTGAGTATTAATGATATGAAGATATTAAAGGGTACAAAAGTATCATTAAAATTTCAGGTATCTTTAAAGAAGAATGAGCCATTTTTTAAAAAAGTAAAGTATAGTACCATGTATGATAAAGCAGATATATCAGAATTTTATAATTATGTAATAGAATTATTTGAATTTTATGCATATGAACTAGATACGGTTATAGATAATATAAAAATCGAACTTAAGGAACTAAAAATCTTAAATGAAAAGGAGTAAAAAAATGAGTACGAATATAATAAATGTAAAATATGAAGATGATTATATCTCAAAAACTTTTGGTGGAAAATCATATAGTTATCTTACTTTAGTTAAAGTTAATGTTGGAGATTTAGTAATTGCACCAACAGTTAGAGGAAACAAGATTGCAAGGGTATCAGAAATTGATGTTCCAGAATATAAAGTAGAACATATAAAAACATACTTAAGATTAATAACTGATAAAATTAACAAAGAAAAATACTTAGAAAATGCAGAAGTATTAAAAGAGGTGGCATAAATATGACTGGAGTGGATGTGGTAAATGTTTTGATTCCCAAGTTATTAGATATGGGAATTATTGTTCATCGTTATAATGCTTATTCCACAAGTTCAATATATTTAAAGTTAGATTTTGGACTTACTTGTGGTATTCGTATTGCAGACCATCCAGGAAAGAAAAAGTATAGTTATAGATTTAATATAATAAAAGATTATGTTGGAGATAAGGTCATTATAAAAGATGGCCTTATTTGCTATTTTTATAATTATAATGAACTGGAAAAAGTATTAGAAGCTGTAAAAAAGGAAAAACAAGAAAAAATCAATAAGTATGGAAGAGAAAATTATAAAATGTATATGGAAAGACAAGCAAAATCTGATTTATATAATAGATTCAAAAGAATTGGAGGTAAAAAATAATGAATCAAATATTAGAAAAAATATCAAAAGCTTTAAGATTAGGAACAAATAATGCAAATGAACATGAAGCACAAAGTGCAATTTTGGCAGCACAGAGGTTAATGGCAAAGTATAAAATATCTGAAGAAGAAATAAATGAATTTTTAAATGAAAATGAGAAAAAAGAGGACAAAGTCATTGAGGAAAAAGCAGAAAATGAAATGAATAATAATAAATGGAAAAGGAGATTAATGATAACTATAGCTAAAAATTTTAGATGTGATGTGTATTATAATAATAATAAATTAGTTATAGTTGGAGCAAAAGAGGACATTTTAATATCAAAAAGAGTATATTTATATGCTAAAGAAGCTATATTAAAAAGTTTTAGAGTATTCTTTAAAAATAATTATGAAGTTTCTTGTATAAGTAGTTCTATGAGAAATAGATATAAAAGGGAATATGCACTAGGTTTTATAAAAGGCTTATCAGAAAAATTTGAAGCACAAAAAGTAAGTTCTGAACTAGCTTTAGTAGTTACAAATCCAAAAGTAAAAGAATATATAAATAACATTCATTTTAATGGAATTTATCATACTAGAATTTCACATATATATGATAATCATTGTTTTAATGCAGGTAGAAGAAAAGGAAGAGATTTAGCGGATATTGATACACAAATGAAGGGAGAAAATTAAATGACTGGTGCTGAAAGATTAAAAGAACAAATAAAAGATCAAAAGGATATTGCATTAAGGCAGACTGTTGATTATCTAATATCCAGAAAAGATATGGATACAAAATTCTTGAATGAAGAAAAAAACTTGGAGGGAATGTGTGATTTTATTAAGTCGAAAGGCCAAAAACATTGTAGAAATGGTTGGAGCTATATTACAAATGAGGTTGTATTTGCATGGGCTGTAATGTATTTTGCATTGCCAAATAGTATTTTAAAAATAAAGAATAGAACAGTTCCAAAGACTAAAGTAGAGAAAGACAATAATACCTCCCATACTCCCAATAATGTTATATCTCTTGAAAAAGCTAAAGAGAAGAAAAACACTCAATTATCATTATTTGGAGGTGATAATAATGAATAAAGAAAAACTTCAAAAGCTTATGAAAGAAGTGGATAAAACAAATAAGCCGAAACACTGGAAAAAGTTTATAAATGAAAATACTATAAATCATAATATTATTTTAAAATGTGGGCATAGAGCATTTTGCACACATTGTCAGAAGTATTTTGATAAAGATATAAATGTTCGTACATCTACAAAAGAAAAATGTAACTGGTGTGGAAATGAATATTATGTTAGAAATTGTAACATAAAAAATTGCACTTTTTTAAAAGATATTGCTTTTTTTGCAAAAGCGAGTGGAACAATAATAGTAAGAATATTTGAAATAGAATCAAAATATGACTATAAAACCAAAAAGTTTGAACCAAATTTACAAGAGTTTGCTAGATTTATTCCCAATGTAGGACTTGCAATCAATAATTCGGTTTCTTTTTTTATGTGGAATCAGAAAGTATGGCATAATACAAAAATTAAAAATTGGCATATTTATACTGGAATGAGAGTATTAAATGATATGCCTATATATCCATATGACTATCAACAAATATTTAAAGATACGCTTTTTCAATATGCTCCTATAGAAGAATTTAAAAAAGAATACAAAAGTTATAATGATTTTGAAATATTGGAGATGGCAAGTTTGGAAAGTTTTGAACTATTATGGAAAATGGGATTGCATCGTTTATCTTTGAATGCAAAAGATTTTAATAAAAAAGGTAGTTTTGCCAAAAGATTTGGTGTTCCTAAAAGTTTTTTAAAGTTTATGGCTGAAAATGACATAGACTATGAAGAGTATAAAATACTAAAATTACTACAAGAAACAAATAAAGAACTAATAAACAAATACAGAATGTATGATTATGATTATTTAGCTTTTATGCATGAACAAGGCTTATTGAAACAACCTGACATAGTTAAAAGATTTTATCATAATTTTTCTCTTCTAAAAGTTATTTGTAAATATGTTCCTTTAAAGAATTTTCTAGAATATCAAAAAGGAGTAAAAAATATTCATATATATGCTGATTACTTAGAAATAGCAAACAAAATTGGTTTTAGCATAAAAAGTAAAAAAAGATTATTTCCTTATCAGTTAAAAGCTTGGCATGATAAATTGTCTAATAAATTGGAAATTATGGATGATATGAATACTCAATTTGCTGTTTATTTAAGATATTTAGAATTGTCAAAATATACATACGAAGATGATAAATATATTATCTTTCCAGCACCAAGTGTTGATAGTATAAAAGATGAAGGACAACAACAGGGCAATTGTGTTGCAACTACTTATTTACAGCCATATTTAGAAAAGAAAACCGAAATATACTTTATACGAAATTTAAAAGAAACAACAAAGTCTTTTATTACTCTTGAATACAACGAAAATAGAGTAAGACAAAAAGAATTGCCACATCATAGTATAAATTTTACGAAAGAACAGTTAGCTTTTATTGAAAAATGGACTGGATTCAGACAATTCTTAGAAAATAAAGAAAAATATCAAAAGAAAACTAATACTGACAATAATATTATCAAATATAAATTAGTTGCATAGGAGGAAAAAAATGAAACATTCTAAAAGCAAAGAGAATAAAACAAAGGAAGTTTTTGAAAAAGTAGTAAATTCTGTTCAAACAATTATTGATAATGGAGAATATGAAAAGTTTTTAAAATTTCAAAATAGTTTTAGAGGTTATAGTTTTAATAACCTTGTTTTAATTTTTTCACAGTTCCCTAATGCTACACATGTTGCAGGTAAATCCAAATGGCTAAAATTAAAAAGAGAATTAATAATAGATGCAAAAAAAATATGGATAGTAGCTCCAATACCTAGGCAATATGATAAAAAGGTGAAGAAAATTGAAGATGGAAAAGAAATAGAAGAAATTGAAACTATAAAATATAATGATTATAGATATGTCTATGTATATGACATTTCGCAGACTGTGGGTGAAGAAATACCGTTAGAGAGCCATAATATTAATAATAATCAAATGATAAAATTTTTTGAAAAATTAAAAAAATTTAGTAAGATTCCTGTATATGAAAAGGAATTGTTTGGAGGATTAGATGGTTATTATAGTTCGGCCAAAGAGGAAATCGTATTAAACAAAACATTGTCTACAGATGATAAAGTAGCAGTTTTATTACATGAACTTGCACATGGTTTATATGATGATTTTGATTATAAAACTAATAGAAATTTATCAGAGGTATTTGTTGAGTCAATTGCTTATTTAGTAGCTGACTATTTTGGACTAGATACTTCAAGATGCAGTTTTAACTATATTACTCAATGGGCAAAAGGAGATCCAAAAGTTGTAATTGATTTAGGTTCAAAAGTAAAAAAATGTGCTAATCAATTTATACAAGAAATAGAAAATTTTGAAATGCAAGAAGTAAAACTTGTTGCTTAATAATGAAAGGAGTAAGAGCAACTATGATTATTGAATACGAGAAAAATAAATATGTAACAGAAATAAAGCAACTAGAAATTACGGATAGTAAGAATGTATTTTTAAAAGGCAAAAATATGTATGATAATTTGCCTACTTATTTTGGAATATGGGAAAATAATGGTGGTTTATCTATAGTAACTATTATAAGATATTGTATTATTAGTTATAAATACTATTTAAGTACAAATTTATCTACTGTATGTGATATACAAGAATATTTAAGAAATAGTAATAATGTTGAAATTATTAATAAAGATGAGTTTAAAGAACAAATAAATTATATTAAGTCAATATTTAAAATATGAAAGGATGATTTTATGGATAGATTAGACTATCAAGAAGTAAAAAAACATATAAATATATTAAATGTAGCATATCATTTGTGTTTAGAAATTGTTGATGAAAAGGGATATGAGCATAAAGCTATATGTCCATTTTGTGGATATAATAAAAACAGCAAATTGCCAACAATGAGTTTAAATTCACAAACAAATAAATATTGCTGTTCAAGATGTCGGTGCTGGAGGATATTCAGTTGGTTTATATGCAAGAGTAAAAGATATAGATACAAAAAAAGCATATAAAGAATTATTAAGTAAAGAATGTTTTTCTATTAATAAGAATCCTATTGAAATAAGCCCTATCAACTTAATTGCTGATATAGAAAAGCGAGATGTTGTATATAGAGAATTTTTGAGTATGCTTAGACTAGAAACACAGCACAAAAAGTATTTGTGTAATATAGGCTTTTTAAATAGTTCTATTGAAGATGGTTTATATAAGTCTATACCTAAGAACTATATAAAAAGAAGACTTATTGCATATAATCTATCAAAAAAACATAACCTTAGTGGAATACCTGGTTTTTTTCAAGAAGAAGATTTCAAATGGAGTTTTAGCAGATATGAAGGTTTTTTTGTACCTGTATTTGATAAAAATGGATATATACAAGGATTATCAATACATTTAGATAAAAATTTCAAGAATACTTCAGATATATGGTTCTCTAGTAGTAATAAAATAAATGGTACTGGAACAAAAAATTGGATTATGAAGGGGAATTTAGAACATAATTCAGATAGTGTAATATTAACTGATAACTTTATTTTAGGAAATTTAATAAAAGAAACAATGGGGACGCCAGTTATTGCTTTTCAAAATATTTCTAATTCTTATATGATTTTAAAAGAAATTGAGAAAACTAATGTAAAAAATATTACTTTTATTATTAGAATACCACAAGCAAATGAAAATTTGGATTATATAATAAGACGAATTTTTAGAGATTTAATTCCACTTGGATATAATTTGGAAATGAAGTGCATTAGTAATTATAGTGAAATCTTTAATGAAGATTTTACATCATCCTATAATTCACAAATTGCAGCATAAAGTGTAAAAAGATAAAAATTGCAGCTTACTTTATTTTTGTAAGTTGCAATTTTTTTTGCGTTTTTTTCAAAAGAAGTCCTCAATTTTTACAAATATTCTAAATTAATATCTTTTTTTCTATATATAGAAAATCAAAGTCCATCGAAATTATGCAATAGAATCATTCCAAGAAACATTGCCAATTTAAATATGATTTGTTTTGATAATCTTTTTATTATTGAAGTTATAGAAATAATAGTTGCAAGCATTTTTTGGGAAAATGTATAGCAAAAATAAAAATAGTCTGATAGACTAAAACTGTTATAAATGAGATATATTTTTGCAAATATGCACCTAAAAATATAAAAATTAGTATCTATTAAATGAAAGAACAATGAAAGGAGGAAGATTGAAACTTGGAAGAGTTGATAAAAAAGATACAAGTAGGAGATGATTTAGCATTTAAAAAATTAACACAAAATGTAGAAAATGATTTATACAGAATAGCTAGAACAAGACTTATAGATGATGATGATATAAAAGATGCTATTCAAAATACTATGCTGATTACATATAAAAATAGTAAAAAAATTAAAAATTATGAGGCATTTAAAACTTGGATGTTTAGAGTACTTATTAATGAATGCAATAAAATATACAATAAAAATAAAAAAAATAAAGTGATTTGTGAAAAAATATTAAAAGGTTCAGTATATGAGCAATATAGAGATCCTATTGAAGCTGTTCATAATAAAATGAATTTTGATATTTTAATATCAAAACTAAGTTATGAAGAAAGAATTATTTTAACATTATATTATAATAGCTGTTTATCTTATTCTCAAATTTCGAAAATACTAAAAGCAAATGAGAATACTATCAAAAGTAGAATTACAAGAGCTGTGCAGAAACTGAAAAAATTATATAAGGAGGTAGAAGCTCATGGAAAAATTGAATGAATTTGAAGAAAAAATTTATAATCATTTTTCAAATAATAAAGAAGTTCCTCAAAAGATAAGAGAATCAATATTAAATGCAGATTTAAAGAAAAGAAAAAAATTATTTGATTTTGAATGTATTAGAAATATTATTGTTGCAGCTATTTCTTTAGCAATGATTTCAACAGGTATTGTTTTTGCAAAAGATATTTCTCAATTTGCTAAAAGTATATTTAGGGATAGCAAAAAAGGAACTGAAACAGCTATTGAAAACGGATATATTTATGATTCAAATGAAAAAAATAATATAGAATTAAAAGCAGACAAAACTAATATACAAATATCAAGAATGATAATGGATGATTACACATTAGATATCGAAATGTTATTGGAAATAGAAGATGATATAGACATAACAACAGAACATGTAAATTTTCCGGATATGCTTATAACAGATGACATGAACAATATTTTGTATTGCATAGATAATAATAAGATTAATAAATTTTGTACTAAAAATGGAAAAAATACAGATTACAATACGATTAAGGAAATGACTACTAATAGTCAGTCTAATATTTTTGTAAAAGGTTTTGATGGAAAAAGTGGAACAATAGAATGTAATTTAACTGCTGGTTATGACAAATTCCCTTTAAGTAAAAAGATATACATACAGTTAAACACTATTGAAGTAGAGGAAAAAGAAAAGAAATATATTATTAATGGAAACTGGGAATGCAGTTTTACTGTTCCTGAAATGTTTGTTAAAAGAGAGACAACTATTTACAATGTAATAAGTTGTAATAATGATAATATAGATAAAAATTTGATAAAAGCCGAAGTATACCAAACTGGAATGAAATTCGATATGATGAGCATGTATTGGGGAGACTTTGAAAAATGGAGTAATAAAACAGAAGAAATTAGAAATAAAGATGTTGAAGCAAGCCAGTTGATAAATTTTGAAAAATCATATGTTGAAAATGAAAAAGGTGAAAAATTTTATTCTTCTAAAAGTTCATATGCAGGAACTGGTCTTACTACAGATGGATATTTAAGGTTTTGGAATACTTTTGATTTAACTCAATATGATATGACAGATAAACTAAAAGTTGTGTTAATAACAATTGATGGCGATGAAATAATAATAGAACTAAAAAAATATTAAATTTAAAGGAGGAATTCATATGTTAAATGATAATCAACATATAAATAATGTGTGGGAAAAATATTATAAAGCAGAAACTCAAGATAGAGAAAACAAAAAATTTTATAAAAAGGGAAAAATAAAATTTTTTATAAAAAGTTTTGTTTGCACATTAGCAACAATACTTTTGACTATTGGAGTTGCGTATGCAGGAGTAGCAGGATATAATGTTTGTAGTAATATTTATCAAAAATCATCACAGACCAATTATAATGTAACACAAGATTATTCTCAAAATGAAGAAATGAAATATACAGATGGATTATATTATCAAAAAATTATGACATATGACAAATATAAAGAATGTAGTAAAAAATGGAATAATATAATAGAAATGACTGAAGATGAGTTTGTGGATAATTTTGTTATGGTTATTTCAGTTGAAAGTGCATCAAAACATGGAGTATCGGTATGTGAAATCAATTCAGATGAAAATACAATGTATGTTATATTAGATAGAGATATAAACAAAGATATTAATGATGACCTTATTTTTACCAAGATTAATAAAAGTTTTAATAGAGAAAATGTTGTTTTTAAGTTAAAATATAATACTAATACATATGCGAATTTAGAAACTTTACCAGTAAATTATACTAGAGAAAAAGCACTTGAAGATGGATGTGTTGTCTTAAATGATTATAAAATGCAAGGAAATAGTTTAGAAATATGGCAAAACTTTTTTAATAAAATAAAAAATAATGAAAACTCTTTTGTTCGTATTGTATTATTTGATAAAGATAACACATGTACTATAAGAGATGTTGAGTATAAGGACGAAGTATATTATATTTGTACCGATTTTTCTAGGGCAGGGCTAGAAGATTTTAGGACTGATGAAAATAAAATTGCAAATCAAATAGGATATTATTTGAAAGTAAGAGATATTCAAAATTCAATAGAAATATCTGTTGAAGATAAAATTGGAAACCAAAGACCAATTATATCTTATAAATATTAATTAGAAATTTTAAATCTACTCTGTTAAAATAGTACAGGGTAGTTTTTTGTTATTATTGATTCATAGAGAATATAAATGTTTTGGGGATAAGAATTAAAATTTACAAAAAAGAAAAGGACTCAAAATGAGTCCTTTTCCCAGATAGAGGCAGCTTTATAATTAGTAGTTATAAATATATCCGTACTTTACACCTTTTGCAGTAGGATATTCAATATAGTACATCTGATTTCCTGTATTAGAATAAAATACTGCATATGCAAATACATGGCCGTTATCGCTTGAAGTAACTTTTCCGATTGATGGGTATGTTGCCGGATTAGGACCTGCATATACCGTTCTCTCCTGACTAATATCGATGCCAGATGGCATTATATTGTCTTGGAAAAAGCAATTACGAATATCATTTGAATAGCAATACAGTGATGAAGTAGGAATATATGCTCGTTTCCTATTACCACCAGAAATATTGTACTCAATATAAGACCAAGAGCTTGTTCTTGCTAATACAGCAACATATTCTCCGTTACTAACAGAACCAGCATAATGTGTTGTACTTGGAGAATAATAAGTACTACTAGATGCAGTAACTCTACCTACAGCTGTTTCAATGTAGTGTCCTCCGTACCGTAATTTTGACACATTTACAAAGCCGCGTTTAACAGTAGAAGTTGCACTGTACTCAATGTATGCTTTATTTCCAGAAATATAAAGTACAGTTACACCTTCGCCTGCGTATACAGTTCCAACAGTGCCACCATTGGAATCAACTACAGTGGTTTGAGCATTCAGCTGAGACCAACCACCAGTAGAATAATTTTCAGCAGCCATTGCTTCTGTTACAGGTAAGATACTTAACAGAGTTACAAGTGACAATACGAAGCTAAGAAATTTCTTTTTGATGTGTTTCTTCATAATGTTAACCTCCTGATAATTAAAAGCCTCTATCTGCATTCAAAAAATGTCAAATGCTTTATTATAATAACATAAATTTGTATTAAAATGCTAAAAAGATAAAAAAGTAAAATAAAAAGTTTAAAAAGTGAAACTTTTTCTTCATTTGATATATCTTCGTAATAAGAGGGGGGATATATATGCAAAAGCTATTGGTTATAGAAGATGATTTAATACAAGCATATTTTTTAACTAATACTATTTGTAAAGAAGTTCCAGATGTTAAATTATACAATATTGCCTTAACAGGAAAGGAAGCAATAAATATTATAAAAGAGGAAATAGTTGATATAATAATAATGGATTTGAAACTACCAGATATGACTGGAATCGATATACTAAACTATATTTCAGAAAATAATATAGTTAAATATGATTCATCAATCATAGTGTTTACTGGTGAAATGGAATTATTAAGCCAAGTAATAGGTAATAAGTATGTTTTTGATTATTGCTCGAAAATTAATGGTATGGATTTTATTATAACAAAAATAAAAAAATTATTAGAATTAAAAAGAAAATGCTACAATATTACATTAATAAAGGAGAAAATAAAAAAAGAATTAGAGAATTTAAAATATAATTTTTCATATTTGGGAACAAAGTATTTGTGTGAGTGTATATATGAATGCTATAATAAGAATAAAATTTATGATATTAACTTAAATAAAGATATTTATCCAATTATATCAAAAAAATATCATAAAACTATAAGTTCAATAAAGGCTAATATTTTTCAGGCTACATCAATAATGTATTATGAAATTGAAGAACAAATTTTACAGGAGTATTTTGGATATAAGGTTAGAAGCAAACCAAAAACAAAAGATATAATAACTAGAGTGCTTCAAAAACTACATTAAAATAAAATTTATAATAAAATGAAACTTTTTTTATATCTTTTGTATCTTTATATATATAAAGAAAAAAATAAAGAAAAGGAGAAAAAATGAGTAGAAAAAAACTATTAAAAGAATTTGAAAAAATATATAATCAAACATATAACAATATTCTAAAATACATAATATGTAAATGTAATAACTTAAATAATGTAGATGACATTATACAAGAAACATACTTGGAATTATATAGAACTTTAAAAAAGAAAAAGGAAATTTCAAATTATGAATCATATCTTATTGTTATTGCTAAAAATAAAATAATTAAGTTCTTTAACTTAGATAAAAAAAATAATACTATTTCTATATTTCAGGATGATGATATTACTGTAGATTTAGATTCTCGGAATAGATATAGAAACAGAATTTATATCTAAGCATAATATAAATCAAATTTGGGATTATGTCAAAGCCGAAAACATTGATACTGCTAGAATTTTTTATTTACATTTTATACTAGATATGACATTTAAAGAAATCTCCCAAGAATTAGAAATGAATGAATCAGCAATAAAAAGTTCACTATATAGAATGCTAAAAAAAATCAGAAAAGAATGTTTTGGAGGTGAAAAAATTGGAAAATAGAAGAGAATTACAAAAATATTTTAAAAATAAGTATTATAACAAAAAAAATAACTATAAAGCAATTATGTCAGAGATAAAAAAGGAAGAATCCACAAATAAAAATAGTCTTTTCAAGATAATTATTAGTACAATTATTACATTACTAGGAACTACGAGTATTGTTTTTGCTAGTGTGCAAATTTACAACGAATACATAAAAAAACAAGATAAAATAAATTCTGATGATTTATATATTACAGGAGAAGGTTTGTATTCAAATGATTTTGCAGACAATATGAATTATGATTCAAGTGTAGATTTATATTATAAAATAATTACAAACGAGGAAGAGTTTAGTGAATATAAAGCCAAGGTAAATGAATTGCCAGATACTTCAACAATAGACTTTAATAATAATTTCTTAATACTTATTGGAAATGTAATACCTCGATATTTACACGAAGCAGATTTAATAATATCAGAAATCAATACTAACGAAACAACCCTCTATGTAACATTAAAGCAAAAAGAAAAACCAGATTATGAGAAAAGGACAATTACACTATATGCAATAGTAGATAAATCATTGCTTAGAAATAATATAAAATTGAATTTAGAAGAGACTAATACAAAAATAGGAGACTTAGATAGTATAGAAAATTTATCAGCAAATTATAGTATTGAAGAGGCGTTGAATGATGGATGCTTTGTGGAAGAAAACGGAAAAATATTATCAGAAAACAAACATGCCATTGATGAATTAATTGAAAATTCCCAAAATGATGTTAAATCATTTTTAAGAATTTACTCAAAAAGTAAATATCAAGTTAGAATTATAGATTTGCAATTTGATAACGGTATTTTTTTGGCAAAGTCTCGTAAACTTGAGGATACACAGATTTATACCCAATCTTTTAAATATTTAACCAAACACTATCATCCTAACGAAAACACTTATATATATGGTTATAATAATAGTGATCCTTCATTTGAGTCTACGATATTATTAATAATATCTGCCGATGAACTTATATAGAATAAATAAATTTAAAAATTATGATAGATTATAAGATTAACGCCCAAGTATGGGCGTTTTCTCTTATGGAATATAAATTAGGCAATGTTAAAATATTAGTTTATAACTTCTAAATTTGGATATGTACAATAAAGATAAGGAATATTGCATCTAATATTGTTTACCTCTCCCCTATCCTTAAAAGCTAAAATTAATTTATCTGCATTAGGGAGTAAAGGGGGAGAGTTATTAATTCGTTTTATAATACCTTTTTCATTTCCTTCATCCGCAACTATTATATGATATAAAACATTGTCTTTAGTTATAAATGTTATATATACTGGAGCATACCCTTTATAGAACTGTTTAAATCTCCCTTTATATTTGCATAATATGTCTAAAGCAACGAGCATACTATTATCAATATTTTTTGTATTATGAACAAATATATTTCCTTTTTTGCTTATCATATTTCCAAATAAAATCCTTTTGAAATTATCTTCAGGGGCATTAAATAATATTTTAAGTTGTTCTAATTTAGCACAACCAAAGTCTTGTAAGAAATTTATTACTTTTAATTCATCAACCATAAACGGCCTCCTTTATCATATATAAAAATAATATTCTAAATTATTCTCATTAAATATCCATAAATTTTCTTTTCATTTTCTTTAATTTCTGTTACTTTTATTAAGACATTGTCTAAATAATGTGGATAACTATTAAATCTCGGTGGAACTCTTGTTAGACAAGTTATACCAGTAGTATCAAGTTGAACAATGATTCCGCTATTATTTTTAGGAAAAGCAATTACTTTTCCAGTATATTCTCCATCTTCAGTTATAAATTTTCTAATAAATTTAAAAGGATTAGTTGAAAATTCCTTTGCACTTAATTCAAATATATCGTTTTGTATATCTATATTTTTTATTCTAACTTTTAAAAATTGACCAGGCATATAATAATTTTTACAATTTAAAATATATGTATGTAGTAGATTTTCAGCCTTTATACTTACTTCTTTTCCATATAACTCTACTATAATATGTTTTATACCAACTGCTAATATCCTAACTTTTACTGTATCATTTTTCTTTAATTTGGGTAGTTCTAATTGTGCTCTTAAATTCATAGCATCTATTCTGCTTGCTATTGCAATATTAGAGTTTAAATCTATTTCTAAAACAATAAAGTCTATTTCAGCTCCAAGCATTCCTCGTATCATAGACTTATTGATTTTTAAAGGTCCTAAATGTGAGGCCGGTATTAATACTTTTGTTTCTCCATACCAAATAATAGCACAAGGGATATTTTCATTTTTATATTTGTAGTATTCATCTTCAATACCACTTATCTTCCCGGTCAATATATGCTTTTCCTCTTTACTTCTTAATATTTCTTTAAATGATAATTCTTCCAAAATTTCACCTCCAGTTCTTAAAAATTATCAAATCCAAGTTTTGTTTTCTTTTTTGATTCTATTGTTTTTGTTCTCTTTTCAGATGTTTTGGGTAGTTCTATGTTGGTGTTATTTTGAAGCCATTGAGGATTGTAATCATAAATAGAACTATCTTTTAGTTTACTTGCTAATGGATGTGTTTTATAATGCATTTTTTCAAGTTTAATTGGTTTATTTCCTCTTAAAACACCAAATAATATATATGAGCATAATCGCATAATTTCATCACTATTAAATAAGTTTCTTGAGAAAGTAGATATACTTTTTTGACCATATTCTTCGAGCTCTCCTTCTATAGAATTTGATTTTCTTAAACTTTCTGTTTCAACAGTAGAAACACCTAATAAACTACAAAAGTAATCAGCCGTTAGTATATCTGTTGTTCCAAAATTAAGTCTTAAATCAGTATTTCCTATTATTTCTTGCCATAGATTATTGGGATAACGATTTTCAAGTTGTCCGAATGTTTTGCATAATTGGAATTAATGCAATGTTTCTACTTCTGAATGTACTTATTTTTTTATTAAAGTCTGGAATAGAACCAATATTGCAAAATTCATCAAGAAAACAGAAAACATCTGTATCACATTTTCCGGCAGGTGTTGAATCTGCATATCTAACGAGTTTAATAAAAAGAAATGTAAAAAATAATGATGCCAAAAAATCATTACTCGAATCTACATCACTTGTTATAATATAATATATACAGTTTTCTTTTGCTGGTAAACTTAAATCTATATCACTTTCAGAAGTTAGCCTTTGTAAATCTTCATTTTGAAATGCTTGAAGTCTAGTTCCAAGCCCAGTTAATACACTTGCTTTTATACTATCAGACCCACTAGAAAAAATATTATATGACATACGAGCTGGGCTTTCAGGAGGTAATTTTTTAAATATATTGTCAATTTCACTAATATCACCACTTGCTATTTTTTTATATATGTTTGTCAAATTATTTTTATCTATTAATGTTTCTAAAAAATAAAATTCAAAGGCCTTTAGTAAGTTTTCTTCAGCACGAGGCCAAAATTCATCTCCTCCGTTTGTCATGTCTTTGGGTATTGCTTATTATAACATCACTTGAAGTTTGAACATCATCAATATTCTCGTTTTCTCCGTAATGGATTCCATCTGTCAGAATGCTTCATGTCTTTTAAATTAAATACTTTTACTGTGTAACCTATTTCTTTAAAATAACTTGATGTAATTCTATATATTTCAGATTTTGGATCTGTTACAATTATAGACTTTTTATATTTGGATAATTCTAGTAAATTTGTGAGCAAAAAAGCAGTAGTTTTCATACTGCCCGAACTCCCAAATACACTAATATTTTTGTTAAAATGGCTATCAAATTTAAGTTTTACAATGTTATTTTTGTATTTTCCTAAAATAATACCAGGAACATCGTTTATTCCAAATACTTCTTGCATTTCTTTTTCATTCATCCATGCTGCAGTTCCATGAGTTCCATTTTCAGGTTTGAATTTAATTCCTTTATTTTCAGGGTTATTTTTAAAGGCTATAAAGAATATGCTTACTATAATTAAAATTGAAATAATAGCAATTATAAAGCAAATAGTGGTATATAAAGTTGATGTCAGTCCTATACTTCTTTCAAAACATAAACTTAGAATGTGAAAATACTTTTTAATATTAACATCTAATATAATATTTAAGATTAAACAAAAAAATAAAAATATGTAAAAACATACTTTTTTAATCATATACGGATTTTTCTTTATCGATATATTCTTCCAAATCAATAATAATATAATTACAATTAGGAAGGTATTTCTTTAATTCTTTTTGTACCATATTAGTACATATTATATCTGCATTTTTATTTTTGTTTTCTCTTAAAAAATAATTAATTCTATTTATTTTTTCTGTATCTAAGAAATAAAAAGTAGTGATATACTTGTTTTTATAATTTGTATATTCACAAAAACTATAATCTGACAAATATATCTTATCTTTTTTGTATTTTTCTTTTACAATTCTATACCAGTCAATGCTGTGTATATATTTTATTTTTTCTCGGTTTTCTACGGTATCTTCAATTATTAGAACTTGATTTGCTCCAAAAATGAAGTCATTTATATTTATTCTTTTAATATCATTCACTAATATAATGATATTTTTATATTTCCTTTCTTTTTGAATATCATATATAACTGATTTTAAATATTTATTATCATGATTTGCAGAAATACTATATGTTAAATATTCTATTCTGTTTATATCTAATACACCAATAAACTTTCTTGCAGTCATTGTAAATATTTCTTTATCTTTAATATCAAAAGAGGGAGTAAATTTAATAGTATTACAGTTATGATAAAATGCTCCTAAGTTACTCAAATATAATAATCTTAAAAGATAAGGTTTATTTCTATTAAGTTTATTATATTCAAAATTAAACATTTTGGAATATTCAATTCCTAATTCATCTAAAACAATATTAGACTTTAGCCTTTTTAAGAATTTCTTATTTATCAAATTTATGATTCTCTGTTTATAGTATTTTTTACTATTAAAAAAATATTTTGCATCACTAGCCTTTAAATACTGATACCTAGCAATAAATTTTATTAGAGCAATTTCTTCATTACCATTAGGAAAATAGTTCAAAGCAATTCACCTCCAGAAATTATAAATTATTCTTGAAATGGTCCATTAAGGTATTCCAGCTCGAGCTTTTGCTCTTGCTTCCATACCTCCACCACAAAAAATCGAGTTCATAAAACAGATAACCCTTGTTATTATAAGATTTATAGTTTTTATAAACTAGGGTGATTTTAAATTTGAAAATTTTTTAAATTGCCACATTTTTTTACAATGGACTTTTCTAAATAATTGTCTATTTTTTTACTATCTGTAACATAAATTTCTGTATGAGGAGTGTCAGAAAATTCACCTTTTACAGAGTAAAACATTTTTGAAATATTATCATCTTGTATAACTCCACTTGAAATTAAGGCATCAGAGATTGGTTTTACATACTTGTTATCAATGTCCCAACCTGTAATATTGTCAAATATTTTAATAAAAATAAATACTGAACCCTGAAATATTCCATTAAATTTTTTTGTGATTTCTGATACATTTAATAATATTCTTTTGTATGTATGTGTTTTTAAATTCTTATAAGAAATCATTGTTTCTGGAACATATATTTTCAATATATTATCTAAAATTTCTGCCTTATACTCATTATCAATAGTTTTAACCTTTTCATATTCATAGCTAGTATTTGAGTTATATTGCTTTATTTCACTTAATATATTATATCTTCTTTTTTCAAGATTTCTAAAAAATGTTTCTGCTTGTATATCTGTTAAACTATTGCTTAGTAATATACTTTCAGTTTCTTTATTTAAATATTGTAATTCATTTAAAAGTTTTTCACTTATAACCATAAAAAAAGTCCTTTCTTAAGTATTAATAGGGCAAATTCAAGGACTTATTATTTTTTATTTTTCTTTTTCCATAAGTTCATCATAAACTTCAAATACTGCATCTGTTAAAAGAGTTCTGATTTCATTATTTAATGGATGGCATACATCTCTGAAATGCTTTTCACCATTTCTTAATCTCCTTGATGGCATTGAAATAAATCTTCCTGCTTTTTGAGTTTCAAGTAATGTAATTCCTCTAATAATAAATTTGTTATCTAAAATAACATTTGCATAGGCCAATATTGGTCCTCTTTGTGTTGCTTTAAAAATTTTGATATCTGTAATTTCCATAGCATAATCCTCCTATAAATTTATTTTAAGGGCAAACTTAAAGAAGATTAAAAACTTATTTACCTGTTCTAGGCAATACAACTTCGTGTTTTTCTTCTGGAATGTGTGTAATTGTAGTCCATTTACTATTAGCTTCAGCAGTTACTCCAAAATATGTACCAACAGTTTTAGTATTGTTTGTAAATGTATCATTTTCTTTTAATGTGTCAAAAGATTTACAATTCATTGTTGGAGATGTACTTTCTCTAAATCCTTTTTCAACTTTTCCAAAATCAAACATTGTCTCTGTAATGTATTCATCATCTGCAAGTGTAATTTGTGTAAAATCTAAATCATAATTTTCATTTGTGCTTAAATTTTCTTTAAATAGTACATAATCATCTGTTTTATTTGTTTTATAATATACTTTATAAGTTAAATCTTGATTCCAAGTACCAGTAGTCATTTTTTGTAATCTTATATAATCTGTTGGAATATAATCATACCATTTAAAATTGTCTAAATAAACATTGGAGTTGTTGGCTACATTAGAAAATTCATAATTTACATCTTCACCTATTTTTATTTCAGTCGTCCCAGTTTTGTCTACATCTACAGTAATATCTACTGGTTCATTTTCAATTGTTTTTTTGATAGTTTCACCATTGCTTACAATTTCAAATTCAAAAGAGTTTTCATTTAATAAGTAATAATCTGAACCTGTTTCTAATTCTTTTAAGTAATATTTTCCTTTATATAGATATTGACTTACTGCAATTCCATTTTTATCTGTTGTTAAAGTTTCAATTAAATTGTTATTTTCATCATAAAGACCAAATTTTGCTCCTTCTAATTTTTTATTAGTGTCTTTGGAATCGACTTTTGTAATTTCAATTTTTCCTTTAATTTTTTCATTTTCAAATTTTATATCTGTTATTTGATTCTCTTTTAATTCTACTGTTTCAACTTTGTCTGATAATACATATGTTTCTAATGTTTTGGTTTCTCTCAATTTTAATTTTGCAAAATCTCTTATTGCATATCTTGATGTCAAAGCTTCACCGTTCTCATTTGTAATGATTTTTTCTAATACATTGTTGTTTTCATCTAATACTTCGAATTCAACACCTTCAAGTTTTACTTCGTTATTATCTTTATCTATTTTTATTACTTTTACTTGACCTTTTTTAAGCTCATTTTCAATATTTTTTGTAGTTTCTTTGTCCCATTCTACTTTTATTTCTGTATCATTAGCAAGGTTGTACCATTTATTAGTTTTTGTTTCTATTAGTTTATAATTTCCTGTACGAATATTTTTTATTTCTAATTCACCATTTACATCAGTATAGTAAGTTCCAACAACTTTTCCAAATTCCTCTGAATATAGTTGGAATTCAACATTTCCTAATACAACTTTATTATTATCTTTATCTATTTTATACACTTTAATATTTCCCTTTTTGTGTTCATTTGTAATAGTTTGGTTTGTAGTTTTGTTGTATTCTACATTTACATCAAATGATGATTCATTTAATATATAGTTATCATTTGTGGAAATTTCTTTTAACACATAATCTCCCTGATATAGATTTGGAAATGATGCTTCACCATTTTTGTTAGTTGTACTGTTAGCAATTACAGTTCCATCTTTTTTGGAAAGTTGAAAAGTAACTCCTTCTATTGGTTGGTTAGTATCTACATCATTTTTTACTATTTTAATTCTTCCTGTGTTAGTTTTTACATTTAAAACTCCTGTACCAAATATATCTCCATATGGATCTGCTGTAACTGCATAATCTTGTGTTCCATTAATTCGCGTTTTTCCGATAGAAAACAGGATAAATTTCTGCACTAGCTTGAATTGCAAATGTTATATTTATATCAGTGTTCATTGAAGATTTTGGAATTTTTATTTTAAAATTAGAATTTCCATCAAAAGTATTAGTTTCACTATTATTCATATTTGTTATTATTGAACCTGCTGGCATTCCAGCTGTTGCTGTAATTATATAATTTTTTGTATTAGCATCACAATTTGTAGTAAATTCTTGTGTATAATATTCATCGTCTTCTTTTAGTTCACCAACTTTACTTGTAGATACTAATGCAGTGGAAGGTGTTTGAGTTCCATTTCTACCAATATCAACTAATCTTACAATAGCACTAGCGATTTTTGAACCTCTTTCATCTCCACCGCGAAATCTAGTTTGAGCATCCCAGTCATATAATATAGAATAAACTGCTTGTTTTGTTGCTACAAATGCATCATATTCGTTATCTACTCCAAGCTGTTCAGGAGATTTATATGGATAAGCATTAATAATTGTTCTCCATACTCGTACATCATCTAAAGTTTGAGTTAAATCAACAGTATAATCTCCCTCTTCACCAACTCCATGAAGTTCTCTATTTAAACAATATGCGGGATATTCTTTTCCATTTTCATCATATGTAACATATGTACATTTTATATAGCTCCATATGTTTTTGGCATCATTCCAATATTGTAAATGATAACCGCAATCACCTCTATTTTGTAAAAATGCATCATTTCCAACAGTTTTTGCAAATACAATGTTAGAAATAGAAGAAATTATTATTGTTAATAGCATAAAAACTGCTATAGATTTTTTTAATACTTTATTTTTCATTATTTTTTCCTCCTTAATTTTGAATAAATTAAAAGACACTTAAAAAGTGCCTTAATTTATAATATATAACATTCTGTCATTATTAATGTTGAATTTACATAGTAATCTTCAGCATAAATTCTTATTGTTCCAAATTTATATGTAAGATAGCTTTTTACTCTATTTTCAGTATAAGTAAATTGATTTGTTTTTTCTTTTATAGAACTATCTACTACGATTTCATATCCATACTGTTTCATGTAATTTGATTCATTGCTTAGTATTACTTGTTTAATCTTATTTATCATATCATCATTTCTTACATATTTCTCTATTTTTTCTTCTTGTTTATTTTCATTTGGTTTAATATCTTCTTTAGTTTCTTGTGGCTGTGTTACTATTTGTTGATTATCAGTGTTTTTTTCAGTTGTTGAAGATTTTGGTATTTCTTTTGAGGAATTGATTTGAGTTTTACTATTAGTTTGAGTTTGATTTGTATTGCTACTTGGTTGTTTTACTACCTCTTTCTTATTTTTTTCAGTTGTTTTATTAGTATTTTGGTTGTTTTCTAAACTTTCTTTTTGAATTGGGTCAATAACAACCTCTTTTGGAGTTTCTACCGGTTGAGTTTCAGCAGAATTTTCAGGAATATCTAAAGTTTGAGTTTCTACATTTGTATTTGTTTCTTCTGTAGGTATATTTTCTGGTATTTCTGCTTGCTTCTCTAACATTTCAGTATCATTGTTTTTTATATTTTTATTTTTTAAAACAACTAATAAACAAACTAGAATAATTAAAATTAAAATTGTACCAATTCCGATAAATATTTTCTTTTTATTCATAAGACATCACCCTCCATATATAGAGTAACATCTTTTATGTCATTTTGACAATGCTGAACAAAAAAAATTTTAATTAAATTCAATCCCTTGAACTAATAGCCTTTGAGACGGAATACCTTTAACACAAGTTATAAGTGATATAGAATTTTTATCTTTGTTTTCTATAAAAGACCAGTCTGTTTCACTTATTTTTGATATATTGTTTACTTTATATTTCCTAGTACCAAGAAAGCTTGTGTAAAAAATTATATCTTCATTTTGTAAAGTATTTAATTTAGCCCAGTATTCATTAGAGTTGTGAGCTGCAAGACATACATTGCCATCAAAAAATGCAGAATTTTCAAAATGTCCTACACCCTTATTTAATGTTGAGGTAGATGTACCTTCATATACTAGCCCCTCGAAATTTATCTTATCAATTTTTATTATACCAACTACATGCTCGTTATTTATTTTTAACATTAAATCATTGTTTTTTTCAATATTAGTATTATCTAATCTGTCTTGTGGATAATCGTATGAGTATTCATTATATACATAGTTGATATTGTTTCTATTCACTAAATATTTAACTATAAAAAACATTGATATTGTTAGAATGATTATAAAAAAAGTTATAATTGATATTCTTATTATTTTTTTATTCAAAGTAGAAATCCTCCTTTATTCTAAGTATTTTTTTATATATTTTGAAATTTCTGAAAATTTTGTAGGAACATTAATCTTTCTTTTAATATCTTCAATGCTGAATGTATCGAAAATAATATCGTATATACCTAAAAAAAGAGCATCTTTTAGTTCAGAAACCTGTTCGTTTTCTAGAAGTAAAATTACTCTTATATTTTTGTCCCTAATTCTAAACATAAAATCCTTGAAGTTATATTTATTAGGTTGTATTGTAGTAATCAAAATATTTGCTTCTTTTTCTTCTAATATATAGTCTGTATAATATACAACTCGACTATTTTGAATATTTTTATTTAGGTCTTTATTTAAAATTTCATTGTCTGTAAAAATCAAAACCACTTTTTAGCCTCCTTATTTAAAATAATTTTCTGGATTAACAAAACTATTATTTATTCGAATTTCAAAATGTGCATGTGGACCAGTCGAATATCCTGTAGAGCCTACTTTTAATATAGGTTCACCTTGTTTTACTACTTGGCCTACATGAACTAATATTTCAGAACCATGTGCATATAAAGTTATAATTTGATTGCCGGTGATCTATCATTACCATATTTCCATAAGCTGAACTATAACTAGCATTTGCAACTATTCCATCAGCCATTGCTACAAAATCCGTTCCAACAGGTGCTCCTACATCTGTACCTGAATGTAATTTATAAACTTTGGTGATTGGATGTACTCTCATACCGAAATGTGATGTTATAGTTAAATATCCAGGTATGGGCCAAATAAACATTCCGAGTTGGAACGAGTCCAGTAGTATCATTTGCTATTGTATTAGGGGATGTTTCTTTTTCTTTTAGCCATTCGGCATATTGAGCTTCGTAATCTTCGCTTGAAAGTTTTTCAGCCATTTGCATATCATCTTCTGTTGTAAATATAGAATCTACTACAGTACATACTGCCAAAACAATTAAAAAAATTACAATTATAAATGGGATAAATGGTTTAATTATTTTTAAAACAATTTTTTTGAATTTCTTTTTAATTTCATTCTTCGTTTTTTCCTTTAAACTCATTTTCAGCCCCTTTCTGCAAATTATTTATATTGTTTAAATATTCAGTATTTTGCATAGACTCGTTGTTTTTTGAAGATGGTTGTTTTTTATACTTGTATGAACTAAAATCGCCTTCAGCCATTTTTGCTCCTATACTTAGATATGCTTTTGTTCCTTTGAGTCCAGCACTTGCGACATTTTTGACTACTGATTTTGGAGTTATTTTTCCATTGCTTATATTATTTTTGTTATCTATTTTTGATTTAGGCATTGTTACAGTATCCTGTTTACTTTCTTTTGTGGGTTTTATTACATTTCTTATAGGATTTATATTTCCGTTGTAATCTTTTTCATCTGATAAGTTTGTTACTGGATTTATAAATGATTTTGCTCTTGATATAATGCCTTTTAGTCCATTATTCGAATTATTATCAGTTTCATTGTTAGATGATTTACTTGGGATTTTAGGTGTTTTAAATTGTTCTTTGATAGCACTTAATCCAAAACCAAGCATTGCACCTGTTCCGAGAACTCTATTTGTCATTTGTTCATTATCAATGCCAGCAATCCTTGAAGTTAGATTTTGCAAACAATTTTGTAGTGTATCTGCCAAAGGAAGTATCATCATAGCCCATATTAAAGAGATGACCCAGCCACCAC
>ENA-OPSV01000328-OPSV01000328.1-human-gut-metagenome-genome-assembly--contig:-NODE-328-length-38789-cov-3.781613_pt1 | contig 38789 bp, 39 predicted proteins | sample MGYA00241460_ERZ501912 | MGnify/ENA primary metagenome ERZ501912 (study PRJEB25962, sample SAMEA2042402) | human gut metagenome | biome: human gut; feature: human-associated habitat; material: faeces...
TACAGCGACTTTATTCTAAATGATAATAGTTGGTTACGGCTGTTTCCAAGCCATCATTTCCCGATGCAAAATTTAGAGAATATGGTCCCAAGTATTTCGTCAGTAGAGATTTGACCGGTGATTTCTCCGAGGTAGTGCATGCATTCTCTAATGTCTTGGGCGAGAAAGTCTCCGGAGAGGCCGGATTGTAGGCCGTTAAGGGTACGTAGGATTGCGTCGTGGGCATTTAGCAGGGCTTCGTAATGACGTGCGTTGGTGACGATAATGTCATTTTCGCCAGTTTGTGTTGACTGTACGGTATCTGTAAGCTGTTTTTCGAGTATGTCAATATTTTGGTCGTGTGAAGCTGAAAGAAAGATGAACGAAGTGTTGGGCTTTTCACGAGTGAGGCGTTTGTATAGGTCTGTGAGTTGTTGTTGGGTTGCGGATTCAATCTTATCTACTTTGTTAAAGGCAACGATGAGGCGTTTATCTGTGCAGTGGGGGAGGACTCTTCCAGCGATTTTTTCAATGTCTTGTGTCGATCCAGTGGCATCAATGAGCCAGATAACGATGTGGGCTTGATCTAGTTTTTGGAAGGTGCGTTCGATTCCCATATTCTCGATGGCATCGTGTGTTTCCCGTATGCCGGCAGTGTCGATAAAGCGGAAAGTAATTCCTTGTAATACGACAGTATCTTCAATGACATCGCGGGTTGTACCGTGTATGTCCGAGACGATGGCTTTATCTTCTTTGACAAGGCGGTTGAGCAGTGTCGATTTCCCGGCGTTGGTTTCTCCTATAATGGCGGTAGGTACACCGTTTTTGATGGCATTGCCGAGTGTGAATGAATCGGAAAGGCGCTTAATGACTCGTTCTATTTCACTGGCGAGGTCGGTTAGTTTCTCCCGGTCGGCAAATTCTACTTCTTCTTCGCTGAAATCAAGTTCGAGTTCGACGAGCGAGGCGAATGTGAGTAGTTTTTCCCGTAGCAGGATAAGTTCTCGACTGAATCCTCCACGCATTTGTTGCATAGCTAAACGATGCGAGGCCGCCGAGGTGGAAGCGATAAGGTCGGCCACGGCTTCGGCTTGTGAGAGGTCAAGTTTCCCATTGGTAAAAGCCCTACGGGTAAATTCTCCCGGTTGGGCCAGGCGGCAGCCTGCTCGCAATAGAAGGCTGATGATTTGTTGTTGAATGTAAATCGACCCGTGGCAGGATATCTCGACTGTATCTTCTCCTGTAAATGAATGGGGGGCGATGAAAAGCGTAACGACTACATCGTCAATGGGAGTTTCGTTCTCATCGGCGATTGTTCCGTAGTGTGCTGTATTGGGCTTTGCTTCGGATAGTTTTTTCTTGTTTGCGGTGTGAAATATACGATCGGTTATAATGATAGCGTTTGTTCCGCTTATGCGAATTACGGCAATACCTCCCATACCGGGAGCGGTAGAGATGGCGCAAATCGTATCTTCGGGTATTGGCTTGTTTAGTTTAAGTTCCATATTTCAAGGGATAGGTCGCTTTCTATTTTATGTTCAATACTGTCGGGTAAGTTGTGGAAAAAATCTATTCCGGTCACTCGTTCCACACTGTCGATGGTGATTGCCAACTCTTTTAGAGACGGTTGTTCCGCTTCATTGTCGAATATAAATGCGATTCCTCTGGGAGTGCCGGAATACGGAACAGCGACTACTTTGAAAAAGCGGGCAGGGACGATTATCTCGTGCCGTCCGATTGTTTTTCTCGAAGTAGAAACGATAGGTCCGCAAGTAATGAGTAGTGCACTGTCTTGTTGTGCCCATTCTCGTATTTGTTCTTCCAACTCTTTCCAGCGGCCTCGGTTTAATTCGGGAATTTGCGGACAGATATTTGAGAGCAGGAACGATTCTTCCATTGCTGTTTTATCCCATTTCATATCGGCAGCCGGAGCCATATGTCCCCGGTCGTATCCGCTATGCGTGTAATCACGGGTGTCTATCATTGTGCCCACTACATCGTAGTCGGGGGTAAATCGGTTGTTGCGTGTAGCACTACCTTGCAGTTCGTCTCGTAGTAATTCGTAACTTACCCAGTTGGGTTGTTTCCAATGGGAGTTATACGAGACCGTGTATCCTGTGCGATATAATATTTGTTCCGGTGTACCTTCGGGAGTATGGGCCATTTCAGCATCTTTTACATGACAAAGAGAGTTTGTAAACGATTGTTGAGGATTTTGGGGTTGTTGAGCTTGTTCTATTAGCCACCATATACTGTATGTAACGAGTAACAGCAGAAATAAAGCCCCCCAATTATTTATTTTTTTACTGTTAGATTTTTTCTTTTTTCTCTTTTTAGCCATATCCTCCACTTTTAAATGTGGTCGTGCAAATGTAAGAAAAAATTTTTTTACCTTTGTTCGTCGGTTGGATAATCCATCGACTTAGGTTTAGATCAAGAAAGACCAATAAAAATATATACGATGAATTTAGTAGATCGTTTCCTTCATTATGTGAGCTTCGATACTCAGTCGGACGAGCTTACAAACTTGACTCCCAGTACACCGGGACAGATGCTGTTTGCCCAAAAACTGGCCGAGGAGTTGGAGCGTATAGGCCTTACCGAGGTGACGCTCGATGATAACGGGTATCTTATGGCCTCATTGCCTTCAAATATCGATAAAGATGTCCCGGTGGTAGGATTTATAGCCCATTTGGATACTAGTCCCGATATGTCGGGACGGCATGTGAGTCCGCGGATTGTTAAAAATTACGATGGTAAGGATATTGTATTGTGTGCAGAGGAAGATATCGTATTGAAACCTTCGGAGTTTCCCGAACTACATCATTATATAGGTCAAGACCTTATTGTTACGAATGGGAAGACTTTGTTGGGGGCAGACGATAAAGCAGGTATTGCCGAAATTGTGACAGCGATGGAGTATCTTTTGAAACACCCGGAGATTAAACATGGCAAGATACGCATTGCATTCAATCCTGACGAGGAGATAGGCAAAGGAGCGCACAAGTTTGATGTTAAAGCCTTTGGAGCAGATTGGGCCTATACGATGGATGGTGGTGAAATAGGCGAATTGGAGTATGAAAACTTTAATGCGGCTGTGGCTCGAGTGACTTTCAAAGGCCGTAACGTTCACCCGGGATATGCCAAACATAAAATGATAAATTCGATTCGCATAGCCAATCAATATGCTATTATGTTGCCGCGTTGGGAAACTCCCGAACATACCGAAGGTTATGAAGGTTTTTATCATTTGATTTCGTTCGAGGGCAGTGTGGAGAAGACGGTATTGACTTATATTATTCGTGACCATGATCGAGATCGTTTCGAACGCCGTAAGAAGGAACTCGAACATTTAACTCGTAAAATAAATAACGAGTTTCCGGGTTGTGCCAGTATCGAAATAAACGACCAATACTATAATATGCGTGAGAAGGTCGAACCTGTGATGCATATCGTCGATTTGGTATCCGAGGCTATGAGGGCCGTAGATGTTGTTCCAATGGTGAAGCCTGTACGTGGCGGAACCGATGGAGCGCAATTGTCGTTCAAAGGATTGCCTTGTCCCAATATTTTCGCCGGTGGGTTGAACTTTCACGGGCGTTATGAATTCGTGCCCATACAGTCTATGGAAAAAGCTACCGAGGTGATTGTGCAAATTGCCAGAATGGTAGCCGAGAAGTAATAATCTTTGTCGGGTTTGGACAGATATGGAAATTATTTTCCATATCTGTCCCATTTATTTCATAGCGAAAAGTTCATGGCGGGCACACTCATTGTTCTTACAGGGCCTACCGGGGTGGGAAAGACCGAGCTTAGCCTTCAATTGGCGGAGCGGTATGGTTGTCCTATTGTGTCGGCCGATAGTCGGCAGTTCTATGGCGATATACCTATTGGAACGGCGGCTCCTACAATCGAGCAACTGTCGAGGGTCGAACATTATTTCGTAGGGCAGTTGGCGTTGTCTGACTATTATAGTGCTTCGTGTTATGAAGAAGATGTCTTGAAACTGCTCGATAAACTTTTCAAGACAAATGACTATGTTCTATTGACAGGAGGCTCTATGTTGTATATCGATGCGGTTTGTAAAGGTATCGACGAGATACCTACCATTACCGACGAGATACGTCGTGAGGTTGTGGCGCATTACGAGAAAGTGGGTTTAGCCGCCCTTTGCGAAGAGCTTAAAGTGCTCGATCCAGTATATTATGCAGAGGTTGATTTGAATAATCACAAGCGGGTGATTCATGCGATAGAGATTTGCCGACAGACCGGTGGCCGATACAGTGATCTGCGTACTCGTCGGGTGAAATCCCGCCCTTTCCGAATTATAAAAATAGGATTGATTCGTCCACGGGAAGAGCTATTCGAGCGGATAAGTCAGAGAGTGGAGCAAATGATTGCCGATGGCTTGGTCGATGAAGCTCGAAGGGTATACCCTTATCGTCATCTTAATTCTTTAAATACAGTGGGCTATAAAGAGTTGTTCGCTTATTTCGATGGGAAGATGACCTTAGAAGAGGCTGTCGAGAAAATCAAGAGAAATACCCGGGTCTATTCCAAGAAACAAGTCACATGGTATAAAAAGGATCTCGATATGAAGTGGTTCTCCCCAGATGATAAGGACGGGATTATCGCTTATATCGACGAGAATTCCGTTTTGTGAAAGACTAATGTGATGTTTGTTTATGCGTGATCTCGAATGGTATCTTTATAAAAAGGATACAGGATTTATATCTATAAAGTTATGAGAATATTGAAGCCTTTTATGTTACTAGCTGTTATTGGTGTTTTATATTCCTGTGCAGCTGTTCCTTTACAGACTTATCGCAATGGCTATATCATGGATAAGGATAATGTAGTTGTCGGGTACTATTCGAATGGGCATGTCCTCGATTTGGAAAAGAATGTCATCGGATACTATGCAAACGGGTATATTTACGATACTCGCCATGAGGTTATAGGAAATTATGTAAATGGATATATAAAGAACCTGAAATTAAAATAGGTCTGATGTATTATTTACTTGAAGGTTGGGTTCACGGGCTCTATCTGGTATTCTGTCACTCCTTTGTTGTATTTTGAAAATATCTCATGGGCTTTTTCCACGAATCCTTTCAGATGAGGCCGATGGGGATGCTCTTTCAATTCTTGTATCGCAGGTACTACCCGGAAGTTTTCTTTTTGTATAGTTGGTCGTCGGGTATAAACGAGTGTGTGTTGTGCCGATTGTAACAGTATTTTTCCCGTGATATCCCGCCGGATAACAACCTTTACCATTGCTCCGCCCACCGTATCGCGGGTTTTCATATTGGAAATGAAATTCCCCAGTGAATAGACGATGAGGGCACAAGGGTTCCCTTGTTCGTCGTATCGTAATTCCATAGGTTGTATCACGTGTGGGTGGGCTCCTATAATCAGTTGTACACCTTCTTTCACCAAAAAGTCTGCCAAATCTTCTTGTCGTTTGTTCGGCAACAGTTGGTATTCATCGCCCCAATGTAGGCAGGCAACGATAAGGTCGGCACTCAACGTTTTGGCACGAAAAATGTCTTTTTTTATTTTTTCTTCGTCTATGTAATTGACAATTAATGGAGAGTGTGGCGTAAATCCATTCGTTCCGTACGTGTAATTCAGAAAGGCGATTCGTATTCCTTTTATAGAGGTTATGAACGGATAGAATCTTTCGAATGAGTCTTTTGAATCATAGGTCCCTATATGGTCTGCTCCAATAGAGTCGAGTATATGCAATGTGCGTATAGCCCCTCGGGTATAACGGTCGAGACAGTGATTGTTGGCGGTAAGGAAAAGGTCGAATCCTGCGTTTTGTAATGCGATTGGAAATTCGTCCGGCGCAGAAAAACAGGGATAACCGGTGTAAGGTTGTCCGCCGATGGGCGATTCTAAATTGACGACTGCATAATCCGCCGAAGCTATTTCGTGAGTAATGTCTGCAAAACAAGGTGAATAATCGTATGCCTCACCTTGTTTTGCAGATTGTATTTGGGCTTTATGTTGCATAGCATCGCCAGCGAAAAGAAGAGAAACCTCGGTAGCGGGTACTGCCGGAGCTTGTCCTAAAATGAGCGGTGCTAAAAAGGATATGAGCCCTATCATACGAGTTTAGGGATAGATTGCTTTTTTCCCAGCCAACAGGGTGTTACGCATGAGCGACACGATAGTCATAGGGCCTACTCCGCCGGGAACGGGGGTGATAAAAGAGCACTTGGGAGCTACTTCGTCGAATTTTACGTCTCCGGTGAGCTTGAATCCCGATTTTTTTGTAGCATCAGGAACTCGGGTCGTACCCACATCAATGATTACGACACCCTCTTTTACCATATCGGCAGTGACGAATTCGGGAGAACCGAGTGCGGCGATAATAATGTCGGCCGTACGGCATATCTCTTTGATGTTGGGGGTTGCACTATGACATACGGTTACCGTGGCATTGCCCGGATAAGCCTTTTGCATCATGAGTGTAGCTACCGGTTTGCCAACAATGTTGCTTCGTCCCAGTACCACACAATGTTTTCCTTTGGTCTCTATTTCGTAGCGGGCAAGCAACTCCATGATTCCGGCGGGTGTAGCCGATACGAAACAAGGCAACCCGATGGACATGCGCCCTACATTGACCGGGTGGAATCCGTCGACATCTTTCCGGTAGTCGATAGCTTCGATCACCTTTTGTTCCGAGATGTGTTTGGGCAAGGGTAGTTGGACGATAAATCCGTCGATATCGGGGTCGTTGTTCAGTTCGTTTACTTTGTTCAAGAGCTCTTCTTCGGTAACATCGCTTTCATAGCGAACGAGAGTCGATTTGAACCCGCATTGTTCACAGGCTTTTACTTTGTGTGCTACGTATGTTTCACTCCCGCCGTCGTGTCCCACCAGAACGGCTGCTAAATGGGGCCGTTTGCCTCCGGCACTGCAAATATATTCTACCTCTTGGGCGATTTCTTGTTTTATACGGTCGGCCACCGCTTTTCCATCGATGAGTTGCATAATATTGAGGTTTTGTAAAAAAACTACCGGACACACTCCCTTTTTTGCCTATCGGCAATCGATTAGAATTGGGAGTATATCCGGTAGTTTCATGTTGAGTGATTAAAATTATCTTCTTTTGAATCCTTTCATCATGGCTCCTTTGTTTTGGGTAACCATTCGCATCATTTTGCGGGTTTGGTCGAACTGCTTGATAAGTCGGTTCACCTCTTGTATCGAAGTTCCGCTACCTGCGGCGATACGTTGTCGGCGGCTACCGTTGAGCAGTTCGGGGTTGCTGCGTTCTTTGGGGGTCATTGAGTAAATAATCGCTTCGATACTTTTGAAAGCATTGTCATCGATGTCCATGTCCTTGATCGCTTTTCCCACACCGGGAATCATAGAAGCCAAATCTTTGAGATTACCCATTTTTTTGATTTGGTGTATCTGGCTGAGGAAGTCGTTAAAGTCGAATTGGTTTTTGGCAATTTTCTTTTGTAATCGTTTGGCTTCTTCCTCGTCGTATTGTTCTTGGGCTCGTTCTACCAAAGAGACGATATCGCCCATACCCAAGATACGGTCGGCCATACGAGCCGGGTGGAAGTAATCTATGGCTTCGAGTTTTTCGCCGGTTCCTACAAATTTGATGGGCTTGTCGACTACGGTGCGGATAGAGAGTGCCGCACCGCCACGGGTGTCGCCGTCCAATTTGGTGAGAACTACTCCGTCGAAATCGAGACGATCGTTAAATTCTTTGGCTGTGTTGACCGCGTCTTGTCCGGTCATGGAGTCAACGACGAACAAGGTCTCGGTCGGGTTGATTTTTTTCTTGATAGCCTCGATTTCGTTCATCATTTGCTCGTCGATAGCCAAACGTCCTGCCGTGTCGACGATAACCAAATCGAAATGATTTTCTTTGGCATATTTTACGGCATTGGCGGAAATGCTCACAGGGTCTTTGCTATCTTCCTCGGTATAAACCGGTACATCGATTTGTTCACCTAAGACCTTTAATTGCTCGATAGCGGCAGGGCGATATACGTCGCAAGCAACCAGCAAGGGGCGTTTCCCTTTTTTCGATTTTAACATTTTTGCCAACTTACCGGAGAACGTGGTTTTACCCGAACCCTGCAAACCCGACATGAGGATAATCGACGGATTTTGCGACAGGTTTACTTCGGCGGTTTCTCCACCCATCAAGGTCGCCAATTCGTCGTGTACGATCTTCACCATCAATTGTCCCGGCTTCACGGCGGTGAGTACGTCTTGCCCCAATGCTTTGGTTTTTACCGTGTCGGTAAATTGTTTGGCTACTTTGTAGTTGACGTCGGCATCGAGCAGTGCGCGTCGCACGTCTTTCAGCGTTTCGGCGACGTTGATTTCGGTGATTTTACCTTCACCTTTCAGTATTTTAAAAGACCGTTCGAGTCTTTCACTAAGGTTTTCAAACATAGTTTTATAACAATATTTTTACACAGATGGATAAATCGTTGCGAAATTACTCAAAATCGTCGGAATATGCGAATAAAAATATAAGAATAACATCTTTGAACATACGACTATATATAAGAAAGTCGGTATATGAGTAGAAATTTGAATTTAAAATATGGGTATTTAAAAAATATTTACTATTATTGTGTTTGGATAAAAAATGAGAAGGACGTAAATCTTTGGTGAATAAGAAGTGGCCGTTTTTTGTAAATAGAATATCGATTTTAATAACGAGTATATGAAAAAGTTTTTTCAAGTTTTAGGAATTGTCGCTTTACTTTTAGTGGGATTGTATTATATAGAGGAATGTTCTGGAAAAAAAGATCAATCGGAAGCGGTAGAAGATGTACAAGATGACTTGGAGATGGAAAAGTCTGTTCACTTGAAATTTAAAGGAGTACCCATAGACGGGACATTGAAAGAATTTATTTCTCGAATGGAGCGTAAAGGGTTTGAACATCGTTCGTCGTATGATTCAAAGGAACGGCTGGTGGGTGACTTTGCAGGAATTAAACAGTGTACGGTTTATGTGGAAACACTTGATAATAGCGATTTGGTATCTCGTATTATTGTCGAGTTTCCCAAGCAGGAACGATGGGAGGAATTGTTTGACAATTATAAAAACTTGAAAAGTATGCTTATGGAAAAATATGGAAACTTTTCATCGTGTGTCGAACGATTCCAAAATTCCTATATTAGAACAGATGAAGATCGTATGCGTGCCGTTCATATGGGTGAATGTATGTATAAGACCAATTTTTCGATTGCCGAGGGAGATATTACACTTAGTATAGATTATGAAGAATGGAGGCAGGGGTTTGTCGTATTGAAATATCAAGATAAAATAAACAGTGCAATAATTAGAGAAGCTGCGATAGAAGATTTGTAGTAAAAACAACGGAGTTGATAAAATTTTTACTATTTTTGTAGACGGAGAGGGAAGACTTTCTCCAAGACATGTTAGAAAAAAAGAAGCGTTATGCTTATCTTGTAACTTGAGAACCTAGGAAATTCGCGAGTCGTAACACAAGAGATGGCATAGTGGCTCTCACGCTATGGCGTGAGCTGCTATTATCACATTCGTGTTACGGGTTTTCCTAGGACCTTCAAGTTAGAACGTGGCATTTGCAGTCTCACGCTTCGTGTATAAAAACGGTCCTTGTGGAGACTGGGGGACGAAAGAAAATTTTTATATGAAAAAACTTATTTTTTTATTACTAATTGTAATCGGTTTTTCTTCTTGCGTTTCGCATAAAATTTATATTAGTGATTATAGTGAGAAAATTCGTATAGTAAAAAATAGTTTCCCAGAAATATATGATTTATATCGAAAAGGAGAAGTAATTATTGAGTCTGTATATAGAGATACGAAAGATGGCAAAATGCATATAGAGTATTATTATAGATAATTATATAAATATTGTACATACTCATCAGGGAGGATAGAATATGTGTAATTATAGGAAAATATGTGATTTTGAACCATTATATCTTTTTCCCTTTCCAGTTCGCTTTTTTGAAAAAGAGGAACGATAGGAATAGTTTGAATCCCCAATAGACGTACTCTACTGTCCAACAAAAGGCTATGTCTACTTGAAGGGTAACGATAATCCAATAAATAGCCAGCGTATAGAAAACGATCGTGGTCATTTCGATGAGAAAAGCCGTACGAGTGTCGCTGGTTCCCGATACAGATTGAAAGAGTATATTTCCCGGTAGGGCTATAAGGTAGAACGACGACATGACATAGACCGAATGTGTACATTCGGCGATAAGCGAGCTATCGTTGGTATAGATGAGGAGTATCCAATGAGGAGCTAAGCATAGCAAGGCAATGAGGGGTAATACTATGGCGTAGCACATTTTGACGATACGCCGCATGATTGGAATTACATCGTCGGCACGGCGGGCTCCCATAGCATTGCTCACGAGGGTACAGGCTGTCGCTCCAAAAGCATTGACCGGTATGAACAGCAGGGTAGAGGTACTGCGGATAATGTTGGAAATGGCCAGTGGAAGTTCTCCCAAGTGTTCGACAGCTACGAAAAAGAGAAACCATGTGCCTATGGTGAGAAAATAGAGAATCATGCTCCATACCGATACATTCAGTATTTCGCGAATGAGGCCGAATCCTCCGGAACGAAATCGGAACATCTGGTATTTTCCCCGATCTATATAAAAGAACGTGTAGAGGAAAAAGTGCAATGCGGCTGTCGCTTCTGCCAAAACGGATCCAAGTGCAGCTCCGGCAATACCCATTTCGGGTGCACCGAAGTGCCCGAATACAAAAATGTAGTTGAATACGACATTGGCGACAGTCATGATGACTGCATTTATCATCAGTACTTTGGTGCGGGTGACAGCTACGAAAAAGGCCCGGAACATCACACCGATAGAAGTGAACAGGAGTCCGAATATCCGATATTGCATGTAATCTTCTCCGGCTTGACATACGACAGTGGAGGAGATGAGGACTTTCAACATCTGTGGGGTCCCTATAAGAGAAGCGAAGATGAGGATTATTGAAAATATTTCCAAAAAGAGAATACCTTGCCCCATGATAGGGCCCAAAGTCCCATATTGGGCTTCACCGTTTCTACGAGCCATGAGAATTTGTGCTCCGGTGCTAAATCCGAAAGTGACCATGTAGAAAGCAAGATACAATACTCCGGCTAAGGCGGAGGCTCCTAACTCTACTTGTCCGACACGTCCCATAAAAGCCGTATCGGTGATGTTGATGAGATTTTGTACAAAAAGGCTTACTAATATGGGGAGAGAGATTCTCCAAATTTCTTTACGACTATACATGCAGGAGGTGAAGATGATTATATATTAAAAAAGCCCACCTGACGAATCGGGTAGGCATTCGCAAGCGATATTCTTTATTATATGAGTTTATTGGTCGCTGTATCAGGAAAGATAACAGCCGGCGTAAAACTTTTTGCCTCTTCGGGAGTCATTAGAGCATAGGCCATAATGATGACGATGTCTCCCGGTTGTACTTTTCGGGCGGCGGCTCCGTTAAGACATATTACTCCTGAACCTCGTTCGCCTTTTATGACATAAGTCTCGAAGCGTTCTCCATTGTTGTTGTTTACGATGGAAACTTTTTCATTGGCAATAATGTTCGCCGCATCCATTAAATCTTCGTCGATCGTGATACTTCCGATATAATTCAGATTAGCTTGGGTGACGGTGACTCTGTGAATTTTTGATTTTACGACCTCTATAAACATGGTTTCATAAGTTATTGTTCGGGGCGTCGATATGCGATGTTGTCGATTAATCTCACCTCTCCGTTGTATACGGTAATACAACCTACTATATAATCGCTGTCGTTCCAGTCTGCGATAGGCTGTAACGTGTTTCCATCGACTATTTCGTAGTATTCTACTCTCATTTCCGGTATTGCATCAATGGTAGAGATTACTTCATCGATAGTCTCTTTCACCGAATGGTTGGTTGCAAAGGTACGACTTTTAAATAATGTCTCTGCTATTTTGGGTGCATTTCTTCTTTGAGACTCTGTCAATCGAGTATTACGGCTGCTTAGGGCTAATCCGTCTGATTCGCGTACGATGGGGACAGCTATGATGTTGAATGTATAGCCCATTTGAGCGGCCATAGCTCGTATAACGGCAATTTGCTGAAAATCTTTTTCTCCGAAGTAGGCATTGTCGGGATTGACTATATCGAAGAGTTTACTGACGATTTGAGCCACTCCGTTGAAATGTCCCGGTCGGTATTTACCTTCCATGACTTCCGCTACTTTTCCCAAATGAAATATCCGGGTATCTTCGGTCGGATAGATTTCTTCTACCGAAGGAGCGAAAGCATAATCACAATTTACCGATTCGAGTAATTGACAGTCCTTGTCGAGCGTGCGGGGGTAAAGTAGCAAATCATTTTTGTCGTTGAATTGGGTGGGGTTGACGAATATGCTGACTACTGTTACGTCATTATTAGCCACGCTGGTCTTTACCAGTTGCAGATGTCCGTTGTGTAAAGCGCCCATTGTTGGGACGAGACCTATCTTTTTCCCGGCATTTCTGTCCGAATTGAGTTGCTTGCATAATTCGGCTATTGTTGTGAATACTTTCATAATTGAACATTGGTTGAAAAAATTGTGCAAAAGAAACAAATAAAACCCAAACGACGAAGATAAAGCTGTATTTTTTTATGGAGAGTAACCTTAAATGTTTCTTTTTGAGAGGGAAATATAGGGTGTCTGACGATTTTTTGGTGTTAATACTTCTAATATTTGGAGGGTTACGCTATTTTTTTTATTATCTTTGCAGAAAGATGCAAAAGTGGGCTGTATCTTGGCATGACCGGTTAAATTCGTTTCAAGCCACGGGTATGCTATTTTTGCAAAATAAATTGAGTTTAAGAGGAGCAGAATGAAAGAAGCCAAAGTCCTATTTATTGCACAGGAGATTACCCCTTATCTGCCAGAATCGGAAATCGCTAATATTTGTCGAAATTTACCGCAAGGTATTCAGGATAGAGGGCATGAGATACGTACCTTTATGCCTAAGTACGGTTCTATTAACGAGCGTCGTAATCAATTGCACGAGGTGATTCGGTTGTCGGGAATGAATTTAATAATCGATGATACAGATCATCCTCTTATTATTAAAGTCGCTTCGATACAATCGGCTCGTATGCAGGTCTATTTTATAGACAACGATGATTATTTTCAACGTAATGCCGACGGGGTAGTCGACGAGGATATGCGTCCCGATAATGACGAACGAAGTATTTTCTTTGTCAGAGGGGTTATGGAGACCGTGAAAAAGTTGCGTTGGACTCCTGATATTATTCACTGTCACGGTTGGATAACGGCGTTGACTCCTTTGTATATTAAGAAAAGTTATGCCGAAGATCCTTCTTTTCGGGATGCAAAGGTGATATATTCGTTATACGATAATGGTTTCAAGACTCCATTCGACCCCAATTTTGCTGCAAAATTGAAGTTGGAGGGGATACAAGACACCGATATACCTTTTGCGGTAGGAGAGTCTATTGATCCTGTTGTCCTTAATAAATTGGCTATACAGTATTCCGACGGTGTGATTCAAGCCAGTCGAGATATAAATTCGGAAATTACGGATTATGTACAAAAAACGGGCATTCCTTTCTTGGGGTATCAAGACCCTGAAAATTATATAGATGCCTATAATGATTTTTATAATAAAATTGTAGGTAACGAATAACGTCAGTTACTAAATAGAAAATGAAAATATTTAGATTTTTACCGATAGCTTTTGCGATAGTTTTAGGTTTATCTTCTTGTGGAGACGAAAATAGCGCAATCGGTTCTTCGATAGTCGATACGAATATTGAAATTGTGGTGGACTCTTCTTTTCAAGAGTTGATAACGGTTGAGTCTGTTCCGAATGATAGTGTCGTTGGAAGAACTATAACACAATTAATCGGGCGTATTTCTATTCCGGGATATGGTAGGTTAGAAACCGATTTTCTTACCCAGTTTATGCCGGCTGCAAACTTTGATACGGTTGGTGTGAATAAACTCGATTCTTTGATTTTATATTTAAGTTACAATACAGAATCCTTTACAGGAGATTCTTTGGCCCCTATGCAGTTGAGTGTATATCCGTTGGATAAACGGTTGGAGTCGCCTGTATATAGCGGTATCGATCCGGCAGAATATTATAATGCACAAGCTGCACCGGTTGCTTTGACAAGTTATAATGCTTCGTTTTTAGGATTACCGGATTCTCTTATAGAACTCGGCTATAAGATGATTCGGGTGAAATTACCCGATGAAATGGCTGACCGTTTTTACCAGAAATATAAAGAAGATCCAACTGTATTTTCGTCTCCCAGTAGGTTTACACAATATTTTCCGGGTTTTTATGTAAAGACATCTTATGGAAGCGGGTGTGTTGTGAATGTCCAAAATACGGTAATGAATTTACATTACACCAAAACAACCGTGATTAATGATAAGGATTCTACATATAACTCGACTCAAACTCTAATGGCGGTAACTCCCGAAATAACAACGGGAAACCATATAAAATTGGAAATAGATGCGGAGATAAAAAACGAAATATCTTCGGGGAAGGTCTATTTACAAGCCCCGGCAGGGTTAAATGTTTTGATTCACTTTCCAACGCGTAAAATTATTGAGACTTTTGAAGATGCAGTAGGGGGAAGTGGTAGTGCTTCGACTGTACAAGGACTTGTGAACTCGTTGACTTTACGTATTCCCGTAAAAACGGTTTCTAGTAATTATAATCTTGATCCTCCGCAATTTTTGCTGTTTATTCGTAAATCTGAGTTACAAGAGTTTTTCGAAAAGAAAAAACTACCTGACAATGTGAATACATTTTATGCTAAGTATGATAGTGATGCCCATGTTTATAATTTTACGGGATTGAGGACCTTTATCAATAATATTATAGAAAAGAAACGGACGGGTACTGAAATCACAGATGCCGATGAGGAAATCGTTCTTGTACCGGTGTCGGTGTATAGCGAAACGGTATCTTCCGGTGGAAGTTATTACTATTATTCTTACAATGAGAAGGAGATAGTTACCGATGTTGTTCCCTATATTTCTGCCCCATCATTGGCGTTAGTCGATGTAGATAACATTAAGTTGCGATTAACATATAGTAAACAGGATATGAAATAATTCTCTTTATATTTGAATACAGGAGGGAGAGATAAAATTTATCTCTCCCTCCTGTGTATTTGTTGTGTTTAGTATTTTCATACATAGAAATCTCGTTAGTGATTTTCAAGGAAAACAGGAGAACGAATTTCTTTTTTTTGTTTGATAAGAAAAAAATAGAGAAAAAGAGTTGCGGTGTTTCTTTAAATATATTACCTTTGCACCGCAATTGCCACAATAGCTCAGTTGGTAGAGCATTTCATTCGTAACGAAAAGGTCCCGGGTTCGAGTCCCGGTCGTGGCTCAGGAAAAGAGATTCAACTTACTTTTCAAATAGTTGAATCTCTTTTCTTTTTATATAAAAGTTTGGAAATCATCATATATAGCTTTTACGATTGAGGTATAATCGAGTCTTTGGTTGGCTTTGAAAGTTCTGTTGGTTATTCATGGGTATCGGTTTTGAGAGAACGAAAATAGTAAAAGCCTGTGTTTTGGTAGTCCTAATACGACGAAAAAACACAGGCTTAAATGTTATAAATTTGTTGATTTTTGAAAATTTATATAGTAAAATGTAGACATATATAAAAGAGGAGTAACAATGGTAGACCTAGATAAAGATGTAAAATATGTAAAAACAGTAGGACCAAACAGGGTAAAACTACTAAATAAATTAAATATATATACATTGAAAGACTTAATAGAATACTATCCAAGAGACTATGAAGATAGAAGCAAGCCTAAAAACTTATATGAATGCACAGATGGAGAAGAAGTCTTAATAGAAGCAATGGCAGCAGGAAGAATAACTGAAATGCATAAAGGAAGAATGACAATAAGTAGATTAATTGTAAAAGACCAAACAGGAACATGTTATATAACATGGTTTAACCAAGGATATTTAAGGGATAAGTTTCAACCTGGAAGAATGTACAGATTTTTTGGAAAAATATCAAATAAAAATGGAAGATTAGAAATGAATTCGCCTGTATATGATGAAATTGATCAAAGTAAAAATACAGGGAAAATTATTCCGATTTATCCATTAACATATGAATTAAAACAAAATACATTAAGAAAAATTATAGAAAATGGTCTTGCAGAAGTAAAAGGTAAATTGACAGAAACATTACCAGAATACATATTAAAAGAAAACAATTTATGGGATATAAATAATACAATTGAAAGAATACATTTTCCAATAGAATTTTCGGATTTTAATAAAGCAAGAGAAAGACTTGTATTTGAAGAATTACTTACAACACAACTAGCATTATTAAAATTAAAAAATAATTATGAACACGAAACAGATGGAATACAATTTAGTAAAGATGTATATATGTCAGATGTAATAAACATTTTGCCATTCAAATTGACGAAAGCACAGCTAAGAGTATTAGAAGAAATAGATAGAGACATGGAAAGCAACAAGCCGATGAATAGGCTATTACAAGGAGATGTTGGCTCAGGAAAAACAGTAGTAGCAATGATTGCGGCATATAAAGCTGTAAAATCAGGCTATCAAGCAACAATAATGGCACCAACAGCAATACTTGCAAGCCAGCATTTAGAAAGCTTTCAAGGAATATTAGAAGAACTTGGAATAAAAACGGAGCTATTAATTTCAAGTGTTACAGAAAAGAAAAAAACAGAAATATTAGAAAAACTACAAAATGGAGAAATAGATATATTAATAGGAACACATGCAATATTAGAAGAAAATGTAGTATTCAAAAACTTAGGATTAGTCGTAACAGATGAGCAACACCGTTTTGGAGTAAAACAAAGAGGAACTATAGCATCTAAAGGAAAAAATCCAGATGTAATTGCAATGTCTGCAACACCAATACCAAGAACATTGGCATTAATATTATATGGAGACTTGGATATATCTATAATAGATGAACTTCCACCAAACAGAAAGAAAATTGAAACATATGCAGTAAGAAAAAATATGGAAGAAAGAGTAAACAATTTTATAAGAAAACAAATAACAGAGGGCAGGCAAGCATATATAGTATGTCCATTAGTTGAAGAAAACGAAGATATGGAAGGCTTGCAATCAGTAATTGAACTTGCAGAAAAATATCAAAAAGAAACATTTAGTGAGTATAAAGTAGCATATTTACATGGAAAAATGAAACCAAAAGAAAAAGATGAAATTATGGAAAGATTCAAAAATGGTGAAATTCAAATTTTGATTGCAACGACTGTAATTGAAGTAGGAGTAAATGTTCCAAATTCAAGTATTATGGTAGTGGAAAATGCAGAAAGATTTGGATTAGCACAATTGCACCAATTACGTGGAAGAGTAGGAAGAGGCGAATATCAATCATATTGCATTTTAAAATACGAAGGAAATAGTGAAACAATAAAACAAAGGATGAAAGTAATGTGTGATACAAATGATGGATTTATAATTTCTGAAAAAGACTTAGAACTTAGAGGTTCTGGAGACTTTTTCGGAACAGAACAACATGGACTTCCAGAATTTAAGATTGCTAATTTGTTTGAAGATATAGCAGTTTTGAAAAAAGTTCAAAGATTAGCTTTAAAAATTATGGAAGATGATCCATTACTTGAAAAAGAAAAAAATGCAAAACTAAATAACTTGGTAAAAGAGAAGTTTAGTTCAAGGATAGAAATTTAAATTATTGCTATTGCTAGAGTAGAAAAGGCGATTGGCAGAGAAAAGGATGTTGATATTATGTTACAAGTAATTATTAGATTAATAGGTGTACTTATGTTATTAGCTGGTGTAATTTTGGTTTATGATGCTAGAATTATCACAAAAAAAGTTTTTGATTTTGGTGATCAAAATGAAGCTACAAGTGGCTTCAAAATTTTGGGTGCAATACTTGCAATGGTTGGTGGATTGATAGTTTTCTTTTGTTAGGAAACTATCTTTTTTAGAATTAATACAAAAAACTATTGACTCTCCCCTTAAGGTTAGGTGTATAGTTGAATTAGGAGGAAAAGAATGTTAAAAATAGGAGAATTTGCAAAAATATTTAATGTAACAATAAAAACAATAAGATTCTATGAAGAAAAAGAATTGTTAAATCCTTGCTATATTGATAAATATTCTGGATATAGATATTATGATGATGAGAACATAAAACAGATGAATCAAATTTTATATCTAAAAAAACTAGGCTTTTCATTAGACGAGATAAAAAAATATGATGAAAAGCTAGTAAAGAATAAAATTGAAGAATATCAAGAAAAAATAATTCAATATACTTCTAATATTAACATTCTTAAAGATATAGATAGTACAAGCACAAAGGGAGAGGAGGTTAAAAAAGCTAAAAAGCCATTTGAATTTAAAGGATACTATAAGAAGGATTACAGAATAATAGGCTTTTGGAAAACAATCGCATTACTAAAGAAAAATCAAAAATTTAAATACAGAGAGCAAGAAAAAAATCAAGATTTTGAGCTCGAAAGAATTACAATAAATCCAATAGAAAATGAAGTAATAGCGTACATTAACAAGAAAAGTATAATAGCTAAATATACTAAAGATTATATATTAGATATTATAGAGCCAAAGAGTACAAGCTGTTATGAGTATAAAAAAGTCAATGGAAAGAAATATCTTTTTATAGAATGGAAAGATGAATATTATTATGTATTAGAAAAAATAGGAGGGATTAATTTTATGGAAGAAATGTTTGAAAATAAAGAAAAAATGTATAATATTTTAACAAAAGATGGAAGAGGTCTAACTTTAGGAAAAGACATCATATTACCAGAAGATAAAAGAGGAAATGTAAACACATTAATTGTTGGTGGAAGTGGAGCTGGAAAATCATCTGCATATACAGTTACTAATATATTAAAAATGTTAGGTTCATATATTATTGTAGATCCATTAGGAGAAGCTTATGACAGAACTCATAAATATCTAACAAACAATGGATATAAAATAAAAGTACTAAATTATGAAAATAGAGACATAGAAAATAATGTTGATGAAGAAGACAAATATCAATATAATCCTTTAAGCCATATAAAAAATGATGCTGACATAGAAAATCTAGCTAATATCTTAGTAGGAAATGAAGATGATGAATTTTGGAATGATGCTTCTAAGAGTTTAATGAAGACAATAATTTATTACGTTATAGAAAATGAAGATAAAAAAGATTTACTTACTTGTTTCAAATTATTAGGATTGCCAAAAGAAAATTTATTTGCAAATTTTGATGCATTTGATGAAAATACAAAAGCATATAAATATTATACTATTTTAAAAACATTTCCTGAAAAAACATATCAAAGTATAGTTTCTACTGCAATATTAAAACTGTCTTTTGTAATAAATGGAATAAAAGAAGATAGTGAAATTGTTGACGAATTTGAGTTTGAAGAATTAAAGGATGGAAAAACAGCTATATTTCTAATGCAAAATGGAAACCGTAATGAAGATGCGAAATGCAATAATATTTTTATAAGCCAATTTTTAGCAACATATAAAATTGGAAATATTGGACAAGAACACATATATATAATGTTAGATGAAGTAGAAAGATTAGGAAAAATTTATGATTTGGCAAGAAATGTAGAATTAGCTAGATGTAGAAAATTATCAATAAGCTTAATGACAAATAATATAGAAAACATAAAAGATATATATGGAAAAGAATATTATAATATAATGAATTCAATAGATACACAAATGTTGTTGGGAACTAATATAAAATCAGATATTATATATTTTAGCGAGTTATTAGGTATAGATCCAGATTTTATAAAAGATGATTTAAAAAAAGATGAACTTCTAATATACGAAAAGGGCTTAAAACCAATACTTGCAAGAAAAGATTATTTCTTTGACAATGAAATGTGGAATAATATATAGAAAGAGGAAAAAATGAAGAATATACAAGCAGAAAATATAGATTTGGAAAATGTACTATTTCATTTTTCAGATGGAGATATAAAATCAATAGAGGAAAAAGGACTAGAAGCAAGGATAGGACATAATAGTGGAGGAGTTGAAACTCATAAAAAGGTATTTTTTTCACAGGGAATAAGTGAAATGTTGCAATTAGTGTATGATTTAACAAGAGTATCAAAAGATGCCATAGACAATGAAAAAAAGCCTGTCGAACAAAAAAATAAAGTATTACATAATTGGTTGGGAAAATATTCAGAATATAAAGATGATTCGGAGCAAGATGCATGGAAAAATGCATATAGCATAACATATCAAATATTAAAACATGCAAATTATTATAGTTTAGATTTGAATGGAACAACTACAAGAGAATTTGAAAATATGAGCAAAGAAGAACAAGAAAAAATAGATTATCTAATTGATGATATAGATGATGAAACTGGTAAAGTAATGGAAAAACATAATATGCACACTAGATTTGATAGAGGAGTATCACCAGATAAGATTAGTAGATTATGCTATAAAGATAAAGATGATGCACTAGCTGTTGTAGAATATGTTTATCAAAATTTTTTGAATAAAGTTGGAAAAGAAAATGTAGAGAATCAACCTGAAATGTATTATATGAGAGGATTGGAAAAATTTTTCGAATATGTATCAGATTTGGAAAAAAGCTCTTTTGATAAAAAAGAAGCATCATTAGATGTGATAGATGCAAAAGATTTATCAGAGGATGAGTTGAAGAAGATTTGTTTCCATTTTACAAACAAAAATAATGAGAATAGTATAGCTAGCAAAGGGATGTTACCTCAAAATGAAAATGATTTAAAAGTAGGCTATAATAAACCTAAACAAGTATATTTTTCTAAGGGACAGGAAGCAATGTTATCTTTAATGAATAGGTTTTTAAATTTATTAGTAGATAAATCGCCTGTATTAAATAATGTATTAATAAAGCCTCAATATATGAGTGAAAGCAGAAGGAGCCAAGATAGTCCACTAACTAAAACAGAAGTATTCGACTACATGGAGAAATTTTTAAAAGATAGTATGTATCTTTCTTTAGACTTATTGGAAGGTAAAGATTATGATCCAGAAGCTATTAATCTAGAAAGTAAGAGAAAACATAAAGTAACACCACGAAATATGAATACGTATCCTAATAAATCAATATTACCAGATAAAATACAAAAAATAAGTGTGGATGGAAAAACAGATGCATTGAGTGTCCTAACATACATGTATGATAAGTACTTAGAAAAAGAAAATAAAGGAATAGATACTTATGGAATAGAAGAGGAACAGCTTGTTGGAGAATTTGTGGAATTTACGAGAGAAAAAGATAAATTGGCTTTTCAGAAAAAAATAGGAAAACTTGCATTAGATACTGATATTAACCCAAAAAAAGAAGCTGGTAGAAGAGTGCAAAATGATATGAAAACACAGAATAAGAATATAACAAAGTAAGATAAGTGGAGGAAGCAAAAAGATGGAAGATAAATATCCAAAAGCATATAAACAAGTAATAGAAATATTGAAGTATGTACCTCAAGAGAGTGTTGATAAAATTCCCAAAGAAATGATTAAAACGTTTAAAATTAATATGGATGACAAATATGATTTTAAGATTGATATTAGTAAAAGTTTTGAAGAACAAGATATTTTTGAAGAAACCAAAGCAATTTTGGCAAATATATTTCGTGATTATTGGGCAACTCCTGAACAAAAAGAACGAATATTAGAGAAAGAAAGAAATGATAGAGAAATTGAGGAAAATATAAAAAGGGAAAAATATAACCCAGACAATTTATTTAAAAAGAAACAAAAGGTAATTCAACAGAATGAAGAGATACAAAGTAATTTGCCAGTAGAAATCAAAAAAGAAAAATTCTATGAAAAGATTATTAATTTTTTGAAAAAGATATTTCATATCATAACATAATGCCTTTCTTTTGTGGTTCAACAGTTCATACAAAAACATTACAACATTATTATGCAAACAACTCAATAGAATTGACAATAAGTTAGATGTATGGTATTATGTAACATATTTAATCTCAAAATTATTAATTTTAATACAAATTCTAATATATTGCTCAAGCTGAAAGGAGGGATATTATGAATTTAGATTTATTCAAAAATATAGCAGAACAAATAAAAAAAGATAATAACGTAAAAGAATTTATGCAAGATTTATCAAATAGTTTAGAAAACCCAAATCAATCCCAAGAGTTGCAAGAAAATAGGAAAGAAGGACATTTATATTTAGTAACAGAAGATAGAAATGGTGAGGTGTATTTGTGGGATTTTACAGATAAACCTAAACATGAATTTAAAGAGGTAATAACCTCAGATGAATTATTAAAAGTCGCTAAAGAAGGTGCAATGCTTCAATATAAAAATGGAAAATATGAATTATATTCAGAAAATGGGTATGATATGCTAGAAGAAGAATAAAAATAATAGTAAAGGAAGGAGAAAAATATTGAAAAAAATAATTGATATAAAAACAATAAATAATGTGGTAAATAAATATAAACGAGTATTAATAAATAAGGGAAATAAACCACTAGAAAGAAAAAAATATATATTAAAAATATTAAAAGAATCAGAAATAGAAATTGAAAAAGGAGAAGGAATTAAATCTGATATTGCATTCGAGGAGTTGAGGCATAAGTTTGGCTACTAAAAATTATGAGTGGATTGAAAAGAACATATAGAAGAATTATTATAAAAAATTATATTATATTGTATACTATAGACGAAAAAAATAGAAAGATATTTGAATCTCACATGTATTATAGTGGAAGAAATTATTTTGAAAATAATTCTTTATAATATAGAAAGGATAAAAATGAGTAAAAGAAGAAACAAAAGAAATAATTTAAGTGAATTAGTAATACTATTATGCATGATAATAGTAACAGGAATTGCAGGATATTTTGGAATAGTAAAAGCAGATTCAAGCGAGGCTAACTCAGCTAATACTATAAATACATCGAATTTAACAGCAATAGACTTAGAAAATATTCCAGAATATGATCAAAAACCATACATAGAAATAAATAATAATATTCCATCATTTACTGAAGATGAGCATACAACAAAAGCATTTGAAACATATAGTGAGTTAGATTCATTAGGAAGATGTGGAGTAGCATATGCTAATATATGTAAAGAAATTATGCCAGCAAATGATGAAACAAGAGGTGCAATTTCAAGTGTAAAACCTACTGGATGGCAAACAGCAAAATATCCAGGAACAGTTGAAGGAAATTATCTTTATAATAGGTGTCATTTAATAGGATATCAATTAGCAGGAGAAAACGCAAATGAAAAAAATCTAATTACAGGAACTCGATACATGAATGTAGAAGGGATGTTACCATTTGAGAATGAAGTTAGTACATATATAAAAAAGAATGCTAAAAATCATGTTTTATATAGAGTTACACCAATTTTTAAAGAACAAAATTTAGTGGCAAATGGAGTACAAATGGAGGCTTATTCTGTGGAAGATAATGGGCAAGGAGTATGTTTTAATATATATGTTTATAATGTACAACCTGAAATTGAAATTAATTATACAACAGGAGCGAGTCATTTAAAAAAGTAACACAAATGTAATGCTTTTGTAATACAAATGTAATATAAATGTATTGAAAAGCTAAAATAAATCAATTATAATAGTTGAAGAAAACGAAGGAGGAAATAAAATGAAAAAAATTTTTATGGTATCAATGGTACTAATAGTAATGGTGATAGGATTAATGTTTGGAAATAATGTATATGCAGTAACTTCAGGACCTAAAATGGCGGAAGCTAGGGTAGAAGTTACATCAAATAAAGAAATTTTACAGGTCGGAGAGACATTTGAAGTTTCATTAGTTCTTTCAGAATTGGTATATGCAGAAAATGGACAAGTAACAAGCTATGTAGATAATATTGCAAAAGTAGAAGGATATATTACATATAACAAAGAATGTCTAGAACTTATTAATAGTACATTATCAGCAGGTGGTGCATCAGATAGTAAATTCACAGTAACAGATATAAGCAAGAAAAAGGGAGACGTTTTAGCAACATTTACATTTAAAGTAAGAAACAGTATTCCAGAAACAGAGACAAGTACACAAGCTATTTCATTTGAGCATATTATAGTAGCTGATTCAACAGGGGATTCTACTGTGGTTGAGTTAGGAAATAAAAATTATGCGAGAATTGTAATTCTTCCAACAGTATCAGATGTTATAATTACACCAAGAGAAGCAACAATTGAAGTTGGAGAAAAAGCAATACTTACAGCAGATGTAAAACCAGATGGGGTTGCAAATAAAAATGTAAAATGGATTTCAAGTAATGATAGTATTGCAACAGTAGAAAATGGAATTGTAACAGGAATAAAAGAAGGAAATGTTACAATAACAGCAATAACAGAAAGTGGAAACAAAAGAGCAGAAGCAAAAATAACAGTAAAAAAATCACAAAATTCTAATCCAACAGATGATACAAAAAAAGACGACAATAAACAAGATGATAGTAAAAAGGATGACAATACAACAGTTAATGTAACAGGAGTTAAAGTTACACCAATAAACAGTAAAATAGTAGTAGGAAAGAGTGTTACACTTATTGCAACAATTAGTCCAGAAAATGCAACAAATAAAAATCTAAAATGGGTTTCAAGTGATGAAAAAATTGCGACAGTAACTCAAAATGGTGTTGTAACAGGTGTTGCAGAGGGAACTGTTGAGATATCTGTTATAACAGAAGATGGACAAAAAGTAGCAAAATCAACAGTAACAGTCGAAAAAGAAACTGTTATACCTGATGATAATAATAAGGTAGATGATACAAAAGAACCAACAAATAATACAAATCAACCTACTAAAGTAGATGATAATAAGGCAACAGATAATAAAGTAGATAATACAGTTGCAAATACAGAGTTGCCAAAAGCAGGAACGAATATGATGATTTTAGGAGTAATAGCTTTAATATCAGTAATATCTATAATAATTTATAAGAAAAATAAAAAATTCAATGACATAAAATAATAAAAAAATCTGCTAGCATTGCTGGTGGATTTTTTTAGAAAGTGCAGTCAGTATATTGACAAGATTTTTTTTATGTGATAATCTAGTATCGAAAACCAGATATAATTGAAAGGAAATTTATAATGGAAAGAGAAAGATATTTTAATGCCGTAGAATTTAAAGACATAAAAGGGATAATATATAATTCAGCCAAGCAATATGCAAAAAATACAGCCTTCATATTAAAACATAAAGAAGACAAAAAAGTAACTTATGAAAATATAACATATAAAAAGTTATTACAGGATATAAATGCATTTGGAACCCAATTATATGAAATGGGATTAAAAGACAAAAGAATAGCAATAGTAGGAAGAAACAGATATGAGTGGGTAATAACGCACTTGTCAAATCTATTAGGTGGAATAGTATCAATACCACTAGACAAAGAATTACAAGTAGACGAATTAGAGAGTTGCTTAGAAAGAAGCAAAGCAGATGTTGTAGTATTTGATGAAAAATACACAGAAAATATAGAAGAGATAAAGAAAAGGCAAAATACAAAATTACAAACATATATCTGTATGACAGAAAAAGAAGGATACCAAAACTTTTGGGACTTGAAAGCGCAAGGAGAAAAACTAATAAAACAAGGAAAAAAAGAATACACAAAAGCAAAAATAGATGAAAACAAAATGGGAATATTATTATTTACTTCAGGAACAACATCAAAATCAAAAGCTGTAATGTTATCACAACACAATATAGCATCAAATGTATATGCAATGTTATTAGTAGAAAAATTTTTACCAACAGATGTAAATCTAGCATTTTTACCATTTCATCATATATTTGGATCAACAGAAATGATAGTAATGTTAGCATCAGGGATTGCAACAGCATTTCCAGATGGGCTAAGATATGTGGCACAAAACTTAAGGGAATACAAAGTATCATTGTTTGTAGGGGTTCCACTACTTGTAGAAGCAATATATAGAAACATAGAAAAAGAAGTTGAAAAACAAGGGAAGACAAAAGTAATAAACCTTGCAAAAAAAGTAAGCAATGCATTATTAAAATGTCATATTGATGTAAGAAAAAAAATGTTCAAGTCAATTTTTGACGCATTAGGTGGAAACATGAGATTCATAATATCAGGTGGAGCACCATTAGATCAAAAAGTTGCAAAAGGATTTAATGACTTAGGAATTGAACTTGTTCAAGGATATGGATTAACAGAAACTTCACCAGTAATAGCTGCTGAAAATGCATACAAAAAGAGAAGTGGTTCAATTGGATTTCCAATGGACAATGTAGAATTAGAGATTGTTGATAAAGACGAAAATGGAATCGGAGAACTTCGTGTAAAAGGTCCAAATGTAATGCTTGGATATTATGAAAATGAAGAAGAAACAAAAAGAGTAATAAGAGATGGTTGGTTTTATACAGGAGACTTAGGATATATTGATAAAGATGGATTTATATTCTTAACAGGAAGACAAAAAGATATGATAGTTTTGAAAAACGGTAAGAAAGTATTTCCAGAAGAATTAGAAACATTAATTAATAGACTTGAACTGGTAAAAGAATGTATAGTTTATGGAATGCCAGATGAAAAAGACAAAAATGACTTAAAATTGTCAGTAAAAATAGTTTATGATAAAGATGTTGTAAAAGAAAAATACCCAAATACAACAGAAGAAGAACTAAGAAAAATTATATGGGAGCAAATAAAAGAAATAAACAAAACATTTCCACCATATAAATATATCAAAAACATGATTTTAACAGATCAAGAACTTATAAAAACAACTACACAAAAAATAAAAAGACAAGAAGAAATCAAAAAAATACTAGGGTCTACTAAATAGACTCTAGTTTTTCTTTTTCTTGACCGCTTTTTTTTCTGCGGGAACAATAATATTTTTAGGCTTTTTTTCATTTATTTTTGGTTTTGCTGCATCAATATGTTCATAAACAGGAGAAATATCTAAATTTGAACCATCACCACTTATAACTTTTATTCCTTTTTTTTGCTCATTTTTATCAGACATATAAAACACTCCTTATCAAATTTTTATTATATTATCATAAAAATAATCAAAAGTAAACAATAATTGGAATAAATATAGAAATAGGAACTATAGTATGATAAAATACAGATAAAAGAAATAGAAAGGATGACATGTATGAAAAAATTAATAAAAGAAAAATGGTCAAAAATGCAGGAAATGTCAGAAAATATGAAAAGGGACCATATTAGTGAAAGTGCAGCACAATGTTCATATTATACGATACTATCATTTATACCATTTTTGATTTTATTGATAACATTAATACAATACACAGGAATTGCTCCGCAGACTTTATTTGATGCGATATCAAAAATAATACCATCAAGTATGAGTGAAATGGTTTTAGGAATAGTGCAAGAAGTATATTCTAAATCAATAGGGACAATTTCAATATCTATAATATTTACAATCTGGACTGCTGGAAAAGGATTTTATGCATTAACAGCAGGACTACAAACGGTATATCAGACTAAAGGAAAGAAAATTACATCATATATATATTTACGAATAAAGGTATTATTAGAAACAATATTGTTCATCATATTAATTGTAATGGGATTGATAATATTAGTTTTTGGAAATGGTGTAGTTGATATAATAAAAGAATATTTTGGAGGATTTAAAAATTATACTATAATATCATCAATTATAGCCCAACTTGGATTTATGTTTGCAACATTCGCAGTGTTTTTATTATTATATAAATTTATGCCAAAACACAAAGTGACATTTAAAAGTCAAACATATGGTGCTTTGTTTGGTGCAGTTGCACTTAATGTGATTTCCTTTATATTTTCAAGATATTTAACTATATTCAAAGGTTTTTCTATAACTTATGGAAGTTTAACAACTCTTATGTTGGTAATGATGTGGACATATTCTTGCTTTTATACAGTCTTTTTAGGTGCTGAATTAAATAAATTTATGAGTAAGAACTGATAAAAAATGCGGATATGTGGCAAAATGAGCTTGAAAAAATCGTGGATATGTGATAAAATAATATAAGAAGGTGAAGAGATGAAGAGAAAAATATATAGTGAATTATTAAAATGGAAAAAAGAGAATAAAGGTGAAGTGGCTCTATTAATAGATGGAGCAAGACGTATAGGAAAAAGTTATATAGTTGAGCAGTTTGCAAAAGAAAATTATAAATCATATATATTAATTGACTTTAACAAAGTTGGAAAAGATATTAAAGATCTATTTGAGAATTATTTAGATAAACTAGATATATTTTTTATGTATTTATCAAGTTATTATAAAACGGATTTATATGAAAGAGAAACATTAATAATTTTTGACGAAGTACAATTATATCCAAGGGCAAGAAGTGCTATAAAATATCTTGTTGCAGATGGAAGATATGATTATATTGAAACAGGTTCATTAATTTCAATAAAAAAGAATGTAGAAAATATATTGATACCATCAGAAGAACGACATTTGAATATGTATCCGATGGATTTTGAGGAATTTTTATGGGCAAATGGAAATAATAATTTAATGGATTTAATAAGAAAGTGTTTCGAAGATAAGAAGCCGTTGGGACAATTAATGCATAGAGAAGCAATGGACTATTTTAAACAATATCTTATAGTTGGTGGGATGCCTCAAGCAGTAGAAAAATATGTAAACACTAAAGACTTTAAAGAAGTTGATTTAGTTAAAAGGGATATATTAAATTTATACAAAGATGATATAGTAAAATATAGTGGGGATGATTCTATAAAAGTACAGAGTATTTTTGAAGAAATACCATCTCAATTACAAAAACATGAAAAAAGATTTTCGTTTAACTCACTTCAAAAAGATGCAAGATACAGAGAGTACAAAGATGCTTTCTTTTGGCTTCAAGAATCAATGATAGTAAATATTGCTTTTAACACGACAGAACCTAATATAGGGCTTAGGTTAAATAGAGAATCAAGTGCTTTAAAATGCTATATGGGAGACACAGGGTTACTTATTTCTTTAGCATTTGACGAAAAAGGTCTAGTTGATGAAGAAATATACAAAAAAATCTTATTTAATAAACTTACATTTAATGAAGGCATGATTATGGAGAATATTGTTGCACAAATGCTTGCTGCAACAGGGAAAAAATTGTATTTTTATTTTAACTATGATAAACAAAATTCATTAAATAATATGGAAATAGATTTTTTGATAGCAAAAAGTAAAATAACATCAAGACATAATGTTTCGCCTATAGAAGTAAAATCAGGAAAAAACTATACATTTTCTTCTTTAAATAAATTTAGAAATAAGTATAAAGAATATGTGTCAACAGGATATGTATTACATATAGAAGATTTGAAAGTGGAAAATGATATTGTATTTTTACCTGTTTATATGACATGTTTATTATAAAAACAAAAAACTCGCACAAATAAAGTGAGAGTTTTTTTCAGCTGTTAGAGAATAGCTCCTAAAACTAATATCCCTAAATTATCCTCATAAATTTTATTAAATTGAGTCATAGGAAGAGGATTAGTGCCAAGACCTACTTCAATAGTATATCCTGGTCTATTATAGTTCTGAATAAACCAATCTTTATAGCCAGCAAAACTTGAATTATAAGGAGTAGGTTCAAGAGAATATCCACTAACATTAGCAAATTGAGTTCCAATCTGAAAAGCACCAGGAGGATTATAATTCTGAAATTGCCAGTAAATAACTTCACCTTGAGAGTGATAAGCGAGTATAAGCCTGAAATTATGTTGTAAAGTAAAGTTATACACAGCTAAAGTTTCTGGTTCTGTAAGAGGTCCATATCCAACAAAATCACGAGGGGCAGGGCCGAGTAAATCCTTGCTCATATTTTATTTCACGAGCTTTTTGCCACTCTGCTGGAAACTGCAGATTCAAATCAACACCACGAATGTTCGCTTTCCAGTCATCGGGAAAAGGAATTGTTGCAAATCCATAAGCAATTTTTTCTGCTTGCTTGTATGAAGGAGATGTTTTTGGAAGAACACCTGTAACTAAGTCAACACCATCAGGGTTAACCATAGGAACAATATAAATTGAGACAGTTTCGAATAAACGTCTAGCAGAAAAATTCCAAATAGAAGAATTAGACTGAACAGCATTACAATAATCATACATAAATTCTAAAAGAACCAAAGAAGTAATCCATTCATTAGCATGATAACTAGCAGAATAGAAAACCTCTTTTTGTCCACGTCCAATTCTAACAAAAGGAATATCTTTTCCCATAATGCTTTTGCCAATAGAGCCAGTTTTGATAAAAGGATAAGCCTGTTTTAAAATACGTAAATTTTCATATAACAAATTAGAACTAAGAATATAATCATTCATAAAAACCTCATTTCTTGACAATTAGAAGAAATATAAAAGTGAACCGCGGTAAGAACAGGTCATAAATGTGCATAAGCACAAAATTCTAGAAATTGCCATGATAATTGTAATATTATATGAAGAAAATGCAAAAAGGTTGATAAAATATTAAATAAATGCTAAAATAGCAGTGGATAAAAACAAGATAAAGGAGAGAGGTCTATGAATAAATACATGGAAATAGCAAAAAACAAATCAATAAAAGGATTTAAAAATAAAGAAGGTGGCCCATTTGGAGCAGTAATAACAGATAAGGAGGGAAATATAATTGCAGAAGGAAATAATAGAGTTCTATGCAGTAATGATCCAACAGCACATGCAGAAGTTGTAGCAATTAGAACAGCATGTGAAAAATTGAAAACATATGACTTATCAGGATATATTTTATATACATCATGTGAACCATGTCCAATGTGCTTATCAGCAATAATTTGGGCCAATATAAAAACAGTCTATTATGGATGTACAAAAGAAGATGCAGGAAACATTGGCTTTAGAGATGATATCATATACCAATATTTAAAAGGTGAAAATAAAGATTTAATTAATTTAAAACAAATGGATAGAGATGAATGTATACAAGCATTTGAAGAATATAAAAAAGAAAATGGGGTAATATATTAAAATAAAAGAGAGCATTAAATAGAATTAGAGGGAAAGAATATCTTTCCCTCTTTAGAGATTTGTTTGCGTGCCCCTAATACCATAGTTTTAATTCATTAATGGCCAAAATATAATAACCATCTTGCAATAAAAATAATTTCTTCAATGAATTTGTCAGATTTGAATTTGCTTAGAAGAATTATGATAAATGAAATTATCATTATCTTAGCAAAAAATTTGGCATACATCCGAAAGAAAAATTTTTTGCGAACCCATGGTGAAATGTCATCACAACAATTAGCGTTGGTCTGGAATCCAAATGGATAAGCTTTGTCCTTTTTGGAATAAATGAAAAATCCTAAAAGACAAGCACCAAACAATAATGTTGCCATGAAGCCCTCCTCTCTTAGATGATACATTTGTTATATTTCGCTGTATCCACGAACAATGAATATATTATACAATTTTTTTCAATAAAAAGCAATACTTCATTAATTCGAAAATGTTGAAATTTTCGCAAATTTGTGTCATAATAGTCTAGAAGAAAAGAGGTAAAAAGTGGATAATAATTTAAAAAAATTAGAATTTGATAAAATATTAGATAATTTATCAAAATATTGTAAAACATATATAGGAAAAAAATACGTTTCAGAGCTAAGGCCATCACAAGACAAAGAAACAGTACAAAAAACATTAGCAGAAACTAGTCAAGGAGTAATACTAATTCAAAGAAATAGTACACCACCATTAGGAGAAATAGCAGATATAACTGTATATTTAAAAACTTTGGATGGATGTGGACCACTTAGTATAAAAGCATTATTAGAGTTACAAAATATTTTACAAATGGCAGAAAGTTTAAAAAACTATTTAGCAAAAGATTTTCTTGAAACATCAGATTTTTCAGCGATAAAGCAATATTTTGAAGAACTATATATAAATCCAAGTATAGTAGCAACTTTGGCAAAATCAATTGTTGATGAAGATACAATTGCAGATAGTGCATCAGCCAAATTGCAGGATATACGTAGAAAAGAACGAAAAATTGAACAAGATATACGTTCAAAATTAAATACAATTTTACATTCAGCTACATATTCAAAATATATGAGAGAAAACTTGGTAACAATTCGTAATGGACGTTTTGTAATACCAGTAAAAGAGGAATATCGTAGTTGTGTAAAAGGATTTGTGCATGACATGTCAAGCAGTGGCTCAACTGTATTTATAGAGCCAATATCTGTATTTGATTTTAATAATGAACTTTCTAATTTGCATATAGAAGAAGAACTAGAAATTGAAAGAATTTTGCAAAACTTAAGTGGACTACTATTTCCATATACAAAAGAACTTGAAAATGATGTTAAACTAATAGGAAAGTTAGACTTTATATTTGCCAAAGCACACTATTCACTAGAAATGAAGTGCAATATGCCAGAAATTAATGATGATAAAATAATCAACCTAAAAAATGCACGTCATCCATTAATAGACCAATCAAAAGTTGTACCAATTTCATTAGAATTAGGAAAAGAATTTTCAAGTTTAATTATAACAGGACCAAATACAGGTGGAAAAACAGTATCATTAAAGACAATAGGTCTTTTATCAGCTATGGCATGTAGTGGATTAAATATTCCAGCAGATGAACATTCAAGCATTTATGTATTTGACCATATTTTTGCAGATATAGGAGATGAACAAAGCATTAGTGAATCATTAAGTACATTTTCTTCACATATCAGCAATATAGTCAAAATAACTCAAACAGCCACAGCAGATAGTTTAATTCTTGTAGACGAATTAGGTTCTGGAACAGACCCACTAGAAGGTGCACATCTTGCAATAAGTATTTTACAATACTTTACAGAGCTGGGATGTTTAACAGTGGCAACATCACACTATCAAGAATTAAAAAAATATGCATTAGTAACACCAGGTTTCAAAAATGCAAGTGTTGAATTTGACATTGAAAATTTAAAACCAACATATAGATTATTAATAGGAATACCAGGAAAAAGTAATGCTTTTGCAATAAGTAGAAAACTTGGATTAGATGAAAAAATAATAGAAAAAGCATCAGCAATGATTGATAAAGAGACTGTAAACTTAGAAGATTTATTAAAAAATATATATGACCAAAAATCAGAAATAGAGAATGAAAAACAGCGCACAACGATAGCATTACAAGAAGCGGAAGAGTTACGAAAATCTCTAAAAAATCAGCATTTTGATGTTTCTAGCAAAGAAAAAGAAATGATTGCAAATGCAAAACAAGAAGCGAAACAAATTTTAATAGAAGCAAAAGAAACAGCAAATTCAATTATAAGAGATATGGATAATACGAATTCTGCATCTAAGGCAAACAAACTTAGAAACAAGTTAAATGACAAAATAACATCACTTACAATTGAAAAAGAAGATATAGAATTACCAGAAAATCTATTGCCATCAATCAAAAGAGCTGATATAAAACCAGGATTAGATGTACATGTGAAAAATCTAGATGCAGATGGAACAGTAGTATCAAATATATCTAAAGATGACACAGTACAGGTTCAAATTGGGATAATGAAGATGAAAGTAGACATAAAAGAACTGCAAGAAGCCAAAAGCAAAAAAAATAATAATATAAAGGTAGAAAAATCAGCATGTTCAAGCTTTAAAGCACAAACAGTAAAACCAGAAATCAATGTATTAGGACTAACTGTAGACGAGGCAGTACCATTAATAGACAAATATATAGATGATTGTTTTGTAGCAAAACTTTCACCAATTAGAATTGTTCATGGAAAAGGAACAGGAGCATTAAGAAATGGTATTCACAGATATTTGAAAACAAATAAAACAGTTGATAATTTCAGACTTGGTACATTTGGAGAAGGGGAAATGGGAGTTACAATTGTCAATCTAAAAATAAAATAGAACAGATAAAAACGTGTTTTTTCGGTGCATTGCACAGAAAAAACACGTTTTGAAATGTTCCTAAATTTCCATTTGACTGCCTAAAAAACTTGCAGCAGATTGAGCAACTTTCTTTTCAACTTCATTCATTTTAGTATTAGACTCTTTTGATAATAAAATTACAGTTCCAATAGTATCTCCATTAGAAATTATAGGATAAACTACTTGTGAATTATATTTTCTTTCATTATTGTCATTTTTTGTTATAGGAACTGCTACATCACTATTTTCTTTACTTGTATACACTTCTTTATCTTCCATTAATTGTTCTAATTCGTCACTAACATTTTGCTCTAAAAATTCTTTTTTAGGTCCGCCAGAAATTGCTATTACAGTATCTTTGTCAGTTATGCAAGCTATATGACCAGTTGTTTTTGATAATGTTTCGGCGTAACCTGTTGCAAACTCTGATAACTCACCAATAGGAGAATATTTTTTCAAAATTACTTGACCTTCTCTATCTGTAAATATTTCAAGAGGTTCGCCTTCTTTTATACGTAATGTTTTTCTAATTTCTTTTGGAATTACAACTCTACCTAAATCATCTATTCTTCTTACAACACCTGTTGCTTTCATAATCTTCCTCCTTTTTGTTTTTAAGTATATTCTTATTATGACAAAAAAGGAAAAAAATATACATAAAAATTTTTCTTGAATTTGTTAAAAAAATATATTATAATAGATGTGTATTTGGGGATGTAATGGTTTCGACATTGCATTGGAATCACAGATAGCGAGTAGTGGATTCTCGTTTGCCACTTAAAAAACGAGAAAACTAAATATAAACGCTGATAATACAGAATTAGCATTTGCTGCTTAGTTTGCGGCAACGCCAGTTAAGATATCCCCGCATATTTTAATTTGGTGTCATTTAGCGGGAAACAAAGCTATTTTTTCTGCGGAAATAGTGGGTATTTAGCAGATATATTTATTAATTGTTTGTTTGTTAATGATTAATAAATGAATTTTAATAACAAACTGCACTCGGAGAAGTTTGTGTGGATAGTGTTATGGACAGGGGTTCGACTCCCCTCATCTCCACCAAAGCGAGTTTTCGTCGAACTAATAAAAAGCTTAATACAAGCAAGGTTCAAGAAAATGATTGTGAATAACACATATAAGTCGATTTAATCGGCTTATTTTTTTGTTTTAAAGCAGAAAAAAGCCTCGATGTATTGAAAAAAGGAGGTTTTTGTGATATGATACACACAATTGAAAAGAAAATATCAATAAATAAAGAATTACGTTCTAAAATTGAATGGGCTTGTACTTTTAGTAATTGTAAACTAAAGATAAAGAATGGTAATTTGAGAATGGTAGAAAAAACAAATTTGGCATATATAGAGCCACATTGTGTTTTAATTAAAGGCAAGGTATATATGTTCTTTAATGAGCATGAATATTTTTATATAAACAATTTATCGAACAAATATCCAATCTCAAAATTAAAAGAAATTATCAGTGGTAATAACTAATACTAGAAGTTTTCTTTATTTCAGAAAATTAATACATAAAATAAATAGAAAGTGTTAGTAGTTATCAATATTACTAGCACTTTTTTGCATATTAAGGAGGTTTTTAATGGGAGAGAATTATTTACAAACTTCAGAAGAAAAAAGAATTGCAGGCATTTATATAAGAGTTAGTACAGAAGATCAAGCAAGAGAAGGATTTAGTTTAGGAGAACAAGAAGAAAAGCTAAGAGAACTGTGTAAATATAAAGATTATGATATTTTCAAAGTATATAAAGATGCAGGAATATCAGCAAAGGATATGCAGCATAGACCGGCATTTCAACAAATGTTAGAAGATATGAAAGCAGGAAAAATAAATTATATTGTAGCATACAAATTAGATAGAGTTACTCGTTCTATTAAAGATTTAGAAACACTAATTTCTACATTAGAGAAATATCATTGTTTTCTAATATGTGAAAGAGATGACTTTACATCTTTTTATGACAAAGTGTTTAAATCTGCGAATTTATAATAAATAGTTACTTGTTTATTTTGGTCAATTTCAATTTTTTCGATTAAGCTATTTAGCATATAAGCTGTAACATTTTCTTTTTTTAAGAAGTCTTGTATGATTTTCTCATAATCAACAACATTTCTTTCAAATTTGACTGTATTTAGTTCTTCAAGTTTTTTAGTTTTAGAATCTCTTTCATTAACTTTCTTTTCATACATTCTTGAAAAGTCATTGTCATTGATAAGACCTTTTAGTTTATCTTCGTATAGTTTTTCTATTTGAAAGTCTAAAACTTCAATAGCTTTTGCTAAATTGCTTTTTTCTTTGTTAAGTTCAATTTCATTTTGAGCATTGTTATAATTATTATCAATAATTTCTTTACATTTCTTTTTATCTAAATATTTTTGACAGATGTTTTGTACTTCACTAATAATTGCGTTTTCTAATTTTCCATAATTCATACAATGAGGAGTACAAAGCTTTAATTTTGGTAATGATTGATAAGTACGACAATGAGTATAAATGTGCATATATTTACCGTGAGCAACTGAATAGCCTAACTTTTTACCACATTCTTTACAAACAAGTAAACCCCTTAATAGTATATTTAAAGATTTTGTTCTTGTTTTACTTCTACTTTCTATAAGTTCTTGAACTGCATAAAATTTTTCTTTATCAATAATAGGCTCGTGTGTATTTGGAACAATAATCCAATCTTCCTTTTTATTATGAACAGGTTTCTTTAATTTGTAATTTATTTGTGTTTGTTTTCCTTGTACCATATTACCAATATACATTTCATTTTTTAATATTCTTCTAATAGTATCAGTTTTCCAAAGTGGAGAAAGTCTATATTCTTGTCCCATTGTTTGAGAGGGAGTAGGAATATGCTCCTCATTAAATATATAAGCAATTTGTATTGATGATTTTCCATCTAAATATAAGTCAAATATTCTTCTTACATTTTTGGCATATTCTTCATTAATAATAAGTTTATGGCAATTTTCTGGAAATTTCATATAGCCATAAGGTGCAAATTTTCCATTAAATAGACCATTGATAGCATTTCTATGTTTAGTAGCTTTGACTTTTTTAGAAGTATCTCTAGCATATAAATCATTTAATACTGCTCTAAATGGTAATGTATCTGCAATTCCATTATCAATTTCAGAATCGTAATTGTCTATTATTGAAACAAATCTTACTTGATGTTCTGGAAAGTATTTTTCAATATATTCTCCAAAACTTATATAATCTCTGCCAAGTCTTGAAGTATCTTTTACAATTACCATATTTACTTTTTTATCTTCAATGTCTTTTATCATCCTATTAAAATCTGGTCTATCAAAAGTAGTTCCAGAAATACCATCATCAACATAGATGTCATAAATATTTAGATTATTTTCTTTTGCATATTGTTTTAAAATTTCTTTTTGGTTTGTTATACTGTTGCTTTCTCCTTGCAATTCATCATCTCTTGATAATCTACAATATAAAGCACAGTTATATACTTTTGTGTTACTTACTAGCAATTTATCCTCCTTTTCCTTTAGTAAGTTCCACCTATAATTTATGTCTTTAATTTACCATGATTTAATACAAAAATCAATAGCCTAAATTATAGGTGGAAACTAAATTTTGCCTAAAATCTGTGTTTTATCTTATTTTTTCGTTAGTTGCATATTGCAAAACATTTCAAAAATTTTTGATATAGAAACTCTTACATCTTCAGCAGAGTTTTCTTTAAATTTGTTTATTATGACTATTTCATCTTTCTTTTTTGTTTTCTTACCCATGACAATTCCTCCTGTTCTTCTAATAATGCACATACTTTTTGAATTTTCTTTTTAAAATCATTCTCGATTTCTCCTTTCAAAATATAAGAGTTCCATAAGTAATAAAAATACTTACAAAACTCTTATTTTAAAGTCAAAAAAATAGCCCTTTCATAAAGTGCTAATATTTTCTGATTATTAAATTAAACTGTTGCTTTTATACAACTTGGATTTACTACATTTGTTATTCTTTTTGGTACATCAAAACCTACTTTTATTCCACTTTTTAATACTAAAGCACTACTTCTCTTATCATAATCAAACATTCCTCTGTTCCAATTTAAAAATACTTCATCTGATATTTTCTTTTTAGTAGATAAATATTCATTATCTTTATTTATCTGTATTAGTATTGCTTGATATTCTTGTTTATCTGCTTGTCGTTTCTTATTGATATAATTTCTTTTACAAACTTTGTGTCTTTCTTTACTTTTGGTGGCTCGGTATTCTTTTTCTTCAATATATCTCTTATCTTTTTGAATAATTTTTGTTATATATGATTTACCTACACCAATTTGTTTTGCAATATCTGTTGGTCTTAAATGTTCATCGTAAAAAAGTCTTGTTATTTCAGTTGTTTTGTCTATTTTAATCACCTCCATTTCCTTAAAAATTAATTGTAGTGAATTTTTTGTCTACAACTTCAAACAATAATTATTCCAAAAAGTATTGTATTGTTAAACTGATTATAGTATAATATAATTAGAATGTCAATAACAATTATTAAAAAACTTAAAATTGTTTTTGATAAAACTTAATAGAATTTTATAGAAACGGAGGAAAGTGTTGAAATGAGTATTGATTTACCAGACATAAGACATTTTGATGATTTTTACATTTGGTTTAACAAAGATGAAAAGAAAGAATATTATTCTGCACCAATGTATTTTTATAAAGCTGACTTTTCATTTGACTTTAATGATAGAGAAAAAAATATAATGGAAATGA
>ENA-OPSV01000337-OPSV01000337.1-human-gut-metagenome-genome-assembly--contig:-NODE-337-length-38201-cov-2.767630_pt1 | contig 38201 bp, 35 predicted proteins | sample MGYA00241460_ERZ501912 | MGnify/ENA primary metagenome ERZ501912 (study PRJEB25962, sample SAMEA2042402) | human gut metagenome | biome: human gut; feature: human-associated habitat; material: faeces...
CTGAGGAATTTCCAGATTTGAAGTTTGCAGATAGATTTTCTCAGGAGTCCTGTAATCCGATTTCACCAGAAGACCTACTGCAGAAATGCGGGACTTGTAAGCTGCCCAGTCCTCCACTGTCACATTCTGCCCCTCCATATAATTTCTGCAGGCCTGATAGTAGGATTTCTCAATAGCACTGAGTTTCTCTTCTTCCATATCTCCTGCAATTACCTTCTGAATATGCTCTGTCACACGATAAGTGGCTTCATTGTAATCCACATTGATCACCAACGGCCTTGCTGTAGGATCCACATTCAGGGCAAAATAGCTGTTCATTTCATCTGCATCCTTTGCTTCATACATAGACTTATCTCCTAAACGAATTAATTCTGTATAATCTGCATCCTTACCTTTCATAATAGCAATACCTATACTGCAAGATACTGAGATAGTTTGTTGACTATTCTTATCATAAAAACCACTTTTTAATAATTGAAGAAGTCTATTCATCTCTTTTTACCAACAAAACAAAAAAAAATTCATCTCCACCAACACGACCTATTTTACCTTTAAGTTGTTCTTTTAAAACAGCCGATACAAATTGAAGTACCTTATCTCCAACTTGATGTCCAAAATAAGTATTAAAATCTTTAAAATGATCAATATCTAAAAACCCTAAAGTAAGTTGTCCATCTTTTTCTGCTTGAGCTTGCAATATTTTTTGTTTTTCTTGATCTCGATTTTTTTCTTTTTCTATGTAATCTAATAATTCATTAATACTTATAGCAAGTTTACTAAATTCATCTTTTTGATTGGTTTCTAATCTAATTGAATAATCTTGTGTACGTTTGATTTGTTCAAAAGCTTGTATTTCTTTTTGAATAGGAAAAGTTATCTGTTGAGCAAAGAAACTTTGAATCAATATTGCTCCTATAACTAATAAAATAAAGACCAATAAATAATATATTCTAAAAGATTGAATACTTTCTTTTTGTCTTGTATCACCTTCTTATCAAGTATAAAGTTTGCTACTTTCTTTTGGGAAGTTAATAAATGTATTGTTTCTAATTTTTGAATAATTGACATGATTTTCACCCCATTTTGGTAATTCTTTGACCTATTTTTAAGTAGATTAGTTCACCTATCATTCCTATACCTATCCCTGATAAAATACCAAATAACATTAAATAGGGTAAATAATAAATAAATACAGAAGAATTAAAGAAACACATAGCAACGAGTAGTTGTCCAATATTATGAAATACACCACCCATAATTGAAATAATAAGATGTGAAAATAGTTTTGTTTTATTAAATATAAACATTATGAATAATGATAAAATACCACCTGCTAAACTATAAAGAAACATATAAAGATTTGTAAAAGCCATAGCTACAATCATAATTCTAAGTAATAAAACAATTAAAGCTTCTTTAAAACCAAAACATAAAAGCAACGTAAGGGTAACAACATTAGCAAGACCTATCTTAGCTCCTGGAATTCCTAGATAAAAAGGAAATAGTGTTTCAATATAACTTAAAACAATTGCAATTGCACAAAACAAAGAAAGATAGCATAATTTTCTAATAGACTTTTCCATCTTGTACTTCCTCTTTTCCTTCTTTTATTTCTATTATTAAATGATGTGGTAAACAAACAATTGTTGATCCTTTTTTATCAATTGTTCCTTGTTTAATACATAAATGATCTGGACAAGTAGCTTGTATCATTTTTACTTTTTGATTTTTTATTTGAATTGTATTTTCTTGATCTATTTTTATGATTTGATCTTCATTTAAAGAATAATAACCATATATTTGATTATCTTTTGTTATTTCTATTAATTGACCTTGTTTTCTTGATTTAAAGAAAAACAATCCTTCAATGATTAAAAATAAAATAACAATAACAATCAAATCATTTCTTAATGTTTTATTTTTCATTTTTTCACTCCATGATATAATAAGATAAAGGTGGTCTATATGAAAAAAATACTTATTTCTATCATTATTTTTTCATTTTTATTATGTGGTTGTCAAAAAACAACACCGCTATCTCATAAAGAATTTTGTTTAGATACAATTGTACAAATTACTTTGTATGATTCATCCTCTAAAAATATTTTAAATAACTGTTTCAATTTATGCAAGAAGTATGAACTTGTCTTTTCAGCAAATAATAAAGAAAGTGAACTCTATAAAATCAACCATGCTCATCATAAATTAGATGAACAATCTCTTTCTAAAGAACTTTTTAAAGTCATTAAAGAAGGTCTTTATTATAGTCAACTTTCTCAAGGTGCTTTTGATATAACCATTGGTTCTGTTTCTTCATTATGGAACTTTAAAGAAAATAAACTTCCTGATGATCAGCAAATTAAAACTCATTTAAATGATATATCTTATCAAAATATTATATTAGATAATCAAAAAATACGCTTTTTAAATGAACAAACAATGATAGATTTAGGTGCGATAGCTAAAGGATATATCGCTGATCAAATTAAAAGTTATCTATTAAAAAATAAGGTTAACAGTGCTTTAATTAATTTAGGTGGTAATATTTTATGTGTTGGTCAAAAAAATAATAATCCATTTTCTATAGGCATTACTGATCCTCAAAATACAAATCATTCAATACTTAGTTTAAATATTAATAATTTATCGATTGTAACAAGTGGTACGTATCAAAGATATATTGAAATTAATTCAAAAAAATATCATCATATTTTAAATCCCTCAACTGGATATTGTTATGATAATGATTTATCTTCTGTTACTATTGTATCTAAAAGTTCTTTACAAGGAGATGCTTTAAGTACGGTTTGTTTTGCTTTAGGTAAAGAAAAAGGATTAGCATTACTCAATTCAATAAAAAACGTTTCAGGATGTTTTATTGATGATCATAATCAAATAAGCTATAGTAAAAATTTTAAAAAATATCTTTCAAATTAAAAACTCCTTTTGGGAGTTTTTATTCAATAATCTTTCTAGGACATTTTTCTTTACATTTTCCACAATGAATACATTTTGTATAATCGATATGTGCTAAAAAATCATCTACTATAATTGCTTGAGTTGGACATACCTTTGTACATAGCATGCATCCAAGACATCCTGCTTTACAATTTTTATTAACAATAGCTCCTTTATCATGACTATTGCATCTAACATGACTATTTGCTTCATAAGGTACCATTTCAATAAGATGTTGTGGGCAAACATCCATACATTTTTGACATGATTTACATTTATCCTGATCTACTTGAGCAATACCATCAATAATATGAATAGCATCAAAAGCACAAGCTTTAACACAACTTCCATACCCAATACAACCAAAACGACACTTTTTATCACCACTACCAGGAACAATGGCGGCACTTAAACAATCATGAATACCATCATATTGATATTGTGTTTGAATTTGATCACAAGTCCCTTTACATTTTACATAAGCTACTAAATGTACATGGTTTTCTACTTCTAGATGCATGATTTCACCTATTTTTTTAGCAACTTCTTCGCCCCCAACAGGACATTGATTGATGGGTGCTTCTTTTTTAGCAATGGCACAAGCAAGTCCATCACATCCTGGATAGCCACAAGCCCCACAATTATTACCTGGAAGAACTGCCCTTATTTTTTCTTCATTTTCATCTACTTTCACTTCAAATTTTATACTTGCTAGCGAAAGTAAAATTCCAATCAGTAAACCTATTATTCCTACAACAAGAATTGAAATAATCATATGCATTCCTCCTAAATTAATCCTGAAAAGCCAATAAATGCAATTGCCATAAGACCGGCAGTAATTAAAACAATGGGTGAACCTTGAAGTACATGAGGAATATCATTATCAGCAATTCTTTCTCTTATACCAGCTAATATTGTAATTGAAATTGTAAATCCTAAAGCTGTTCCAAATCCAGCAACAACGCTTGTAATAAAATTATAATGATTTTGTACATTTGTTAAAGCAACACCTAAAACTGCACAATTCGTTGTAATCAATGGTAAGTAAACACCTAATGCATTATATAAAGCTGTTGAGTATTTTTTTAAAAACAATTCAACAAGTTGTACTAAAGCAGCAATAATAAGAATAAAAGTTACTGTTTCTAAGTATTCTACATGTAATAAAACAAGTAAACGATATAAAACGTGAGTAACTGCAGAAGCAATCGTAATAACAAAAATAACTGCACCACCCATCGAAAGAGCTGTTTTTGTTTGTTTAGAAACGCCTAAAAATGGACATAATCCTAAAAATTGTGATAAAACAACATTATTAACTAAAGATACACTAATGAGTGTTAGTATAAGTGTTTTCATTTTTCAGGATCCTCCTTTAACAAGGATTTATTAATTTGGCATTGACTACCATGACAATGTAAACAATCCCCTCCACATTTTAAAGATGAATTTTGTACATTTGTTGCACTAGGTAGCTTTAATTTATTTTGAATAGCTGTTAATAAAGCTAAGATAAAGAATGCTCCTGGTGCCATTACAAAAATAGTAATTGGTTCAAAGGAAATAGGTAAAGTCATTGAAAATGCTGTTCCAGAACCTAAAATTTCTCTTACTAAACCTATTGAGGTTAATGCGAGAGTAAAACCTAACCCCATTCCTAATCCATCCATTATAGAAAGAAGCGGATTATTTTTAGAAGCAAAAGCTTCTGCTCTTCCTAAAATAATGCAATTAACAACAATTAAAGGAATATAAATACCTAATGTATCATATAATGAAGGAATATATGCTTGAAGTAGTAATTGAACAACTGTTACAAGTGATGCTACAATCACTATATAAGCAGGTATTCTCATACGACTAGGAATTATTTTTCTAAGTAATGAAATAACAAAATTAGACATAATTAAAACAGTCATAGTTGTAAGTCCCATTCCCATACCATTAATAGCTGATGTAGTAACAGCAAGTGTTGGGCACATTCCTAGCATTAAAACAAAAGTAGGATTTTCTTTAATGATACCATTATATAAAGGTTCTAAATATTTCTTCATATGCTCATCTTCCTTTCAATAAATCATAAAAATCTAAGGCTCCATTGATTCCATTTGTCATTGCTTTTGAAGTAATTGTCGCTCCTGATAAAGAATCTACTTCATCTTCATTTTGTTTACCATTTTTAACGACTTGAAATTTCTTTACTTTTTTACCTACATATTGATTTCTAAACTCTTCATTTTTAGCATTCATTCCAAGTCCTACTGTTTCATCAATTGATAAAATTTCAACTCCTGTAATTTCTTTTTGAAGGTTGATACCAACAATGATTTCAATATCTCCACCAAAACCATCATGATCAATCACTTGAATAATATAACCGATAGTTTGTTTTTGATGATATGCTTTTAAAGCATTTTCTATTTCAAGACCGTTTTTACCATAATCCCCTTTAAGCTTTTTAGATAATTTTTTGATATCATTTTCTTTATAAGTTTTAAAAGAAGTTGCTTCTTTCATCACTTTTAAATAAGCATCTTGCTTACTTTGTTGTAATTGGTGTTGAATAGGGTTCTTTGTTATTTGATAAACATAACCAAGAAGCCCTCCACAAATAATAGTAATCACACATAAAATTAAAATATCTTTTATTATTTTTTTCATTTGACAACACCACCTTTTAATGTGAGTTTATCAATTAAAGGTACTAATAAATTAGAAAGAATAATGGCATAAGAAACACCTTCTGCACTTGTTCCAAAAAAACGAAACAATCCTGTTAATACACCTAATAAAATACCATAAATAAGTTGTCCTTTTTGATCCATTGGACTTGTTACATAATCAGTAGCCATGAAAAAGGCACCAAAGATCAAACCTCCACCACATAACTCACAAGCTAAATAATAAATATCAAAAGGACATGGTGATAAAATCAATGTAAAAATAGAAAATGTTAAAAGATATGTTAAAGGAATGGTTACTTTAATAACTTTTTTAACAATCAAATACATTGCACCTATTAAAAGTGCAACCGTAGAAGTTTCCCCTATTGTTCCAGCAGTATTTCCAATAAACATCCTTATTAAATCAAAGCTTTCTCCATTTTTTAAAATTGCAAGTGGCGTTGATGAAGTCATCCCGTCAAATGCAAAATTTGTCATTCTTCCAGTAAAGGAAATCAATAAAAAACATCTTGCTGCTAAAGCTGGATTCATAAAATTTTGTCCTAAGCCTCCATAAAATTGTTTAACCACAATAATAGCAAAGAGACCACCAATAACAGGAAGCCATAAAGGAACTGTTGATGGTAAATTTAAAGCAAGAATAAGTCCTGTGACAACTGCTGATAGATCTTTGATGGTAATTGTTTTTTTCATAAAACGTTCATATAAATATTCTGCTAAAACACATGTTGTTATCGTTGTTACAATAATCAATAAAGCATTTATTTTAAATTGAATAATTCCAAATAAAGTAGCTGGTATTAAAGCAATAATGACATCTAGCATAATAGAAGATGTTGTAACACGATCTTTAATATGCGGTGAAGCAGAAACATGTAGTAATTGATTCATGAATAACACCTACTTTCTTTTATTAATAGAGACTAAATATTTCATCTTCTTAAATGCCTGTGTCATATTTCTTTTTGCTGGACATGTATAGCTACAACAACCACATTCTATACATTCCATTCCACCATTTAAAATAAAGGCCTCTGTATCATTTTTTGTTGCTATTTGATAAAGTTTTTGAGGAACTAATAAACTCGGACACACGTCTTTACATCGACCACAACGAATACATGCAGAAGGTTCAAAAAGGGATACTTCATCTTGTACAAGTGCAAGTAAAGAACTTGATGTCTTAGTTACAGGTATATCTAAATGAATAAGGGCACTTCCCATCATTGGACCTCCACAAATAAGTTTTTGAACTTCAGATTTGAAACCTCCTAATTGTTCAACAATCCATTTAAAACTCGTTCCTATAGGAACTTCAATATTGCTAGGTGTTATTCCATCACCCGAAATCGTCATTACTTTAGAAATTAAAGGTTGATTATAACGAACCGCTTGATTAATAGCAATCACTGTTGCTACATTATCAACAATACATCCTACATCTAAAGGAAGCATTTTAGAATTTAATGTCTTTCCTGTTAAAACCTTAACAAGCATTCTTTCTCCACCTTGAGGATATTTTGTTTTTAGTTCTTTCACAGCAATTCTTTTTTCATCTTTACACTTTTCTTTTAATAAATGAATAGCCTCTTTTTTATTATCTTCAATGGCAATATAACAAAGAGCTTTTGGAAACATTTCTAATAGAACATGAATTCCTGCTATTAGTTCATCTGTTTTTTCAAGCATCAAGCGATAATCACTTGTAAGATAGGGTTCACATTCCGCACCATTAACAATATAATATTGAACTTGATTTGAATCTTTAACAGATAATTTTACATGTGTAGGAAACCCTGCTCCTCCTAGACCAACTATACCTGCTGCCTTAATTCTTTCAATTTTTTCTTCATAAGTTAATTCTTGTTTATTATTATTATTTTCAACTTTTTGATATAATCCATCATTAGCAATAACAATTGATTCTTGCATTTTCCCACTGACATCCATTCTTTCTTCTATTTTTTTTACTACACCTGAAACTGAAGAAATAATAGGACTTGATACAAATTGATCTGAAGTAGCTATTATTTGTCCTACTTTTACATTATCTTTTATTTTTACAATTGGTTGACAAGGTGCACCAATATGTTGTTTTAAAGGAAATACAACTTCATCACTTGCTTTTATTTTAATAATAGGTAAATCCTTTGTATATTGTTTTTGATCTTTTGGATGTATACCTCCAATAAATGATTTTAAACTCATAACTTCCATCCCCTTTAACCCTATTTTAGTCCTATTATTTTCAAATTGAAAGCGTTTACAACAAGTTAAAAAATTAACTTGTTTTCTTTGAAATATATGAAAATTATGTGATTTTAATCACATTTAAATATAAAAAAAAGATAGCTTTCGCTATCTTAAAAATACTAATTTTGTTCATAAAATTCTTCGTCATCTAACATTGGATAAGTTGTAAGTTGTTGTGCATCTAAATTTACTTTATGCATATTAACTGCTGTAATTTGTCTTCTATTATAAGTTGTGTAATAATAGATTCCTTTTTGACTATTCCAACATGAAGTATAAATTGTAATTTCATATTTACCATCTGCTACTTCACAACATCCTCTTTGTTGTTCAACTGAACCTAAAATATGAAAAAATTGATTAACACTATCTCTTTCATTATCCCTTGATTGTCCGTTCATTTTAGTAAATGCAACACGTACAAAACGTGACATTGAAGATAAATCACCAGGTAAACCAAGTGCTCCCATACCTCTTGAATATGTTTGTAAATCTAATTCTTTAGAAAAAAGATTTTGCGGTTGTTTTGGAGAAAGCGACATGTAATTATTTAAGTTGAATAATTGTTTATCAAATGAAGGATTATTTGCAAGAACTCCTACAGGATTTTCATAAATATTTAATCCTTCTTTTACTGATTCAACTGTTATTGAACCACTTTGATCTGCAATAATCCAATGTAATGAAGCTACAGGTAATTGTTCATTATAAGGAGTATTCACTAAATTCATTGTTTGAATAAGTTTTTTAGCTTCATTTAATGAAGCACATTGACTTAATATCCAAGGAATAAACTCATATTGAGCAACGTTGACTGCTCCTTCTTTAACCTCTTGATAACAAGCATTTCCTACAAAATTTAAACCTGCCATTCCTAAACCTTTTTCATTAACAGCATCATAGTATAATGGATAATCTTCAACTACATGAGCCATACCAATCATGGCATAATGTTCAATATTTTTTAATCCATGTCTATATTGTAAAGGATAGTTTCTTGGCATAATAGCTATTTTTTCACCATAGGAAAATTCATAATCCAAAGTTCTACCCATATAAAAATCTTTTGTTTGATAAGTTGCTGCTGTACACATATAAAATCTCTCCTTCTTTTCATTGTTTTGCTATTATATAGTATAACCCATTTATTTCATCTTTATGAATTAGAAAAGAAAAACACTCCTAAGAGTGTATTTCGAATATTATTTAACTTCAACAAGTTCTAAATAGCTTGTTGCACCTTTAACTCCTGGTGTTCCACCAGTAACTAAGATTTTTTGACCAGGTTTTACACCATTTTCTCTAGCAATAATACTTGCATAATCAATCATTGAAATACGTGAATTTAATGGTTTACAAGGAACAGCTTTAACACCCCAGTTTAAAGCTAATGCTTTTACTGTTTTTATAGATGGAGTTGCTGCTATAATACGAGATTTTGTACGATAACGCGCCATTTTACGAGCAGTAAATCCTGATTCTGTAAAGGCTATAATCGCTGCTACATTAAATTTATAAGCAATTTCAGCAACTGACATACAAATAGCTTCACTTGTATCATCTGGTGCTGTACGAATAGCTTGTCTTTGTAAGCTTTGATAATCCAAAGTTCCTTCTGTTTTTAAAGCAATTTTAGACATCATCATGACTGCTTCTTGAGGATAAAGACCACTTGCTGATTCTCCAGATAACATGATTGCATCTGTTCCATCATAAATTGCATTAGCAACATCAGATACTTCTGCACGTGTTGGACGTGGATTTTGTTGCATACTTTCTAACATTTGAGTTGCTGTAATAACAATTTTACCACGTTGTTTGCATTTTTTAATAATTGATTTTTGGATAAGTGGTACATCTTCTGCAGGAACTTCAACTCCTAAATCTCCACGAGCAACCATGATACCATCAGCAATATCAAGAATTTCATCTACATTATCAACACCTTCTTGATTTTCAATCTTAGCTAAAATTTGAATATCATTTCTACCATTTTCAATTAATAATTTTTTGATATCAATAATATCTTGTGCTCTACGACAGAATGAGGCAGCAACATAGTCAAAAGGTTGACCTGCTCCAAATGTTAAATCTGAAATATCTTTAGGTGATAAATAATCAAATCCTAATTTAATTCCTGGAACATTGATTCCACGTTTATTTTTTACTTCTCCATCATTTGCTGCAACACAAACAATATCAGTTCCTTCAATATGATCAACTAATAATTCTACTTGACCATCGTTTACTAAGATATAACCACCAGGTTTAACATCTTTATATAAATCTTTATAAGTGATTGTAAATCTTTCACTTGTACCTTCGATATCTTCTACACAAATAATAGAAGTTTGCCCTTTTTTAAAAGTAGTTTTACCACCAACAAAATCACCTGTACGAATTTCAGGTCCTTTTGTATCTAATAAAATAGCAACATTTGTAGATAATTCTTTATTAATTTCTAATAATGTAGTAATTTTTTCTGCATGTTCTTCATGTGTTCCATGTGAGAAATTTAATCTCATGACATTCATTCCAGCTTTTACTAATTTTGTAAGCATTTCTTTGCTTTCAGATGCTGGTCCTACAGTACATACAATTTTTGTTTTTGACATAATCTCGTTTTTCTTCATAACTTTTGCCTTCCTTTACTCTCTACAATTTTAAGTATAAACCTATTTTTTTACTTTAACAATGGTCAAAAGTAATGTAAGCACATCCACTTGAAAATATTTACTTTAATGTAAATTTGTTACATCTATTTATATGATTTATCAAAAACAAGAAAATATTTTTCTATTAAAAAAACCTTTTAAAGTAAGCTCTAAAAGGTTTAAATATTATTGGTATTCAAAATAATCTTTACTATGATGTACTGCAATTTCTAGAGGTAAAGTTTCTAATAATTCTGGTAATTTTTCTTCAATGATCACTTCTAAATGATGCCCTGGATCTATTAATAAACAATCATGATCTATCGCATATTTAGCATGACGATATTTAGTATCACCTGTAATATAACAATCTACTTGATCAGCAAGAATTTCTAAGTCGTCTGCTGCACTTCCCCCGCAAATAGCAATTGTATGTATCATTTTATTTGTATTTTTACTATATTTTAAATGTTCTATATGAAAAATGTCTTTTACTTTTTCAATGAAATCTTTTCCATTTATAGCTTCATTTAAAATAGCTTTCTTTCCAACTTCATAATGATCATAACAAGCAACATCATGAACACCTAACTTTTGAATCAACCAATCATTCATTGAAATACCATTTTGTCCTCGATCTAAACATGTGTGTAAACTATAAACAACAATATCATGTTTCATGGCTGTTGAAATAAATTTTCCTTGATGTAAAGAAGTATCTAAATTTTTAATCTTTTCTAATAAAAAAGGATGATGTGTAATTAACATTTGACAATTATTTTCAATACAGGCTTGTAATGTTTCATTATCAGCGTTTAAAGCAATATAAACTTTTTTAACTTCCTTTTCTCTACTTCCAATTTGTAGACCACAGCAATCAAAATCCATTTGAAGATTTAAAGGAAAATATTTCTCCAAATGATTCATAATTTCATAAGCTTTCATTAAGTTCACCTTCAATTAATTGTTTTTGTTTTTCTAATTCTAAATATCTTGGATGATTTGATGGCAAATCTTTCATAATCTTTAAATATGTTTGATATTGTTTTTGCCAATAACGAATAAATAATTCATCTTTATTTTTTCTTAAAACTGGACCAAACATCATATCTTCTTGATTATATTGAATATCTTGATTTGTATTTTCTACAACCATCATTTCATAAATATGATGACCATCTTTAATCATCTTTTCATCAACAATTTTAAAATGATTTTTAAATAAATATTTTCTTAGATGATCCGTATTAGCGTTAGGTTGTAAATAGAATTGTTTAACTTTGTTTAAATACGCTTTATTTTTTTCTAATATTTCTACAATTAGAAATGATCCCATTCCAGCAATCGTTACCATATCAACTTCTTTATCAAGAATAGGATCTAATCCATCTCCTAATAATGCTTCTACATTTTCTTCAAAATGATATTGCTTAATAGTAGAAAGTGACGCCGCAAAAGGACCTTTTGCGACATCACAGGCATAAGCTTTATCTATAATATTTTTTTCAATTAAATAACATGGCAAATAAGCATGATCTGTTCCAATATCTGCCAAGATATTTCCTTTTTTATGTTTTTCTACCAAATAAGCAAGTAATTCTAATCTTTTTGATAGTTTCATTAACGATCTAAGAAATCCTTTAATCTTTTAGAACGAGATGGATGTTTTAATTTTCTTAATGCTTTTGCTTCAATTTGACGAATACGTTCACGTGTAACGTTAAATTCACGACCTACTTCTTCAAGAGTTCTTGTTCTACCATCATCTAATCCAAAACGAAGTCTTAAAACTTTTTCTTCACGATCAGTAAGTTCTAATAAAACATCATTTAATTCATCTTTTAATAATTCATTTGCTGCATAATCATTTGGTGACATAGCGCCTTCATCTTCAATAAAATCACCTAAATGAGAATCATCTTCTTCACCAATTGGTGTTTCTAATGAAACGGGTTCTAAAGAGATTTTTTGAATTTCACGTACTTTTTCTGGTGTCATACCATCCATTTTTTCAGCAATTTCTTCAGCAGATGGTTCTCTACCTAATTCTTGAATTAATTGTCTTTGAATACGTGTTAATTTATTGATTGTTTCTACCATGTGTACTGGAATACGAATTGTACGGGCTTGATCGGCAATTGCACGTGTAATTGCTTGTCTAATCCACCAAGTCGCATAAGTAGAGAATTTAAATCCTTTTGTATAATCAAATTTTTCTACTGCTTTAATTAACCCCATGTTTCCTTCTTGGATTAAATCTAAGAATAACATTCCACGTCCAACATATCTTTTAGCGATGGAAACAACTAATCTTAAGTTTGCTGCAGCAAGTTCTTTTTTAGCTTGTTCATCTCCTTCAAGAATTCTTTTAGCTAATTCAATTTCTTGATCATGATTTAATAATTCAACTCGCCCAATTTCTTTAAGATACATTTTTACAGGATCATTAATTTTAACATTACTTCCAAGTTGAGTGCTTTCGCTTTCTTTATCATCATCATGTTCTTGATACATATGTAATGTATCCCCTGTCATCATATCGAAATCACCATCAAAATCTAAATCAGGAGTATCGTCTGCATCATCTATATCAAGGTCTAAATCATCATCCATTGTAGGAACGTCTGCAAGTAACATATCATCATCTACATCTAATGAATCTAAATCATCATCAGAAATGGTAATTTGATTTTGTTGAATATATTCAAGTAATTCTTCTGCGAGTTCATCACTTAAATCATAATTCATTAAATATTCATCAATTTGTTCTTGGGTTAATACATTGTTATTGTTTTTTGCTTCATTTACAACTAATTTTTTTAAATCATCAAATGAAACTGCTTGTACTTTTTTCTTTGCCATAGTTTACTCCTTATCTTTTGATTCTATAATTTCTTGAAGAATTTTTGCTTGTTGACGAGGATCATATGTTTGTGATAGCTCCTGTTCAAGTTGTTTAATTCGTTCAATTTTAAGTTTTTCTTGTATTATTTTGATATAATCATCAATTGCTTGATTTGATTCTAATTGAGGTAAATGTAAAGATGATATTTCTAAAATTCTTTTAACAATATCTTGATCATCAATCAGATTAATCAAATCAGCAACTTCTAAAATGACGTACTGACGATAATAATCAATAATATAGGAAGCAATTAAGCGATTAACTTTATCATACATATAGCCTGCTTTTGCTTCATATTCCATCGCATACTTTTTATCCTGCATCATATAATATAACAAATCTCTTTCAGCCTTTTGATACTTATCAATCAATCTTGAAACATGATCATAAGTCACTGGTCTAAAAGGTATTGGTTTTTTTACAAGAGTTTGTTGACTCATTAAATGATGAATTGTTTCTTTAGAAAATCCTGATTTTTTTTCAAGTTGACCAATATAATAATCTTGATCAACAATATCATCCAATTGCATGATGACTTTAACCATGGATTCTAAATAATTTTTTCGATCTTCATAATTATCAACATTGATACGTTCATAATAATAATTTAATTTAAACTCAACAGCACTTATTGGATTTTTAAAGAGTGCTATTAATTCATCTTTTCCTTTAGCTTCTAGAAATTCATCTGGATCCATTGCATCAGGAATAACCACGATTGATGTATGAAATCCTTCATTATTTAAAGCATCCACACATTTTATCATCGCATTTTTTCCAGCTTGATCACCATCAAGACATAAAACAATATCATTTGATAATCGTTTTAACATTTTTAAATGTTGTGAAGTTAAAGCTGTCCCCATAATTGCGACAGTATTTTTAATACCCGCTTTATATAATGCTATTACATCCATAAAACCTTCTAGAATAATAACTTTACCTTCATTTCTAACATCATTTTTTATACGATGGTAATTGTATAAGGTCTCTCCTTTAATAAAAATTTTAGATTCAGGAGAGTTCATATACTTGGATTCTTTTTGATTTTTTTGATAGATACGACCACTAAAGCCAACAACACGTCCTTCACTATTATGTAAAGGAAACATAATACGATTGGAATAGCGATCATATCCCACTTCAGATTCTATAACAAGTCCTGATTCATAAGCTTGCATTCTTGAAAAACCAGATTTTTCAAAAGCTTTTAATAAAATATTTTGTTCCGGTGCATAACCAATTTCAAAATAGTCAATAATATCTTTAGATAAATGTCTTTGACTTAAATAACTATTTGCTTCTAAAGCAAGCTTCGTCGTTAAATAATGTTTATAAATACGATTAGCTTCTTCATGCATTAAATAGTATGGTTCTAATTCTTGATTTACATGTGGTTTTTCTTCATAAAATGTAAAATCACCTAAATCAACATTTCCCATTTGAGCCACCATTTTGACAGCTTCCATAAAGGAAATTTTTAAGTAATCTTGTAAGAAAGTAAACACATTTCCACCGTGTGAACATACAAAACATCTATAGATCTGCTTTTCAGGTGAAACAGACATTGATGGATGATCATCATTGTGAAATGGGCACCTTGCTAAATAATTACGTCCTCTTCTTTCTAAAGGAAGATAATTGCCAATAACATCAACGATATCAACGCTTTGTCTTATTTCATTGATTTTTTCATTTGAAAGTCTTGGCATAATAATCTCCTTTATTAGAATGTAATTTTATCTTGAATATAACCTACTAATTGATCAATTGGTAAACGTACTTGTTCCATGGTATCTCTATCACGAACAGTAACAGCATTGTCTTCCATTGTATCAAAATCAACAGTCACACAATATGGTGTTCCAATAGCATCTTGACGACGATATCTTTTACCAATTTGACCTGCAACATCAAATTCAACAGAGAAATGTTTAGCAAGTGTTGCATAAACTTCTTCAGCTTTTTCACTTTGTTTTTTAGTAAGTGGTAAAACTGCTACTTTATATGGTGCAATGGCAGGATGTAATTTCATCACTGTTCTTGTATCTCCATTTTCTAATGTTTCTTCTTGATAACTATCACAGAAAATAGATAAGAATAAACGGTCTGCCCCTACAGATGGTTCAATAACATATGGAATATATTTTTCATTTGTTTGAGGATCTAAATATTCTAAAGATTTTTTAGAATGTTCCATATGACGAGATAAATCATAATCTGTACGGTCTGCAATACCCCATAATTCACCCCATCCAAATGGGAATTTATATTCAACATCACATGTAGCCTTAGAATAGAAAGATAATTCTTCTTTTTCATGATCTCTGAATTTTAAATTTTCTTCTTTTAATCCTAAGTCTAATAAGAATTTTTTACAATAAGCTTTCCAATAATCAAACCATTCTAAATCAGTATCTGGTTTACAAAAGAATTCTAATTCCATTTGTTCAAATTCTCTTGTTCTAAAAATAAAGTTACCTGGTGTAATTTCATTTCTGAATGATTTACCAATTTGACCAATACCAAATGGTACTTTTTTACGAGAAGTTCTTTGAATATTTTTAAAGTTTACAAAGATTCCTTGTGCAGTTTCTGGACGTAAATAAACAACAGATTTATCATCTTCAACAACACCCATATGTGTTTCAAACATTAATTTAAATTGTCTAACATCAGTGAAATTACTTTTTCCACAGTTAGGACAAACAATATTATGTTCTTTAATATAAGACATTGTTTGTTCATTAGACCAACCTTCACTATGTACAGAAGGATCATATGCTTCAATTAATTTATCTGCACGATGTCTTGTTTTACATTCTTTACAGTCAATTAACGGATCAGAGAAACCACCAACATGTCCTGAAGCTTCCCATACCTTTGGATTCATGAAAATAGCTGAATCTAAACCAACGTTATAAGGAGATTCTTGAATGAATCTTTTCCACCATAAACGTTTAATATTGTTTTTCATTTCAACCCCTAATGGTCCATAATCCCAAGTATTTGCTAGTCCATCATAGATTTCTGAACCTTGATATACAAAACCAGTTGATTTTGCATGATTTACTAATTTATCCATATCTTTAGTTGCCATAATTTTCTCCTTTTTTACGATATAAATGAATAAAGACTTGGCTTTCCAAGTCTTCTATCTTCTTTTCGCGTACAAATAAAATACCCTTATAGTAGATATTTGTCAACCAACTATAAGGGTACTATATATAGGTTCTTTCGTCTAACCAATGCATAATATCATGATAGACATCTCGATAATTATTATCATGTAAAATATCTTGTCTTTTATTATCATAAATCTTATATTGGAGATCTTTTAGACCATTTCCTTTTAATATTTGATAAAGTTTTATAGTATCTTTTCCATTTTTAGTAAGATTATCAAAACCACCTGATAATAAATAAACAGGTAAATAATCAGGTATATGTTTTAGATGATCTTCATCACTTACATATTTTATGTATTCCAATATATCATGATAGGCTTGATTTGTATAAACAAAATCACTTAAAGGATCTTCTTGATAAAGCTGTACTTCTTTTTGATTACTCATTTTATAACAACCATTTAAATTTTTTTGTAAAAATAAATCAACTGCTTTTTTTATTACTCTTGAACGATTCATTTGTCCATGTAGTAAAATATTTAAATCAACAATCGTTTTCATACGATAATAAAAATTATTTTTCATACATGTTCCAAGAATAATCATTCCATTAATATAATCTCCATACGTCATGGCATATTTAAGTAATACGAGCGAACCAAAATCAACACCAATCATAAAATAAGGAAGGTCTTCATATCTTTTAGCGATAATATGTCTTAAACGTTGCATATCTTCAATCAAAGTATCAAGCGCATTTCCGCTTCCAAAATAGCCTTGTTCAAAATGATAAAGTGATGTACCATGCCCAGGAAAATCAGGCACGACTACAATAAAACCTTCATGACTTAAATATTCCGCAAATTTTTGATAACGGTCTGAATGTTCACATAATCCATGATGAAGTTGAATGATTCCCTTATATCTTAATATCACATTTGGTTGATAAATATCAAATTTAATATGTGTTTGTGTTAAGGAGGTATACGTTTCTGTAAGTTTCATCATTTATGCCCCCTTGTATAAGATCTGTTATAGTTTTGCCTTTTTGTACGTGGTTTAATCAGGCATTTTTTACCAAATCCAATCAAATCTTTTCGATTAGCTTTGATCAAGGCTTCATATACAAGGTCATAGTTTTTAGGATTCTTATATTGAATCAAGGCTCTTTGCATCGCTTTTTCTTTAGGATCTTTTGGCACATAAACAGGTGTCATATCACGAGGATCCAACCCTGTATAATACATCGTTGTTGAAAGTGTTCCTGGTGTTGGATAAAAATCTTGTACTTGTTCTGGTTGATGATGAATATCTCTTAAATATTCCGCCAGTTCGATAGCATCTTCTAAACGGCATCCTGGATGAGAGGACATTAAATAAGGCACTAAGAATTGTTTTTTATTATATTTTTCATTAATACGATAATATTTATCAACAAATTTTTCGTAAAGCCCACGTCTTGGTTTGCCCATCTTATCTAAAGCATGATTACTGATATGTTCAGGGGCAACTTTTAATTGTCCTGAAATATGATGTTGAACAAGCTCTTCAAAGAAATGATCATTTTTATCATACATGAGATAATCGTAACGAATTCCTGAACGTACGAAAACTTTTTTAACGTTTGGAAGCTGTCTTAATTTTGTAAGTAATGATAAATAATCTTCATGATCAACTTTTAAATTTTTACAAGGTTCTGGCCATAAGCATTGTTTTGTAGGACAAGCCCCTTTGGTTTTTTGTTTATCACAAGCAGTATCTCTAAAGTTAGCTGTTGGTCCACCAACATCATGAATGTATCCTTTAAAATCAGGATCCCAAACCATTTTATTTGCTTCTGCAATAATTGATTCATGACTTCTTGCTTGAATAATTCTTCCTTGATGGAACGCTAAAGCACAGAAATTACATGATCCAAAACACCCTCTATTTGAAATAAGTGAGAATTTAACTTCATCAATAGCTGGAACGTGTTGATAACTTGGATGATAATCACGATTGTAATCATAACCATAAGCTCTATCGAATTCTCTTTGGGTAAGTGGTCTATTCGGTTTATTTTGAACCACATACCATCCTTGATAAGGTTCAACTAAGATTTTAGCATTATAATGATCGGTATTTAAATATTGTTTTTGGAAAGATTCAGCGTATTTTCTTTTAGATGTTGTAATTTCTTCGTAACTAGGAAGCATTATATAATCAGCTTCATTTAAATCATCGATATTTTTTGTTTTATAAACTGTTCCATCTAAATACGTTAAATATTTAATATCTAACCCACTATCTAATGCTTCTGCAACTTCAATAATACTGTTTTCTCCCATTCCAAACATTAATAAATCTGCATTGGCATCAATAATAATCGATTTTCTAACCTTATCACTCCAATAATCATAATGAGCTAAACGTCTAAGAGAAGCTTCAATTCCTCCAATTAAAATATTAGCATCAGGAAATGCTTGTCTTGCCATTTGACTATAAACAATCACTGCTCTATCAGGTCTTTTAAAACCTTCGCCACCTGATGTATAAGAATCTTTATGTCTTCTTTTTTTAGAAACAGTATAGTGATTGACCATTGAATCAATATTTCCTGAAGAAATTAAAAAACCTAAACGAGGTTTCCCAAATTGCCTAAATTCTTCTACCTTATGCCAATCTGGTTGCGATAAAAAAGCAACCTTAAAACCATTTGCCTCTAATGTACGACAAATAATAGCTGCTCCAAATGAAGGGTGATCTACATAAGCATCACCACAAATATAGACAAAATCTACCTCTTGCCATCCTCTTTCTTCCATTTCTTTTCTATTTATCGGTAAAAATTGTCCCATCTATAAATCCTCCCCTTACTTTTGTTTCTATTATAGTCAAAATATGTTTATAAAAAAAGACAAAAGTGTCTACTTTTGTCATATTTTTGAAAGACTTTGAATCATTTTCTTTGTTTTAAATAAAATCCCCGTCATCTCATCAACATAATAATCCATAATTTCCATTAATAAATCAATAGATTCATCCGGTACTTTAAGTTGATCAATAGAATCAATCGTTAATTTATTAATATGACGAAAAGCCTTTAATGTTACCTTATCTAATTGTTTATCATGAAGTGATAAACAATCATGACAGACAAAGCCCCCATCTTCTAAACTGATTCCTGCTATATGATCTTGTCTTAAACATCTTACACAGCCATCAACTTGTAAAGCCATCCCGCATCTTTTTAAAATAAATGCATTATATAATAGATAAACCAATGGATAGGGATAACCATGATTTAGAGCATCTAATGATTTTTTTAAAGTATCAAAGATTTCTAAATCCGGTTGATTATCCTCTTCATTCTTTAAAACAAATTCCATAAAATAACTTGCATATGCTTCTAATTCAAGATTTTCTTTAATATAGCGATAAAAATCAACCGAACTTGCTTTAATCATCGTTGATAAACCATTTCTAGGTATAAAAGTAAACTCTGAAAGTGTAAGACTTTGACAAGCCGAAGCATTTTTACTTTTTAATTTTTTTACACCCCGAGCAATCAAAGTCATTTTTCCATAATCTTTAAAATACACAGTGACTAAAGAATCACTTTCTTTATAAGGATGCGTCTTTAAAACAATACCTAAAGAAACAACTTCTTCTTTTTTAATAGTCATCTTCGTTATAACCAAATTCTTTTAAATATTTTTGTTTATTACGCCAATTATTTTCAACTTTAACAAATAATTCCAAATGCACTGTTGTTTGTAAAAAACGTTTCATTTCTCTTTGTGCATTTTGACGAATTTTTTTGATCATACTTCCTTGTTTACCAATCAAAATACCCTTTTGAGATTTACGATCAACAACAATTGTCGCAATAACTTCTACACTGCCATCCTCTAATTCTGCCATTCTTTCAACAACGATTGCAACACTATGAGGAACTTCTTCTCTTGTAAAATAAAGAATCTTTTCTCTAATAAATTCAGCCATCACAAATCTTTCTGGATGATCTGTCATTTGATCTTTTGGATAATACATCATTCCTTCATTTAAATATGTTTTAATTGTAGAAATCAATGTATCCACATTTTGATCTTCTAAAGCTGAAATAGGAATGATTTCTTTAAAATCAAAAAGTTCTTTCCATTCTGTTAATTTTTTAATAACTTCATCTTTAGAAACAAGATCACATTTATTAAGTAAAAGGAAAACCGGTCCATCCGCTTCTTTTAATCTTTCAATAATAAAACGGTCTCCTCTACCAATCGTTTCATTTGCTGGTGCAATAAATAAAACCATATCCACTCCATAAATACTATTTAAAGCCGTCGTATTCATAAAGTTTCCTAAACCATCTTGAGGTTTATGGATTCCTGGTGTATCCATAAAAATGATTTGTGCTTCATCATCTGTATAAATACCTTGAATTGTATTACGTGTTGTTTGAGCAACATCTGACATGATTGCAAGCTTTGTTTTTAATATTTGATTTAATAAGGTAGACTTTCCAACATTTGGACGTCCTACAATACTGACAAATCCTGATTTAAAACTCATAAACTCTCTCCTATAAATACCATTGGTAATAATTCACCAATTGTATGTTTTTCTACTTTTTCTTTATTTGCTAGAAAGATGGGCATCTCTAAATCAACAAGTTCTGATAATACTTGGCGGCATGCCCCACATGGAGAAGCAATCGGACTACAATCAGCAACAATTGCTAGTCCAATAATATCTTCTTTGCGATAACCTTTACAATAAGCGCCAAAGACAGCATTTCTTTCTGCACACATTGTTGACCCATAAGCAGCATTTTCAATATTACATCCTTGAACAAATGTTCCATCTTTTAAAGCAATACAAGCTCCTACTTTAAAATGACTATAAGGAACATACGCATTTTCTCTTGCTTTCCAAGCTAAATCGATTAATTTATTTTGGTCCATATTATTTCCTTTCAATATTTAAAGCATTCAATATTTCTTTTTGTCTTGAAAACATCACTTTTTCATCCTCTTCATTCATATGATCAAATCCAAGCAAATGTAATAAACCATGTGTAAATAAAAAACACATTTCTCGATAAAATGAATGACCATATTCTTCTGCTTGCATTTTAGCATGATCAATTGAAATAAAAATATCTCCTATTTCTCTTGGCATACCTTCAATATAATATTGTTCACTATCTTCTAAAGCAAAACTAATAACATCTGTACTACGATCAATTTTACGATATTCCTTATTGATTTCATGAATACGCTGATCATCTACAAAAATAACTGATAATTCTAAATCATCATGAATATCTAATTGTTTACATGCTTCTTGAATAATTTCTAAATAAATACTTTCATAATCTTCTTTAAAATCTTCTACTTCATTATTAAGTGCTAAATCTATTTCCATAATCTTCCTCACCCACTATTTTTCCTGAATCAATTATAACACAGTCAAACTGGCAGTTCATCATATTTATTTGATGAGAAACAATAATCACGATGATCTTTTGAAAACTTAGATAATTGATTAATAATTGTAATCTTTCTTGATCTATATTACTAAATGCTTCATCTAAAATCAAAACATCGGGTTCACTTAATAGTGCACGAATAATCATCACAAGTTGTCCTTGTCCCGATGATAAAAAGCCACCCTGTTCATCCAGTTTTAAATCTAAACCATTTACTAAATCATCCAACATAAAATAATGCAATAATTCTATCATTTTATTCTCTAAAAACAAACGATCAAAAATCATATTCGTTCTTAATGATTCTTTATAAAAAACGGGAGTTTTATTTAAATATTTAATATGACTATAATAACTATTTAAATCAAGTTCTTGTAGATTGATTCCATTAATAACAATTTCTCCTTTTGTTGGTTGTAATTGATTCATGATCAGTTTTAAAAGTGTTGATTTACCACTTCCTGTTTTACCTTGAATAAATAATGAACGTTCTATTTTTAATTGAAAATGATCAAAAAGAGGTCGGGTATAACCATAACTAAAACTTACATATTTTAATTCAATGCTTTTTATCTTTTTGATTTTCTTTTTCCTCTCTCTTTTTTCAGGTAACATTTCTTTATATCTTTCAAAAATAATTTGTAATTCATCATGCATCGCAATAAAGACTGATATTTTCATTAAAGGATCAATCATATAAGAAAGTAATAAATAAACAAGCATCACTGTTCCAAGAGTCATTTGTTGCTTTTTATAAATGATGATTGCCAATAATAAGACAGCCATAATCATGATTTGAATCAAGGCTTCTAATTGAACTTGATGAATATTGGTCATTTCATCATGATGATAGACATTCATAAAGTAAGTATCATAGAGATATCCTAGTTTATTTTTCATCATTTTTTTAACTTTAAACTGAATTGTTTGAAAATAGTTTTCTTGAAATTCTAATAGGCCATCATTTAAATGTTCTTTTTGTTCTAATATTTTTTTATTTTCAATATGTAGTTTTTTACTATAAAAATAAAATACTAAAAAAATAATAACCATCATCAATAAAACAATCAAAAACAAAAAGAATTGAATCGATAAAATAAAAATCAAAATGAAAAGCATTAAAATATTTTGGTAACGACACCTTCTTTTCCATTGCTGGATGAAGCAAATACCAAATATACTCCTGTTTTCACCCTATCTCCGTTTCTGTTCAATCCGTTCCAAACCATTTGGCCGCCTTCCGAATAATCTTGATAAATAAGATTTTGCATGGTTTTTAAAGCATATTCTTGATTAAGTTCTCTGCTTAATTCTAAAATTTGTTGTCTTCTTAAATAATCTAATAAAAGTTTAAAGGCATAGAGCACTGTAAAGCCAAGAGAAATGAAAACAATTTGATAGATTGGATACTTTGAAAAAGAATCAATCATCAATTGATAATAATAAGAAAAAATCATTGTAAGCATTGAAATAATAATGGTTTTAATCATCATCTTAATGATTGTTTGATAATGCTGTTTAAAATGATCTTTTAAAAAATTTTGAAAAGTATAATTCGTTCTTTTAGTAATTGGCATTCCTACATGATCAATCATGATAATAATTCCTGTAAACTGCTTTGAAAAACTTTCATAAGACATTTTTATGAGTCCTTTAGCTGGATCTCCTACTAAAAAATATCCATCTTTAACTTTATAGAGGATGACATAATGATAGAGATCATCTTGTTTTAAATGCACGATTGCTGGACAATTGACTTCTTCAAATAAATGTTTAAACTCACATTGATACGCTTTTGCTTCTAGATGATATTCTTTTAAAACTTGTATCAATCCATAAACCGTAATACCTTCTTTTGTAAGACGACAACGCTTTTTAATATTTTTAATTTCATCATCTCTTTTATAAAAGCTTAAGAGCATTTTAATACAGTATGCCCCACAACTGTTTTCATTATCTTGTAAAAAAATAGGATATTTCAACATATATTTATCACCTCATCATTATATATGTCAAAAACATCCTATTTTTCTTTTAATTTTTTAAAATTTTTAAATATTTTTTTCAATTGCTTGATCTAAAATAGCAATTGCTTGATCAACATCTTTTTCAGTTGTAATAAATGGTGGTAACATTCTTATAACATTCGCTCCTGCCATGACAACAATAAGTCCATTATCTAAACAAGTTTGAACAATATCTTTAACTGGTCGATCAAATTCTAAACCAATCATCAATCCTAAACCACGTCTTTCTTTAATACAAGAATATTTATCTTTTAAATCATCTAATTTTTCAATTAAATATTCACTGATATCTTGAACATGATCAAGCATTTTTGTTTCTTCTAAGATTTTAAAGACTGTTCGACATGCTTGTCCAGCCATTGGATTTCCACCATAAGTAGAACCATGATCTCCAGGTTCCATCGCTGCAGCAAACTTTTTATTTGCGACAAAGGCTCCCATTGGAAAACCTGCCCCAATTCCTTTAGCTAAACATAAAATATCAGGTAAGATATCGTATTGGAAATAAGTCATAATTGTTCCTGTACGACCCATACCACATTGAACTTCATCTAAAATCAAAGCAATATCTTTTTCATCACAAAGAATTCTTAAACCTGTTAAGAATTCTTTTGTACAAACGTAAACACCACCTTCACCTTGAACAGGTTCAACGATGATTGCTGCTGTTTTTTCACTTATTAATGCTTTTACGCTTTCTAAATCATTGATACTTGCATATTTTACACCTTCAATTAAAGGTCCAAACGCTTCTTGATAATGTGCATTTCCTGTAAGTTTAACAGATCCTGTTGTTCTTCCATGGAAAGAATGATTTAAAGAAATAATTTCACTATCCGCTTTTCCATGTTTTTGATAATAATATTTACGTGCAAGTTTTAAAGCACCTTCTGTTGATTCAGCTCCTGAATTTGTAAAGAATACTTTATCTAATTTTGTAGCTTTTTTAACACATTCAGCTGCTTCAATTGTTTCAACCGTATTAAAGTAGTTAGAAATATGCATTAATCTATGTAATTGTTTTTCCATGGCTTCTACATAAGCTGGATAATTATAGCCAAAAGAATTAACACCAATTCCTGAAAAGAAATCAATATATTCTTTTTGATTTACATCATATAAATGAATGCCATCTCCATGATCAAATGTGACATTATATCTTCCATAGGCATGCATTAAAGCATCCAATGATCTATCATAATAATTCATTTTTAGTCCCCCAATTGTACATTTCTTGCAAGTTTTTCATAAAGTTCAACAGCTTGTACTAAAACTTCTTCATGAAAATTGAAAGTTGGTGTATGTAAACCTGAAGTATATTCTTTACATCTTGTCCCCACATAAAAGAAAACACCAGGAATCACTTTTTGATAATGAGCAAAGTCTTCTGCTAACATCACAGGCTCTTCAAGTTCTTCGAAGTTTGCGCCAACATTCTTTTTAAGTTCTTCATATAAATGTGCATCATTTAAAACAGGTGGGTTAAAAGGTTGACAGGCAAAATCAATTTGACAATGATATGCTTGTTCCATTCCTTGATTAAACCCTTTCATTGCTTCTACAATACGTGAAAAGACTTCTTCACTATAAGTTCTAAGTGTTCCATGGAAACTTGTTTGACTAGCCACAATATTTCTGACCGTTCCCCCATGTATTTCACCTATATTTAAAACACAAGGTTGCATTGGCGAAATCATTCGTGAAATGATACTTTGATAATTACTAATCAAAAAACTCGCAATCACAATTGAATCAATTCCTTCATGATACTTACCTGCATGTGCACTTTTACCATGAACCGTTACATCCAATTCACCACTTTCAGCCATTAAAGGACCTTTACGACAAGCAATTTTTCCTTCATCAACATCTGGGAACATATGTAAACCATAAATTCCTTTAACATGATATTTTTCAAAAATACCTGTATTAATAATTGATGGTGCCCCATTGACCACTTCTTCTCCTGGTTGAAAAATAAGCAAAACATTATGTGGTAGATCTTGAACATCTTTTAGCTTATAAGCAAGTCCAAGAAGTGCTGTCATATGTCCATCATGACCACAGGCATGCATTTTTCCTTGATGTGTACTTTTAAATGATACACCTGTTTGTTCTTCAATTTCTAAAGCATCGATATCACTTCTAAAAGCAAGTGTTTTTTCTTTATGAAAATCAAGATAAACAGCGATTCCCGTCTCTGTTATTTTTAAAGGCTGATACCCCATTTTTTTTAATTCTTCATAAAGATACTTTGATGTTTTATATTCTTGAAAACCGATTTCAGGAATGGCGTGTAAATGACGACGCCATGTCCTTATTTGATCTAATAATTGTTCCATAATCGTATCCTAGATTTTACGTAAATCATCCATTAATTGTGTTTTACCTTCAGTTTTTTCATCTTTTTGTTCCTTGATGATTCTTGCTGGATTTCCAACAACAACCGCACCAGCAGGTACATCTTGAGTAACAATACTTCCTGCCCCTACAACTGCACCTTTACCAATATGAACACCTTCGATAACAACCGCATTTGCACCAATTAAAACATCATCTTCTAGAATAACAGGTGAAGCACTAGGTGGTTCAATAACACCAGCTAACACTGCTCCAGCTCCAACGTGACAATGTTTTCCAACTTCAGCACGCCCTCCTAAAACAGCACCCATATCGATCATTGATCCTTCACCAATTTTAGCACCGATATTGATAACAGCACCCATCATGATAACGGCATTATCTCCAATAGAAACATTTTCACGAATGAAGCATCCTGGTTCAATACGAGCATTGATATTTCTCATATCTAACATTGGAATCGCACTATTACGACGATCTTGTTCAATAAATGAATCTTTGATTAAATCTTTATTTTCTTCAACGTAAGCATTAATAGCATCTAAATCTCCAATAGCAATTTTAAAATGACTATCTCCAAATAAATGGAATGCATCTGTATCAGGTAAATTTTCACCTTTTAAATACATTTTAATTGGTGTTTGTTTCTTTGCATCACCAATATACTTAATAATTTCTTCTGCTGTTTGTAACATAAATTTCCTCCTTATATTTTTATTTTTCCTTCAAACACAGTTGTTGCTGGACCTGTCATAAAAATATGTCCCTCTTGAAGTTCAATTTCTAACTTTCCTCCAAGAAGCTCAACTGTTGCTTTTTCTTTACAATAATCATTCAAATAACTTGCATACATAACGGCACAAGCACCTGTTCCACAAGCCATTGTTTCACCGCTGCCTCTTTCCCATACACGCATTTTTAAATAATGATCATTGATTACTTCAACAAATTCAGTATTGACTGATTCTGGAAATATTTGATGATGTTCAAATTGTTTTCCTATTGTTTCAATATCAAAATCTAATGAATCAACATACGTAATGACATGGGGATTCCCCATAGAAACAGCTGTTAAAGCATATTCTTTATCTCCAATCATTACTTTTTCATTAATCATTTTTTCTTGATCAAAAATAACAGGAATGTCTTTACAATTTAAAATTGGTTCTTGCATATCTACTTTTGCGCCAACAACTTCATCCCCATCAAAAATAAGTTCTACAATACGTAAACCTGCCTTTGTTTCAATATTTAAAACCTTTTTATCTGTTAAATGATGGTCATAACAAAATTTAGCAAAACAACGAATTCCATTTCCACACATCATTCCTTCACTACCATCTAGATTGAACATACGCATTTTAAAATCATATTGATCAGACTTTAAAATAACGATCATCCCATCTCCACCAATACCAAAATGGCGATTAGAAATACGACTAATAAATTCAGCATCCATCGGTACTTCTTGATGGATCCCATCAACATAAATATAGTCATTTCCAATACCTTCCATTTTTGTAAAATGTAATTCCACTTTATCACCTCACATTGTTTAAAACAATTTTACCAAAATGATAATTTTTTTCAATCTTCTTTATCATTTAATTTTACGACATCACATAAAAACACATGATTGAACGATTGTTCTATTATAGTTTTCATCTATATTATAACCATGAAAGATCAATCATCTTTCGTTAAATAATAAATTCATATTCCCTTCCCAATTATTATTTAAACAAAAAAGTCTTTAAAAAAGGCTTTTTTTGTTTAATAAGAAATATTCAGTTCACAATTGTTTATTATGATAATAACAAGAAAGATAAATAATATTTAAACATCTTTCTTAGAAAAAATTTTTTTCAAATTTCCTTCCCTTATAAAACATTATATATCGTAAACGAATAAAGGATCCTTCTTGGATCCTTTATTTTGTTTCTAATTCTTCTTTATATTCTAAATATTCATCGTATGTTGATAAACGATCAATCATACCATCTTTATTAAATTCAATAATTCTATTAGCAATTGTTTGTACAAATTGATGGTCATGGCATGTAAATAAAATATTTTCTTTAAATTGAATAAGACCTTGGTTTAAAGCTTGAATTGATTCAAGATCCAAATGGTTTGTTGGTTCATCAAAAACAAGAACATTTGCATCTTTCATCATCATTTTAGCCAGCATACATCTTACCTTTTCTCCTCCAGATAAAACATTTGCTTTCTTTAAAGCTTCTTCTCCAGAGAATAACACTCTTCCTAACCATCCTCTTAAATCTTGTTCATAAACCGTTCCATCTGTAAATTGTCTTAACCAATCAACAAGTGATAATTCACAGTCATTAAAATATTTTGAGTTATCTTTAGGAAAATAAGATTGGCTTGTTGTCACACCCCATTTAAATTCTCCTTCATAATCTTCATCTTCACCCATAATAATTTTAAAGAACGCTTCTGTTGCTTTATCATCTCCTACAAAAGCAACTTTTTCATTTGGTTGAATAGAGAATGAAACATTATTAATAAGTTTTTCTCCATCAACTACTTTAGTAAGACCTTCAACATTTAAAACGATATTTCCTACTTCTCTTCCTGGTTTAAAACCAATAAATGGATATCTTCTAAGAGATGGTTTAATATCGACCATTTCTAAGTTATCTAATAATTTCTTTCTAGAAGTTGCTTGTTTGGCTTTTGAAGCATTGGCACTGAATCTTGCAATAAATTCTTCCAATTCTTTTTTCTTTGCTTCAGCTTTTTTATTTTGATCTTTCGCTTGTTGAATTTGCATTTGACTATATTCATACCAGAAATCATAGTTTCCAACGTATAATTGAATACGGCTATAGTCAATATCAGCAATATGTGTACAAACTTTATTTAAAAAATGGCGGTCATGAGAAACAACAATAACAGTATTTTTGAAATTTAACAAGAAGTTTTCTAACCAATTAATACTTTTTAAATCCAAGTGGTTTGTTGGTTCGTCTAATAATAAAATATCCGGATCACCAAATAAGGCTTGCGCTAATAAAACTTTTACTTTTTGATTTCCATCTAAATCTTTCATATACATATCATGAAACTCAGAAGTAATTCCTAAACCATTAAGCATTGTTTCAGCATCAGCTTCAGCGTTCCAACCATCCATATCCGCAAATTCACCTTCTAATTCACCAAGTAAAATACCATCTTCATCATTAAAATCTTCTTTTGCGTATAATCTTTCTTTTTCTTGCATGATTTCATAAAGTCTTTTATTACCCATAATAACAGTTTCAACAACTTTATTTTCATCATAAGCAAAGTGATCTTGTTTTAAAACAGATAATCTTTTATGAGGTTCAATAATAACTTCCCCTTTATTAGGTTCAATTTCTCCTGCTAAGATTTTTAAAAATGTAGATTTACCAGCACCATTGGCACCAATAATTCCATAACAGTTACCTTCTGTAAATTTAACAGAAACATTTTCAAATAATGCTCTATCTCCATATCTTAATGAGACATTTTGTGTTGATATCATATCGTCATTCCTTTCTTTTAAGTAGCTTTGGTATTATGACATAAAACACAAAAAATGTCTATTAAAAGTAGATAAAATGGATTTTCAATATATTTATTTAATTACAAATGACAATCTTGAAATATTTTTTCAATGACTTTCCATATCATCAAAGACGGGTTTTCTTTATAAAATTGATAACCTTTATAATTTAGCGTATCCACTTCTTTCTATTTCATCTCTTACAAACCAGGTTTTACCTGTTTGTCTGGCACCTGTAAAAATGCCTTATTTGAACTTTCAAGTCATTTTCTAACAACAATCTAACCCTTTCTATAAATGAAGGAACAGTTTCATTTATGCTATATTGCCCCGTTTTTCTAAATTATGACATTAAAATAAAACATCCATTATTTATATATAGAAATTTATTTTTTGAACATAATAAAAGTGAATCCTTCATCGATTCACTTTTATTAGATATCTTATTTATCTTGAGAATGTCTTTCACCAATTTGGAATTCTTCTTGATGATCAAACATATATCTTACTGAAATAGGTGTATCTCCTGTAAGTATTGTAAAGTCTTTTGTATGAATATCCATTTTACCTTCTCTAATTGCTTGAGCAAATGTAACCATTCCATCTGATGAAAATGGTGCTTCTGAATCTTTTTGGAATACACCATCTGTTGTTCTAGGAACACCCATAGCATCCCAAATTTGATAGTTTTCTTCATCAGTCACATTCACAAATGGAACATGATTTCCTGTACTGACATCTCCAATAGCACAGAATGTTGAAATTGTCATTAATTCTAAACCATTAATGTTCCATACTTTTTGATGGAATTCATTTGATCTATGTAAAGCATAAGCTAATGCTTTCGCACAGTCTTTACGTGAAATGTAAGCCATTAAACCATCACCTTGTGAATTTGTAAGTGGTGCATTCATATGTGCATAAGTAAAGTAGTTTGTGACCATTGCTTCAGCATATTGAGAATTTCTCATAAATTGATAATCTAAACCAACTTCTTGAATATATTTTTCAGTATAAATATGATCTTTCTTTTCTACTGATGGATTTGTTTCATCATCCGCATTGACTAAAGATGTATAAATAATTTGTTTAACACCTGCAGCTTTAGCAGCATCTACTGCATTTTTATGCGCATTTTGTCTTTTAGCACCAACAAATGGCATAGAAATCAATGCTAGAGCATCTGCTCCTTTAAAAGCTTCAGCTAATCCATCAGGATTATTAAAGTTTGTGACATGTGTTTCAATTCCTTTTTCAGCATATTTCTTTAGTGATTCTTCACTATATCCACAAAAAATTAAGTTTTCTACTGGTTCTAGTGTTAATAAAACATCAGCAGCTAATTGACCTAAGTTACCATCAACACCAGTTAATAACAATTTACCCATGATTCTTCCTCCTATTTTACATTAATATGATAACATTTTCACAAGATAATCATAGTCCTTATTTATTAATAAAGACTATAAGTTTTACTTATAGTCTTTAACCAATACTTTTACAATTTCTCCATAGTATTGACTATGAACCCCTTCTTCTTGATACCATTCATAAACATTTTCATCAACACTTTTTTGATCAAAATCACTTTTACCCATAACCTTACATAAAATAACGACTGAACGCTCTTCAAAATAAGGAGCAACATCTATTTTCTCTGCAGTTCCACTAGATAAAACTTCTCTATTTAAAAGTTTTCCCTCTTGAATAATAATTTCAGTATTTTTTCTTTTTATTATAAAAGTATCTTTCAAATCTCTTGATATTGTCACTTCTTTTAAAGTTGGATCTAATGTTCCAATAACGGCTCGTAATGTTTTTAAAAACACTTGTCTATCAATATCATTTAATAAAATCGATAACTCAATTTCTGGATATGCGAAACGATAGCTTATTGGACCAATAATTTTTTCAATGAATTTATATTTTTCATTGCCTCATTTGTATGATCTTCTAATTTTGTAATACACTTTTCATATGAATCCATTTTATCAATTTTTGCAGATTGATATTTGATATCAATACTTAATGTAACTACATCAATATTTCCTATTAGTCGATGTAAACAAAATCCGTCATTTACAAAATCAATTAAAAAAGAACCCGTTTTTCCCATTATCATATCATATAAAACTGCAATATTTCCTGTATTAATATAAGTAATTATTTTAAGCAATGCTTTACCAATACTTGTCTTTCCAGTTGCATTTGCTCCCATTAAGATAACAGCTTTTTTATATCTAAATCGTTCTCTACCGTCAAGATACTCATCATCAATAATTGAATTAACAACTTTTTTAGGATAAGTAAAGTTTATCTTAAAATCATCAAATCCATAAATACGTCTAATTCCAAATTTAATACAATCATCTTTACACACCTCGTCATTTCTTCGAATATTACGAAATAATAACAACACATACCCAAAAACCAGTCAAATATATTAACAATTCATCTATTTCCTAATGTATTAGTTTTTATAAGAAATATATACAACTTTATTTTGATTTATATTCTATCCACATATTCTCTTTTTATTCTTTGTCATTTACATATGCTAATTTTCTAACTAGCTTATATTGATTATCCAATTTTTCTTCAAACGTACTGTAAATATATGTTAATCCTGAATCATTATAAACAACTTTTTTCAAAATCTTATTTTTTACTTTTGGATTCGCATCATCAATTTCATTATGTTCCACGCGAAAGATACGTTTATGGTACTCTTGTATCATCTGATAGATAACCCTTGGATCTACATTTTGTTTTTTATAGTTATCTATATGATAAGCTATTTGTTTTATTTCGTTTATTTCAGTAGACACATAATTAAATAACTCATTATATAATTTCAATCTATGCCTTTTATCAAAGAAAATAAATTTCATATCCCCATAAATATCCCAGAAATCATTTAAATTTATTTTAGAAATATTTATATATGTATCAAGAACTTCATCAAAATTTTTTATTAATGTTTTAACATATTTATAATAATTATTGAGAAATTCTATCTCTTCCATAGGATTTAAATTGCCTTTATGATTTGTTTGCTTATAATCGTCATATGTTGGAATTGTAATTTCTTCTAAATAATTTATATTGAAAAAAAATTTTTCATACTCAGTAATTTTCTTCATTAAATTTTCCATATTTTTTCTTTTAAAAGACAAATATTCTATTATTGCTGTTAATAACATAATTATTGCACCACCAACAATACTCAAAAGAATATCATTTAAATAAATAATAATTTTTGTATTGTAAGCAAAAAATGTTAAACATACAGACATTCCTAAACCAACAATTAACAATCCAATACTTATTTTTATTAATATACAATTTAATCGCATTAGTTAGGTTCCTTTCTAAAATATATTTTCATTTTCTATGTTTAATATACACTCTATAATAGTCATTTTCTTCTTTAAAAGATGAAACAATTTCTTTACTCTTCAATATATGTAAAATAGATTCATTTGTATCATTAATTGTAATTTTAGGATTTTTACCCATAAAAATATCATTAAAATTTTCTCCCGATATATATTCAAAACACTTTCTAATACTATCAAAATCATATTTTTCGATAGAATTATTAATCAATAACAATTTCCTATTTTCGTTTATTTCATATTCATCAAATAAATTAAATAGCAATTCTTGATTCATTGAAATATTTTTTGATATGACTATTGATAAATTGCCATTAAAAACTTCAGATATCTTATTTTTTACATCATCTGTTTCATTATTAAAACCATCTGAGATAAGCTGATAATCATCCTCATCTAAATGATTAGCTAAAATATCTATTTTTACTTTATCTAAATAATTAAAACTATAAGTTATTGTTCTATCTGTACAATCCATTAAATTGGTTTTTTGTAGTACAGAAAATTGATTACTTTCCAATATATAAAGTAATTCATCATAATCAAATAACTGGATATTATCTATAATCAAATCATAATAATCATTAGAATAATTATCCAGATAATTTCCTATATTATTACTGTATTCTTTTCTCATAAATATAAGTGTTTCTGAATTCATACGAATAACTTTACATCTTATTAAAATATCTACTTTATCTTCATTCAAATTTTCAATAGAGAAATATTTATAATATCTATTGCAATTTTTAAAAATACTATTGTACTGTTTATCTTTTAATTCATTACATTTTACTATTTGATTAAAAAATTTACTTCTAATCTCTTCTCCATATTTCTCTTCAATCTTACTAAAATCAAAGATAATTTCTTTTTCAAATAAGTTTATAAAATCAATCAGTACATCATCCAATTCTTGATATTCATTAAAATAGCGTATAATGTTATCTTCTGTTTCATACACTTTTCTATTTATTAACAAACTATCCCACAATTCACTATCAACACTTGATATGTTTGTTACTTTTGTATCTAATCTTTCAATATATGACTCTTTTAAATTATTTTCTAAATTATTCATATTTAAAATTTCGATAACCACTTCTTCATTATCGTTAATTTTATTATTTGAGCTATTTAATATCATATTAAGATAAGTATTTGGGTTTTCGATAATATATTGATATAACGACTGTTCCTTATTAGAAAAAACTAAGGTTGCGTTTTTACTATAATAATCACAATCAGAAGATAATTTGTAGAAATATTCCATCATTTGTTTAACATGGTCAAATGAAATATCATAGCAATGATTTTTATAGATTATTTCTAAAAATGATAAGTCGACCTTTTGAAAATCAATGTGCGTAAACTTTATTTTATTATTTTTTAAATTATTTACTAATTTATCTCCAATGTTTTCTGTGATTCTTTGTTTTAATGTTTCGTCTTTTGTATTATTAATGTACTCAATATAAGAATACTTATCATAAACAATTTTATAACCGTCTGCTATTTCTGAATGATCATTAATAAAATCGATTGTATTTTCATCTAATTCTAAATCATTAAAAGAAAGTGCATACTTTATCATTTCTACAGCTTTAATTTCTTCTTTAAGAACTATTTTCCTTATAACTTCACTATCATTCAAAAAATAAAAACAAAACTTATCTGTATTTATATATGTATCAAAATATTGTGTAATAAAATCTAAGTTATTATTTGTTTTTAGCAATTGATTTATTTTTAATAGTTCATCTTCCTTATCAGCGCTCAACAAATAAGATAATAAACTATTATTTAATACTTCTGGATCTAAATAATATTTTTTATTTATTCTCTTATATACCTTAATAGGTGAATCTATTCTATAATCATAATCTAATGCTTTTTGATCAGTAATACTTCTTAAAAAAATCTTATCATTTTGTGAAATACCATTAGGATAAAAATAAGACATATAATCAAAATAAGTATTTTCATTAATATATCCATTGTTAATTATATATTTTAATAAATCAAAATATGGACTTTTCTTAATATAAAGATATTTATCGTTCTTATCGTCCTCATTATTTTCATCAACCTTATTATTAAAAATTTCTTCTTTATTATCTCGATTAATTAATTCACTTAATGATTTTCTTTTTATTTGTTCAAGTTCATTTCTTTTAACAATTAATTCTTTGTCAATTCTTTGAATTTCATTAGCTTTTCCTTTAGTTAGGATATCAAATTTTTTCTTATATTCTGGTATTTCTAATAATTTGTTAAAATTATTTTTCAAATTCTTCTCACTAATAAAAAAACCATTTCTACCATATTCATCAACATCATAGTTATTACTTTTTATCATTTTTATTAATTCTACACCATTACTTATATCTTCCAAATCAGTCGAATCTATTTTTAAGTTATCAGGAAGTACAAAGTATGTTGCATCTAGTTCATCAATTTCATTCTGACGAATATCTTTAGTAGTTGATAGTTCGGTTTTTAAATTTTCTATTTCTTCTCTTAGATTGCTTTCAATTACCTCAGTAATTTTCGTTTTTTTATCAAAAACCTCTTTTACATATCCTAAATTCATTTGTAACATTGAAAAATCTTTTGGAAATATATTCTTATAAACAATCATTGCAAATAATTTATTAGGATCTAAATCTATTACGTTTAATTTTGAATCATATATTAAATATTCATTACAAATGTTTTTTAAAATTCTATATTCATCGATATATAAAGAAATATCAGATAGAAAATTTTGATCAAATTGATCCAAAATTCCATTTTTTTGAAATCTTTCTTTTAATTTATTATAAGAGTTACTACTATCTACAACTGGTATAACTGGAATAATAAAATCAAAAAACTTAGTCCTATCTTTTGAAATAAATGTATCATCTTTTAATAAATAAACAAAACGTATTACCCTATTGTTTACTTTATTGTTCACTAACGTATTAATCTCTTTTAATTTTTCAAAAATATAATTATCATTATATCTATCCATATCTTCAAAAACAAAAGTATTAATTTTAGAATTTATAAATATGTATAATACTTCATTTAAATATTTATCAAAAAATGAGTCATTACTTTCATCAAAAACCTCAATTTCTATATCTTTTACAACTGCTTTTTTTACTAGTTGCTTGTTTTTTTGTATTAATACTACATTATAAATAATATAAATCAAAGATGATAATAAACATAAGAAAGTAACAATTTGAAAAAAATATGAACAAAAAAATAACAAATATGGTAATTCTAATTCTCTTGAAATCCCTATAATTAAATCTTTCCAATTTTCAAAACAGATATTAATAATTAAACAAATAACAATAACTAAAATTACATACAAAAATTTCTTTATTCTTTTCTCATTTATTTCTTTTTTTATTTTAAAACGAGTTTGAGGAATATCATCTGGATTAATTTGTTGAACTAATTGATTAATAATTTTCCCTTCTAGAATATTTATTATATTATCTTGATCAGTTTCTTCTTCCCTTTCAAAATGTGCTAAAGATATGTGTATAGCCGGTAATTTCTTTTCTCTCTTATACGTTTCTATTAAACTGCTTTTACCAGATCCATAACTACCTGTTATAGCAATATTTCTAACTTTTTTATTATTAAAAGCCTCATCTAATGCATCTTTATATAGACCTAATTCTACATCATAAGATGGTGTTAAATCTTCAAATTTATTTGTCTGAGTCATTTTATCACATTCCTTTCCTATAAATAATTTAATACCTTACCTATATGTTTGAATTATATATATCATCCCAAAATATTAAAATATTTATATAAATTATACCATATTAAAAAACATTATACAGATGCTAGCCTATATCCTATTGCTATTTAAATTACAATATAATTTATAAAGTATCCAAATTCATACTCTTTTATATAAACAAAAATAGGCAATGGATTTTCCATTGCCTACAGTTTATTTACTTGTCTTTTCTTTTCTTCATTAGAACTTTTATAATTTTCAGGTAGATTAAGTTTAAGTGACTGAACACCTAATAACTCCATCAATATATTCATATCCATACAACTTTTCAAACATCTTTCCTTATACATATTCCTTAAATCTTTAAAAGTTGTTTTAAATCCATACTTACTTCCAATACGATCCAATCCTCTTTGTAGTTTAGTCACTTCACTGACAACATATAAATTAGATGTTAAATAACAATCATTTTCTTTATCTTTTAAATATTCTTGTAAATAAAAAAACAACTCCTTAGGAATTGTTATATCTCTTAACATCGGCCATTCTACATCATAAACTTCATAAATCGTTTTCGATCCGATATCATCATTTTTAGTTCTTTGAGCTCTTTTACTTATATGAATTAGTTGATTTTCTAAATCTATATCACTTACTTTTAAAGCAACAATTTCTCCAATCATCATTCCTGTATCCATCGCAAGTAATATACTTAAACAAATATCATTGTTTTTATTTAAACAGTATTGATGTAATTGTTTGAATTGTTTATCTGTTAGATATGCTGTTTCTTTCTTTTCTTCTTCTATTTTGAGTAATGAAAAATCAATATGGTTGAAACCGTATTGATTTTCATAGGTTGTATAGATTGCTTTTAAGACATTTTTGATTGTTTTTACTACACTTGATGATAATCCTTTATTAAGTAATTTCATCAAGTATTCTTTGATAATATTTCATTGTAAATTATATATGTCTTTTTAACTATCTTTTTATATCTTCTCAAATGTCCGCAAAGCCTTATTTTATCGGCTCTACGGGCATTTTGCTTTTGTGGTA
>ENA-OPSV01000375-OPSV01000375.1-human-gut-metagenome-genome-assembly--contig:-NODE-375-length-36483-cov-5.611068_pt1 | contig 36483 bp, 54 predicted proteins | sample MGYA00241460_ERZ501912 | MGnify/ENA primary metagenome ERZ501912 (study PRJEB25962, sample SAMEA2042402) | human gut metagenome | biome: human gut; feature: human-associated habitat; material: faeces...
GGAAGTGGGCGCTCTTTTACTACTATGGAGTCAACCGTTATTAACGGCATTAAAACTTGTTAATTTTATTGTATTACAAAAAAGAATACTTGTCAACTCTATTTTTTATTTTTATAAATCAATTTAATTATTGATATAACTTAGTAGACCCAAAGAGGGTTTAATGTACATTGCGTTATCACTGGGGCGCACAAAATAAAGGAAAAAAGCACGGATTTTACCGTGCTTTTCTTTAATTATCCCCGTAATGTGTCCACATACGAAGAATGATTACGCATTTTTTCTCTTCTTCAATTCGATAAATCAATCTGTGCTGTAAGTTTATGCGGCGAGAATATAATCCTGACAAATCTCCGGTCAGTTTTTCGTATGGAGGTTGAAATGGATTATCTTCTAATATTTGCATCAGACGTTTTAGCTTATCAACATAAGGGCTTAAAAGAATTTTTTCCAAATCCTTTTCTGCTTGCCGTTCCAGTCGGATTTGAAACATTATTTTAATTCCTTTCGCCAATCAAAAACCCGGCAATCTTCAAGAGGCGTTTTTGCTCCTTCGACCAAAGATTCCGCCATTCCGGGGATGCTGCATAAATAACAAGTTTCTTCCAAACTGCGCAGATACTCTTCGCTGATAATCGCTGCATTGCCATTTTTCGTCGTGACAATAATCGTCTCGTCGTTGACAGCAGCCGCGTCTAAATACCCGAACAGGTATTTACGCAAAGTAGTAGCATTCGTAATAGACATTTGTTTTCCTCCTATCTTATTATATGTACATTATAACGTACATTTTAAATATTGTCAATAGAATTATATTATTTTACCCTCCATTTTATAATAATTTCTCCGTTTTTCTGTAAGATGATCCGTTTTATCAATAATCGTAAGAACTGCCGCTTTTCTTTTTGGGTTAAATTATCGTAGTTCAGCTGTTTCTCTTTAAGGTAGTTGATCGTTATCAGCGGCTTATCGATCAGCTTGTTTTTCTCATCTTCCAAAATAATTTTCTTTTTGTCGATACTGTCTTTGATTTCTCTCGAGCGTTTTTCAAAAGTATCCTTTGTGATTTTTTCGTCCAGATAAAGGTCGAGCAGCTTATCGTTTTTATTTTCCAGTTCGGAAATTTCTTCTAATATATTGCCAAAAACATTTTCGGATACTGTTTCTACGGCAAAATCCTGGAAGTCAAATTGCTTTATCTGCGGCTCGATAAGAGAATCCAGGGCAGACGACTTATAAATCATATTTGTGCACTTTACGGGCGTATAATGGCGGTCTCTTTTGATTCTTGCGGCGCATCCGTAATAAGTATCTTCGTGAAAGTTTTTTCCGCCGTTCACCAAAGCAGAGTAGCGCTTGCTTCTCTTTCCGACATAACGGTTTCCGCATTCTCCGCAATAAAGCAGTCCTGTGAGCAGGTAAGGGCTCGTATCGTGTTGGCGCCCGGCGCGGTTCTTTTCCATTTTATCTTGCGCTTGCAGATAGAGGGAATAGGGGATGATCGGTTCAAAATTTTTCCCTTTGAACAGCTCTCCTCCATACGTGAAAAACCCCGCATACATGGACCGTTTGAGAATGTCTCTGCAACACATGGGATTTTTAAAAAACGGGTGATTATATTTTGCGCGTGCGTAAGGATAGAGTTTTCTGATCGTAAAATCCTGATTGACATATAAATCAAACAGATCGCGGACGATTTCGGCTTCTTCCGGAACGATCTCGAACGCCTTTTTTTCTTTCAGCAGCTTATATCCGAACGGTGCCCCGCATTTCCCCATGCCGAGCATTTCGCCGTTTTTGACGCGATCCCATTTGCCGCTGGAAAGGCGTTCCACCACGACCTCTCTTTCCATAGCGGAAAAAGTCGCGGACATGGTAAGAGAGGCTCTTCCGAATGCAGAGGAGAGATCTATTTGTTCGGAAAGAGAATACAATTTTACGTTATGCTCCGCGAAGAAATCAACGAGGTTTAAAGTGTCCCTGACATCTCTCGAAAGGCGATCCAGCCGGTAAATGATTACGATATCGACCAGATGCGCTTTTACCGTATTAAGGAGCTTTTGCAGGGCGGGACGGTTGGTCGTAGAGCCTGAAAAACCGTCGTCTGAAAAGTTCTGCACGAGATCATATCCCATCGCCTTGCAATAAGATTCGATTCTTTCCTTTTGCCCGTCGATGGAATATCCGTTCTTTTTTTGTTCAAGCGTCGAAACGCGTACGTACGATGCGGCTTTCAAAATCTTGTTCTCTCCAATATCTGTATTTTGATTGTACTACTTAACATTCGGGGTGTCAAGATTTTTTAATATTTACATCAGCCCTTTTCTCTTATAATATTGAACGGCGCCTTTCAACGTGTTCAGATCAACGTCAAGCAGCTCGGCTATTTCTCGCTCATCATCACTGAATTTTGCCGCCGCAATAATTTGGGAAACAGGGGCGATAAGCTGATAGGAAAAGTTTTTTGCCCGACGTTCGGCTTTTTGAATATTCTGCTTATACAAAGGGTTTTTTATATCCTCGATATAATGGAGTTGATCTGTCATACAGTGCCCAAGCTCATGAGCGAGGACAATGCGTTCATCGGATTCGCTCTCTATCAGTTTTCGATTCAGGGCAATATAGTAATAACCCATTTTTAGCGCAAGACCTTTGGAGCCTCTTATATTCCAATCAAATGTTTCTATCCCATTTTGTTCGGCATAAAGATATAATTCATTTAAAGTCATGCCCCCTTACCTCCCGTATAAGAGGATAATATCATATAATGTTGACAAACGCATGTCATATTTACGGAAAAAGTTTAAAAAAGTTCAGAAAGTAGTTGACATTTTTTTTGTTTTGCATATAATTATCATTGACAAAACTTTTTGACAAAACTTTTTTGACAAAGATTCATTGAAAGAGACAAGTATACTTGTCTCTTTCATTTTTTTAAATTAACCAGTTTGATTCAGGTTTCATCAGTATGCGAGCTTTCTCGTAAGCCATTTCCTTGATTTCCATATTTTTCCCTCTCCTTATATTCAAACTGTATATTTAAAGTTAAATATTTTATTTTTTCTTTTCTCTTTCTTTGATAAATTCCACAAATCTCTCGATATCTTCCATGCCTTCCTCGGAGACTTCACCTTCATACAACGCTATACGGGGGGAAGATGCTGGCGCATCGTTATCTTTATCAATACCCAAAGCTCTTTCAATCGCTTGCATGGTGTCGATTCTTGGATTTTTTGTAAATCCAGCAAAAATATTTTTTAAAGTTGATTCAGGTACTCCAGATTTTTTAGAAAGATCTCCATACGTTATTTTATGTTCTTTCATAAAAGTTTTAATTTCGGCAATATCCATCACAATCTCTCAATCCTTTTTGTATTCATTATAATAAAAAAGTTCTATAAATTCAACTTTTTCGTAAAAAATAGTTGACAAGTACCGAATTTAATGCTAATATAGAATCGTAAAAGTTCCAAATAAGGACTTTTATCCCCCTCTCTGCTATAATGAAGGTAATCGAGAGGGGGACGCTTGTCAAAAATAATGTCGAAAAAGAATTAAAAATGTTTGACAAGCGTATTTCCCTTAATAGCAGATTCCGAGGTCGCCAAACCAGCCAATACTTGTTGCTACACAAGAAATAGAAATGAACAAACACTCCCGTATGTTTACACACGGGAAATAAAAAGAGGAAATGAGATGAAAAAGATTAGGAAGGAGAAAAAAGGGGATTCTTGGGAAATTGTTTCCTGGGTGATAACAATTATCGCCTTTGTTGTTTCTGTTATTTCTTTTATTACTGTATTGATAATAAAGTTCTAAAAAATAGCAGTTATTATTGCGGCGATGCTAAGAAAAATGCTGATGATATTAAAAAGAACATTTAGTCGATATTTCTTTTTATTATCTTTTTCATTTTCAGCAATCTTTCGGTTAAACTCGGCGAATTGCTTTTCAATACGAGCGTTGTTTTCAGAAAGGATTTGATTTAATTGAGATTGTAAAATCTCTTGATGAAAAAACTCTTTATTCTGCAAATCTTTTTGGTATTCAATCTGTTTGTGGAGTAAGTTAAAATCGTGGAAGCGTTTATCGACTTCATTAGATTTCTCGATCATGCGTTTCTGAAAATCATCCATACAAAGCACCTCATCATTTGTTGATGAAATTATAGCATTTAAAGTAATTAAAGTAAAGGAGGAAGAAATGAAGTTAAAAGAATTGATGGCTCAAAAGAGATGGAACATCACTTCTTTCGCCAAAGCGTTACATAAATCCCGCTGTACGGTGTGGAACTGGTGCAACGGTCATTATTTGCCGAATGTAACGGATATAAAGGCGATGGCGGAACTTTTGGAAGTTCCGGTCGAAGAAGTAGTCAACTGTTTCGTATAAACGGACAAGCGAAGAGGAAGTTCGGACAAGCGATAAAGCATACACTGAACGGGAGGACAAAGATGCCGGCGAAAAGAAATACGGAATTTAAGATCATTCATGAATTTGCAGACGGCAGAATTATGACCGGAGAAGAATTTATGCAAAAACCGTTTACCGTATCGTATGAAAAGAATGAAGAGATATACGAACAGGCACGGATCGCCTATGCTCCCGACGAGTATGCTGCCGAACGAAAGAGAAGGCAAAGGGAATCCGTTATTCAACGCAGGGAAGCGTTGAAGCTGGAAGCGGAACGGATAAGAGCGGAGCTCGAAAAACTCGATCAAATATAATCGAGTATTTGGAGGACAAGCTGTGATATTACAAGCGTATCTGGAAATTTTAAGAAAAACAATCAAGGAGGTTACAGCAGATGAGAGAGCTGAACAGCAAAGAGAAAAGCGCAGAGCGGCGGAAGTTGATGAAAGCGGCGTATACATTGAAAATGTATTGCCTTGACACTTTCTGCCCGCGGTGCCCGTTTTACCGGGAAGATTCGGAGCCTATCCGTTGCAGACTATCCGGCATGACGCCGTCCGGATATGACGTTATGGAAGCAGATACGGAGGACTGAGATGAGATTAGAATATGGAACGATAGGCATGACGAGCGAGGGAAAGCCCGTCAAACGGCTGTTTTTCAACGGGAAGATCGATCGAGACGACCCGCACTATGATCCGTTTTTCGATTATCATTTCAAGTATTCCGATTACGACAAGAAGTCGCTGCTGCGTTTTGATTCTCAATATGACAATTTTGATTCGCTTCTTGAAAGGGTGGTGAATAAGTGTCAGGAGACGGGCGTCGGAATTTCGTTAAAGGCGCAGTATTACATCGATTACCGCTTCAGAGCGAAGGCGGAAAAAGAGGCGAAAGCGAGAGCGGAGTTTGAAGCGATGGAAGCGCGGCGCCTGGAACAGCGGCAGATGATGAACCCGGAATATCGGATAGCACATACGCCGTGCCCGGGGGATTGCTCACAGTGCTATTTTTGCGATACCGGGTACGGAACTTCAACGAAATATTGCAGGTACTTAAACGATCGCTACAAAAAACAGGGATACGAAGGGGAAGCCCCCTGCGACTGGCACGGAAAACCGATGCTTGCGTACATTGTCACGTATGAATCGATGATAGGGCGCGGAAGACCCGAAGAATGCCCGTATCTGAAGAAGGAGAGAGCAGTATGAACATCTATGAAAAGCTGGCAATCATCCAACAGGAACTGAAAGCGCCGAAGGATCAGTATAATTCTTTCGGCAAGTACAGCTACCGCAGTTGTGAGGATATTCTAGAAGCCGTAAAACCTTTATTAAACAAGACGAAAACCGTCTTGATTATGTCAGACAGAATTGCGGAGGTGGGCGCAAGAACTTACCTTGCGGCGACGGTAAAACTGATTGACACGGAATCAGAGCGAGGCGAGAGCGTCGAGAACACGGCGTTCGCCCGTGAAGACGAAGACAAGAAAGGATTTGACGCGATGCAGCTGACGGGCGCGACCTCTTCCTACGCCCGGAAATACGCCTTGAACGGTCTGTTTGCAATCGACGACAACAAGGACGCGGACTACTCGAACAACGGTACAGAACAGAAGAAACAGGCGGACAAGCCGCAGAAGAAAGAAGCAAAGGGATTGACTTACGAGCAGGCAGTGCAGCTGACGACGACGGGCGGAAAGGCATTCGGAGACTGTACCGACGACGAGTTAAAGTATATCGTCGAAAATAAAAATATCAAAAATCCGACGTGGAAAGAGGGTGCAAAACTTATCCTGAAAGAGCGCGAGCACAGGTCGTTGGAGGCCTATGCGGAAGAGTTGGCGAACTCGGATGAGAAGCTGCCGTGGGAGGAATGATGATCGAATTTCAGACAGGGAAGCCGGAACTCGGCTTTACGTTGGAGGGAGACGTCAGGGTTTCGTTTACGGCCCCGAAATCCAAGCTGAGAGCGCTGTTATCCTTAGACGAGGGAGAATATGCGCTGACGGTGAAAAAACACCGGAAAGCGCGCAGTCTCAACGCGAACGCTTATGCCTGGGTGTTGATCGGGAAAATAGCGGAGAAACTGCAGACGGACAATGAAAGCGTCTATCTGACCATGCTCGAGCGTTACGGGGTATTTGCGCATCTGATCGTCAAGCCGTCGGTCGTGGAGAAGGTAAAGACGGAATGGCGGACGGTTCGGGAATTGGGAGAAGTGAGAGTGAACGGAAAGAAAGGCGTGCAGCTCCAGTGCTTCTTCGGTTCCCATACATACGACACGAAAGAGATGTCGCGGCTGATCGATGGGATCGTATCGGAGGCGAAAGAGCTGGGGATCGATACGAGGACGCCGGAGGAACTTTCCCTGATGTTGGAGGAGTGGGGCGCATGAACAGTCTTTTGCAGGAAGAGAAAGAGTGCTTTATCTGCGGAAAGACGACCGGATTGCATAAGCACCACATATACGGAGGCGCCAACCGGAAGAAAAGCGAAGAGAACGGCTTTTGGGTGTGGCTGGCGCCCGAGTGGCACAACATGTCCGGCAACGGGGTACACTTCGACAGGACGCTGGATCTTATATTAAAGCGGCTCTGTCAGAAGGAGTACGAGAAAGGGCACACGCGGGAGGAGTTCATGAAACTCATCGGCAAAAGCTACCTTTGAGAGGAGGAAAGAATGATAGGGAAACCGGAAGTGTCAGAACTTGACAAGAAGCGAACGCAGGAACTCTATACGTACATGAAGCTGGTCGGGCGACCGTGCACGAAGGAGGAGCTGTGCAGGGTAATCGGCTGGGAGTACAACAAGACGAATGACCGCAGGATCCGCGAACTGATCAACCTGATCAAGAAACGGCGGCCGATCATCGCGACGCCCGACCAGAGAGGTTACAAGGTGGCGACGGACAGGGAAGACCTGGAAGAAGTCGTGCACCAGTGGCGGTATATAGACAAAGTGCAGGCGGACTTGGAGGAGACGAAAGGCCCTCTGATGAAGTTTGTGGAAAAGATGAGGTGACATACTCTCCCCGCCATAGGGCGGGAGTATTCTTGCCTCAGAGCAAGATAAAAAACTAACATCAACAAACCATGAATCGAGTAAAGCCGTGAATATGAGTGTCCGGGCGCGAAAATGCGGACGAGGTGTCATAGGTGTGGAAATATGCGATGAATGGTCAAGGAGTTTTTCAGAAAGGAAGGTAAAATGAAAGAACATGGAATACCTTACTTTCCGTTAGATGTTGAGTTGGATGAAAAATTCCGATTGATTGAAGCTGAATATGGGCTAAAAGGGTGGGCGACCGTCGTTAAACTTTTTCAGAAAATATACGGAGAGTTTGGTTACTACTGCTCATCGACAACCGACATGATGCTGTTGTTTGCTAATGGAATAAAGGCGAGTTACAGTTTTGTGCTGGAAATAACTAAGGCTTCAATTAAGAGGGGTATCTTCGACAAAGATATGTATGAAAAATATCAAATTTTGACCTCAAAAGGGATTCAAAAGCGATATTTTAAGGCAGTTAGCCGCCGAAAACATATTGAAGTCGATAAGAGATACCTTCTTATAGATATTGGAAAAATTCAAGAAGATGTCAACAAAAACGGAGAAAATGTAAACAATTTTTCAAAAAATGCAAGCAATTCCCAACAGAGTATAGTAGAGGAGAATTTAAAAGAAAAATTTATAAAAAGAAAAGGAACGGAAGCCCATTTTGCCAATGAACACAAGTATACGTCGGAAGAGTGCGCAAGCATGATCGACGACATAATGGCACTTGATATTTAGGAGAAAAAAGCAAAAATGACTAATTACGAAAAACTTTTTGGAACACTTGAAAAGGCAACGGTATGGCTATGCAAAAGCATGAAATGCGCTTACTGTCCACAACGATTCGGGTGTAAAGTCAACAATCGCGAAGAAGAATGGGACTATTGCTACTTACAAATCGAAACTTATCTTAAAAGAGAGGTAAATGAATGAATCCCAATGTAATGTTTTCGTCTAAAAGCGAAATATGGGAAACACCGATTGATTTTTTTGAGGAATTAGATCGGGGATTTCATTTCCAAACGGATGTATGCGCTTTACCGGAGAATAAGAAATGCGCTCATTACTATTCTCCGGAACAAGACGGGTTAAAACAGAAGTGGGAAGGTGTTTGCTGGTGCAATCCTCCTTATGGGAGAAATATTGGGAAATGGGTAAAAAAAGCCGCTGAATCAGAGGGGACAGTCGTTTGTCTGCTTCCGGCGAGAACCGATACGAAATGGTTTCATGAGTACATAAACGGAAAGGCAGAAATCCGATTTGTAAAGGGTCGATTAAAATTTGGCGGAAGCAAAAACAGCGCACCATTCCCGAGCATGATCGTAATTTTCAGACAAGGAGAAAAAGAAGATGGAAGAGTTATATATCAGAATAGCCAATGAAGCAGACCGTACGGCGGTGGCGGTCGCATTGATTAAAAACGGGTACATTGTCAGTTTAGGGAAACGAAAGGACGAGAACGGAAAAAATGTAAGCGTTATCGTTTATAGAGAGAAATAAGGAGAAAGGTATGAACAAAATCATTTTAATCGGGAATCTGACAAGAGACGTGGAGCTGAACACGACGGGAAGCGGAACTTCTTATGCGCGGTTTTCCATAGCGGTGAGCAGAAGATTCGCAGATGCAGACGGAAACAGAGAGACGGATTTTTTTAACGTAGTCGTATGGAGAGGGCAGGCGGAGAACTGCTATAAGTACCTGCAAAAGGGAAGTAAGGCAGCGATTGTCGGCAGCTTGCAGAACCGGGCTTATGAAGATAAGAACGGAGACAAGCGGACGGTAACGGAAATCATGGCGGAAGAGGTGGAGTTCCTGACGCCGAAAAAGCAGGAAGATCATGAAATGAAAGAAGTTGCAACAAAGCCGCGGCAGATGCGTTTAGAGCCGGAAGAAGAGGATGACCTGCCGTTTTAAGAGTCGAAACGCTGTGAGGCGTCAATCGGGAATGCCCACCCGGTTCTGAAGATGACAGGGCAAAGGAGAAAAAACATGGAAGGCAAGTACATAGTAAGAGGCGACAGAAGCGGCGTATTTTACGGAGAAATTAAAGAACGCAATGGAAAAGAAGTCACTATGACCAATGTCAGGCGGTTGTGGTGTTGGGATGGAGCAAATTCGATTAGTCAGCTTGCTCAATGCGGAACAGTAAACCCAAAGAATTGCAAATTTACTGTAACCGTTGATGAAATGCTTATATTAGACGCTATCGAGATCGACAAGTGCAGTCAAGAGGCAATTAAATCGATTGAGGCGGTTAAGGAATGGAAAAGGATATAATTGAAAAGAGGATAGTTAATTTGGGCTCTTTCGCTGGCTACGGCTCCGGCTCCGGCTTCGGCTCCGGCTCCGGCGACGGCTCCGGCTCCGGCTCCGGCTACGGCGACGGCTATCAAATAAAAAAGCACACAAAAAGAGATGTCCATTATATTGATTCTATACCGACAATTATAGTTTCGATATTTGGGAATTACGCCAAAGGATTAGTGATACGAGAAGATACATTTGAACTGACAAAGTGTTATCTCGCAAAAGATCCGGTAAGCGGTAAAGTTGCACATGGAGACACATTAAAAGAAGCCTCGGTGGCACTTTATGCAAAAATAATGGATAGCATGACTGTGCAAGAAAAAATAGAGAGTTTCTGCGCGCAATTTGAGAAGGGAAAGAAATACAAAGGAAAAGTGTTTTTTGACTGGCACCACATATTGACGGGAAGCTGTATGTTTGGAAGAAAGCAGTTCGTGGATGCGCGTCATTTATCTCTTGAAGATGAATATACGGTAGACCAGTTTATAGAGATTTGTGAAAACGCATACGGAGCAGAGACAATCAAGAAATTAAAAGAGAAATGGAATTAACACATTTCAGCCTGTGCAGCGGGATCGGAGGACTTGATCTCGCTGCGGAATGGGCAGGATTCAGAACGATAGGGCAATGTGAAATCGACGAATACGCAAGTAAAGTCCTGGAAAAGAATTTCAAAGGAGTACATAATTTTGGAGATATTAGAACAATTACGGCTGAATCTGTCGGAAGATACGGAATCAACGCCGGAGAGATCACCGTTATCAGCGCGGGAATCCCGTGCCAGCCGTACAGCCTTGCGGGAAAAGGTTTGGGCGATCTTGACGAGCGTGACCTCGAACAAGAGTATATGCGAGTTGTCGGAGAACTTAAACCGAGATGGGCGGTCAATGAAAATACGCCAGGTTTATTCTCAAGGAAAAATCAGCGATACTTCCATAGAATACTGGACGACTTTTCCGCGCTGGGGTATTCTGTCGCATGGGGAATGTGGGGAGCTGTTGACGTCGGAGCCCCGCATAAAAGGCAAAGAATCTTCATTGTGGCGCACGCCGATGGCGAGCGACGGAGAGTTTGCGAAACGTACGAACGAGTATCTGATAAACGGTTGGATGAATCACTTAACAAAACATCTTTCGGAACAAGTAGCGTTTATGGAAACATTCCCGACACCGTTGGCGAGCGACGGAATACGAACAAGATACAGCGAGGATTCCTTGAAAAAAGTCGGGATGAGAAGAACGAAAGGCGAGTACAAGAAAGCCGGGTGCAATTTGGCAGAGTATGTTGCGGTATTTCCGTCCACTGTGGCAAGCGGGAAACTGAATGGCGGGAGCGGAAGTTATCGGAAATTGGAGAGACTGAAAGAAAAAGGGGAAATAAACGAAACGGAATTTCAGTCCATGACGGCCGGAAATGGTGGGAAATTGAACCCGACGTGGGTAGAGTGGCTTATGGGGTTCCCGCTAGGATGGAGCGACTTAGATGTCTCGGAAATGCAGTAGTCCCGTACCAGGCTTATCCCATTTTTGAAGTGATAGCGGAATTGGAGAGGAAAGGAGACAATTATGAATAACGATAATTTGAAAAAGACGATAACTAAATTTGTAGCAATGGCGATTCTCGAGGCAGATGAATTACCATTTGTAGAAACGGCGGAATATGTCGCAAGTGAACTTATTTCGGCGGGGATTGGAAAAATGAAAACTTGCAAAAACGAAAGCGACAATAACCCAGTTGACGAGTTCATTTGTTCGGAGTGCGGATTTATGACTGAGGATTTCAGCGAAAAGAGAGTTGATATGGACGACGGAGAAGTGACATATCACGAGTTTGAATTTAGGTACTGCCCTAACTGTGGCGCAAAGGTGGTAGAGGAATGAAAGTAAAGAGAAATTGATTAACGGAGGAAAGGAAGGATGAATAATTATCATTGCGATAAATGCGAATTTTTAGATGATAGAAGCAAAGATACTTTTATTGATGGGTTTTGCAAGAAATATAAACAATCGCTTGTTTTTTATGATTGGTTTGAAAAGTGTGATAAGTGCTTTATAGAAACTTTGCAAGATGAAAACGCCGCCCTGCGCGAACGGTTGGAAAAGGCGGTGGAGTTAAAGGCAAAGGTCGGAGATACTATCTATATGCCGTGGGTATATGGAGGAATCAGCGGTATAGCCGTTCTTGAGGTTCTCTATATGTTTATGCTTACAGATAAGATGGAATATAATACTGATATTGAATCAGATGATATTGCCTTTACTTCGCTCTATAATTTCGGGAAATTCCATGATGATGATTTCGGGAAGGTTGTTTTCACCACCCGCGAAGCCGCCGAAGCCCGTCTCGCGGAGCTGAAAGGAGAAAGTAAATGACGCAGGCAAGGTACATAGAGACTTACGCAGAAATAACGAACGAGGGATTGATCTTCGGCGGGTATCAAACAATCGGAGGGTTCAAGATAAAGAAATGGAAGTAAAAAAAGTAATCATAGATAGCTTGCCACAAAGACCAAATGAATGTATTTTTTGGAAAGCTGGATTTTTTTTAGGGAAATGTAGAATATTAAAAAAATCAGACTGGGAAGTCTGTTTGACAGATAAATGTCCATTACAAGAAAATAAGGAGAAGGAATGAAAGCAGTTTTAATATCAATACAACCGAAATGGTGTGAGCTTATAGCAAGCGGGAAAAAGACGATAGAAGTTAGGAAAACGCGTCCGAAGATTGAAACGCCGTTTAAGTGCTATATTTATTGCACGGAAAAGGCACTTTTAACAAAGTCTCATTGCGATGGGCACATTTATGTTGCTCCCAAAAAGAAGTATAAAAAGGCATTAGAAAATGCGGGGAACATAACATTGAGCGGTAAGGTCATCGGCGAGTTCGTGTGCCGTGGAATAATGCGCCCGAATAATAATTTGATCCTCATGGCAAAAGGAAGCCTTTTAACGGAAAAGGAATTGTTTGAATATTCTAACGGAAAAAAGCTTTACGGCTGGCGTATCTCCGACCTCAAAATATACGACAAGCTGAAAAAGCTGGGCGAGTTTTATAAAAAATGTAAACTTGATCCTGACGAATGCGGGAACTGTGACTTTCATGGGCTAATTCGTAAGAGATATGAGATAATAGGACATTGCTTTGCGGACGGCAAAAAGAAAATCACACGCCCGCCGCAGTCGTGGTGCTATGTAGAGGAATCAAAGTAAAGAGAAATTGATTAACGGAGGGAAGGCAATGACATTCGATGAGATGAAGGGAATATTGGAAGAATACATAGACACGAAAAAGTATCTGAAAGCGCAGGAGCGCAGGATAGCTGAATTAAGGGCGAAAATCGACGGTTTGAGCGCCGTCGACTATTCTCATGAGAAAGTTATCGCGAGTGCGTCTAACAGCTATGTAGAGGGCATTATTCTCCGTCTCATCGAATTGGAAGAGGATTTGTCAAAGACAATGGCAAAGATGTTTGCAGAGGAGGACATGATCGCCGAGCGTATGAAAGAATGCACGCAGCTGGAACAGGCGATGCTGATCGACCGCTATATGAATCAGTGGAGCTGGAAAAGAATCTGCAAACACTATCATTACTCTTATAATTCCAGGGGAGCAGTCAAAGCGGTGAACAAAGCGGTAAAGAAAATGAGCAAAGATTAAAACTGGACTGTTCAGGACACATTTTTTGTGATATAATGGTATCATCAAAAAGCATATACAAATCTCTCTCATCTTTGGAGAAATGCGTTCGGTGATACTACTGGGCGCATTTTTTGTATTGACAAAACTTGTGCGAGGTGGTATCATAATGGCAGAATGGAAAGAAAGCGAACATCCGAGAGATAATGCGGGAAAGTTCACTAACAAAGAGGGGAGTTCCTCCTCCTATCGTGATGAAGTAAACGAGCGGATCAAGTGGGCGAAAGAGAATAATGTCGAGTTGCCGTTGAATAACGACGGCTCTCTGAATGATATTCGGCTGCAAAAGATTTATAACGAGAATACGAAAAAAATTTCCCAACTTGAAAGAAAAGAAAATGAATGGGCTCGCATTAACCAAATTCAGGAATATACAGGATTAACTTATGAAGATTCTGAAAAAACATACAGGGCAATTCAGTATTATACAAAAGATGGTTTTAGGGAGATAAGGAATGGACATGCTCCAGAAGAAGAAAGATTGATAGAAAAATTCATTGAACTACATCCAAAATACGATGGAAAAATTTGGCGGGGAATTTCTTTAAGTAAAGAAAAAGGAGAAAGGTATTTAGCAGAATTGAATAAGAAAAAAATCAATGGAGAAACGACTGATATGCTCAGTCTTTCGAGTTGGTCAAGTTCTGAAGACATTGCTAATGATTTTGCTGATAATAGAGAAGGTGATTACAAATTTGTTTTTGAATTAGAAAATAAGAGTGGAGTAGGAATAGATCATTTATCAGAGTGGAAAGGGGAAGAAGAAGTATTACAAAGCGGAAAAGTTAAATATAAAATAAAGGATATAAGTATAGCAAATAACAGATATAAAGTTAAAATTGAGGAGGTATAACAATGGAAGATAAAAATGAAAAAATGAAAGAAGAAAAAAAAGAGCCTAAATCACGTTTTAGACGCGGTAGTATTTATGAACGTTGGGCCGATGACGAAGATGATTTTATAAAATGTTTTATTCAAAATAGTGACGATAATAAAGAAAATAAAAGCACTTAAAATGAAAATAAAATTTATTGGCGAAGAATATATGGATTATTTAATTCCAAATAATAGGATTGATTTAAAACCGGGTAAAATTTACGAGGTTTTACGCGAAAAGCCTAAATGGTATGTTGTTATTGATGAGAGTGGGGAAGATTATGCTTATCCGAAATCATTTTTTGAAATTGTAGAAGAATAAGATTAAAATGAAAGTAATATTAAAAGAATCTTGGAGAAAAGCAGAGGAAGAATTCTATAAAATCCCAAAGGAACAAAGAGAAAATAAGATTTTCTTTACAACAATGGATTTTAAACTTGGTAAAGCATATAAAGTTTTGTCTATCGATAAGAAAGGCTGGTATCGTATTGTCGATGAAAGCGGCGAGGATTATTTATACCCGCCCAAAATGTTTGAAATTGTAGAAGAATAAGACTATATTTGCAAGGAATAAAGCGCTTGGCGATTGCCGGGCGCTTTTTGTCAAAAAAATTTGTCGTTATTTTGTAAAAATACTTGACATTGTGCATATAATAATAGTACAATGTAATTACAAAAAGCGGAGGTATTAAAAATGACGACGTTAAACATAAGAGTTGACGAGAATCTGAAAAAGCAGGCGAATGAATTGTTTGAAAAATTGGGGCTGAATATGACAACGGCGATCAATATCTTTCTGAAACAGGTTATCAGAACGAACGGTATTCCGTTTGAGCTGGTTATCGAGACTCCCAACGCAGAAACGATTGCGGCGATGGAAGAATCGAGACGCATCGCCCATGATCCGGACGTGAAAAGATTTACCAATGTTGATGACCTTATGGCTTCTTTGCTGGCAGAATGAAGTACGAAATAAAATTTACGACACGGTTCAAAAGGGATTCAAAGCTGGTGGCGAGACAGGGTAAAGATCTTGCTAAGCTCCGCGATGTCGTTCTGAAACTTGCAGACAAGGTACCTTTAGAGGAAAGGTTCCACGACCACGAGCTGGTCGGTGAATACAGGGGATTCAGGGAGTGCCATATCGAGCCTGACTGGTTGCTTATTTACGAGTATTACGAAGATATGCTGATACTTTCCCTGACCCGTACGGGGTCTCATTCGGATTTATTCAGATAAATTAAAAGGTAAAATAGAAAGCGTATAGCAGGAAAGCTATGCGCTTTTTTTATAAGAAAAAGGAGGAGAAATGGCGAAGCTCACGGAGAAGGACCGCGCCTCGATCATAAAAGAATATGCGGCCGGAAAGAGCGTGCGGGAGCTTGCAAAAAAGTTTACCGTTTCTCCGACCGCAATATCAAAGATATTGAAGTCCGTAAAAAGTTTACAAAACGAAGGAAAAAGTTTACAGAAAAGTTTACAGCCGAAGCAGGATAATCAGGCACTTGCGCAGATGATTATCGACAAGGCGGTTGCGGGATTGGTGAAAGATATCGAGAAGGCGAGCGTAAAGGACAAGTTGCAGGCGATCGAGCGGCTGTCGGCGCTTTACGGGATCGAAGAGAATAAGGACGGCAAGATCGAATTTGTATTTGAAGTCCGGGATCTGACGAGGGAGAGAGATGAGAGTAGCGGCGACGATACCTGAAAAGTTTTCTGCTTTGCTGGATGCAAATGTCAGGAAAATCGTAGAAGTAAGCGGGCGATCTTCTGGAAAGTCCACGACAAACGAAACGGTAGCAGCCGGTCTTATGTTACGGCACAGATCGAATAACATCTGGTATTGCCGTGCGGAAAAAGGGGACGTAAGGCCGACGATATACAACTCGTTTCTTTCCACGCTGCAATTTATGGGAATAGATCATCTGTTCAGGACATCGCTTTCCCCTATGGAAATTACCTGTCTGGTTACGGGGGCGAAATGTTATTTCGGAGGGATCAACGGAAAAGTAGCGAACGACCTGAACACGACAAAGGGATTTACGCCGCAGGACAAGTCTCTCGCGATGTTTATCCTGGATGAAGCGAACGAGGCGAAATCGTCTTTGCACGTCAGAGCCGCGGAAACGACGGCGAATAAATTTCTGAAGGCGGACGGAAAGATTATATACGCGTACAATCCGCCTCCGGTCAGAACGCATTGGGCGCACAGATACTTCGGAGACGAGATAAAGAACGGAGCGACCCGGATCTACACGACTTATGAAGATATCTATCAATTATTGAAACCGGCGACGATACAGGAAATCGAGGAGATGAAAGCCAACAATCCCCGCCAGTTTGCCTATTGGTACATGGGGCAGATGGTATCGCTCGAGGGGCTTGTATTATATACATTCAAGCGGGACAGGAACCTGTTTCCGCTCGAAAATTTCAGGAGGATGGCGGCGAACGGCTACCATCCTCTTTACGTAATATACGGCGTTGACAGCGGAATCGTGAAAGATGCGACCGCGGTCTGTGCCTGGGGCGTTATGCCGGACGGCATCCTGTTGAAATTGGGGACTTTTTATCTGAATCCGAAAGACGAAGGGGAGCCGATCCCGAACTCAATGCAGGTGCGATCGATGAAACAGTGGTACGATGAATTTTATGCGCTTATGCGAACGCACGGCGTTATGATGCCGGGCGCTTATAACGAGTGCTGGGTATTTGACAGCGCGGTTGTAACGCAGGACCTGATGTTTGAATGGCAGAATCACACCGGATTCTATTGCCGGGCAGTTGAAAACAAGAATATCGAGCGGGACATTAAAAGGCTGCAAAACGGATATTTCAGGGGAATATTCCGTGTTTTGGATATTCCGATGAACGAACCGAGTTTAAGAGAGACGGAAACCTTTTGCTATGACGAAAACAACGAGATTCCCGACGGACAGGACGATCATACGATCGACGCGGACAAATACGCGACGGCACACTATTATTACAATTACATGACAATGAGCGGATAAGGAGACATTATGGCTTTTCAATTACCAAAATATCTGAAGCGTTACCTCGATACGAAAGGGAGGATTCCCTTTGAAAACTACACCAATAACTCCACGTATTATTCACAGCTGGATTATTACTGGATCAATTACATGGAATACGTGATCCGTCCGTGTATTGCATACGGAAGCGGCGCGGTGGACGGAGTGCATAACAATGCGCTCTCATCCGGGACGGGCTTTGCTCTCGTAAACGGCGCGTCCCGCGTGGTCAGGGGAGACAAAACCTATTTTGAAGGAGACGATTACACCTGTGAGAAGCTGGGCGGCGCGTGGGCGACCTACTCCAACTTTTCAAAATTTCTGGATCGGGCGATACGCTTTACCATGTTGTGCGGGAGCGCCCCGATCAAGATCGATATCGACAGATTGGGAAGATCGTCCCTGTCGGCCGTAAGGCTGGACAGGAGCCTGATTTCCACAGACGACGCCGGGAATGTAAACAGCGCCGTCTTTTTTGTTTCTATTCTTTCAAACCTGAAACGGGAGATCGGAGAGCAGATCGAGTATTGGCTGGTGGAAGAACGGAAATATAACGAAGCCCTGAAACCTGTAATCGTTTACAAAGTATTCCGCAAGAGCGGCGTGGCAAATTCTCCCACGCTGCCGTCTCCGTATCAGGTGGGAGTATCTTTCGAGAATCTTCCTCCGCGGGTAAAGCAGGAACTTGTGCGGAACGGAATCAACAGACTGAACGAAGAAATGGAGCTTCCATTCACGGACGGGCTCGGCGTATGGCTGCTGACGCGCACGGGCGTAAATTCATGTGTTCCGGATGCGCCGTTCGGCGATCCTCTCTTATATGGTCTGCTCGATCTTCTCTGGTCGCTCGACGTCGTTTACAGCGGCTCGATGATAGACGTTCTGAACGGAGAAGGGAAGATCCTCGTGCCGAAGCAATTTCTTCAGGAGACGATGGCGCGGCTGCAAGCGCAGAATCCCGGCATGGCGTTTGATGTGACGACTGCGGAACTGGACGGATATAAGGACGAATCGTTCGTCTATGTCATGCCGTCTATGTTCGATAAGGATAAAATGGCGCCGACGCCCGTCCAGTTTGAGATAAGATCGACGGCGTACAGAGAAATGTGGGAGCTATATCAGAAGGAAGCCGCCGTTCGGGCGGGATTTTCTCCGACTTCGATCTTTCCTCATCTGGTCCCGGATAATTCCGCAAAAACGGCGACGGAGGTTACGGCGGAGGAAAATCTGACGCGGGCGAGCGTAAAACAATTTCACGGCTTATTTCTTCCTGTTATCAACCGTGCGATACAGGAGATCGCGCGGCTGGAAGGGCTCGACGACAACGTAGAGCTGAAGCTGTCCGATTATATCGGGAACAAACTGCAATCAGACCAGAATATCCGTGAAAACTTTGCGGCAGGTCTGATACCGAAAGAAGCGGCGGTGCAGGCGATCAATAATCTCTCTGCGGCGGAAACGAGGGAATACCTGGAAAAGCTGAAAAACGAACAGCAGGAATCAATGGAGGCGGCCTTCAATGAAAGGGATTATTTCGGACAAGCTGAATCCGCAGGCTTTGACGATAGAAGAAGCGGAAACGAAAATCAGAATACTGATCAAGCGGGAGATATTCCGCCTGACCCCGAAAAATGATATTCTGAGACTGGCGGCTGTGATTATCAAAAATGCCGTGAAAGAGCTTAAATTGCCGGTTTTAAAGGACGCGGCGCAAAGAAGTCTCTGGATATTTGCGAACAACCAGTATAACATCATCCGGTCTTCATTGGGAAATAACCTGTTGCTCGCGGCGGCGTTCATTTCCGTGCTTGGAGAAAATGGCGAAGCAACGCTTCCGAAGACAAGGGCGAAGGAAATCATAAGGCAGTATGCTCCGCAGGCGCCGCCTGACTTTTACGGGGTGCCTATGCAGAAATACGCGCAGGATTATCTGAAAGAAAACGTAAAACCGGTTGTAGACAGGCTCGTAAAGTCATTTCCGAAAGACCCGGACGATATCAGCGGGAGAAATTCCCTGCGGAACCGCGCAGAGATGGAAGTGCGTTATGCGAGGCATCAGGAAGAACTGGAGGAACTGAAAGCAAACGGGGTAAAACTGATCATCGTATCCACGCATGCGGACTGTTCGGAACGGTGCCGGCCGTGGCAGGGGCGCGTTTACAGCCTGGACGGGACGTCCGGCACGACGAGCGACGGGAGAAAATACGTGCCGCTCGAAGCCGCAACCGATCATTATTATATGACGAAAGCGGGAAAGCGGTATAAAAACGGATTATTCGGCTTTAACTGCCGTCATTATAAAATTCCCTATGAAAAAGGGCGCAGATTTACGCGCTATGACGAAGAAACGGCAGAGAGAGAATATCAGGTCACGAAGAATCAGCGGGCGTTAGAGCGAAAAGTAAGGTATTATAAAACGCTTGCGATCGAAAACAGGTCAATCGACAAAAAGGCATATCAGCTGGCAAGGGAGAAAGCCGTAGAGTGGAATAAAATTTATATCGACTACTCGCAGCGGCATAACCGAGCGTATGATCCGTCGCGGACACAGCTTTTATGATAGAGCGCCGAAAGGCGCTTTTTTTATGCCCGAAAGGAGGCAGGAAAAATGTTTGATTTTTTGAAAAGAAAGAAAAAGGAGGCAGAAGAAACAATGGCAACGACTGACGAAAAGGAAGTCAAAAAGGCCGAAGAAGACATCGCCGAAAAGGGCGAAGATTCTCAGACCGAAAAAGACAGGATCGACGAGAGCGTTGCGGCGCAGGAAAAGGAAACCGGAAACGAAGATTCCCAGACCGCAAAAGACCGCGTCGATGAGAGCGAGGGCGCAGAAAAGGCCGATGAAAAGAAAGCGGAGGAAAAGACGGAAGAGAAAGGCGACGATAAACTCGACCGGCTGATTACCGCGATTGATAAATTGGTCGCTGCGCTTACGCCGAAGGAAAACAGGGAACCCGATTCATTTGATCAGAAATACGGGTTCAAGACCAAAGAGCCGCCTATGGCGGGAGCAAAAGAGTACGGCGAAAAAGAAATCAACGCCCTGCTCGGAAAATAAAATTTGAAAAGGAGTAAAGAATTATGGCAGTAATTGAAACAAACGGACTTTCCGACCGCGGATTGTATTCGCAGGTCATGGCAAACCTCGGCAAGGCTTATTCGCAGTACGGCGTGGGGGACGGCAACTATCCGAATGTAGACGACATTCTGACGGATCGCGCCCTCTACAACGTATGGATGCGAAACCTTCTCAACGCAAAGATCTTTATCGACGGAATGGGGGTAACGAACAGGACGGCGCAGGCACAGGGCGTATCTTCGGTACGCGTGCCCATCATGGCTCCGCCTCCCTATGTTCCCCGTACGATTACGATGCAGCCCTATACGGGAAGTTATCTTCCCGGCACACCCGGCAACGACGGGCTGGAAAACAGAAATCTCCCCAATACGCCGCAGACGGACGGGTTCGACGTGTATTTTAATCAGCTCTACGATCAGCCGACCGTCATTTATAAGCTGTCTCAGAACATGCTTTCGCTTCCGATTGTCGCTCAGTATACGGGGATGATTCCCGATACCGTCGCGAACATGGAAGATTCCACGATCATGGCCACGCAGATCAAGGGGGCGCTTTATCGGGCGGCAACGACGGAGAACGCAAACGTCGTCGACGTAGATCTCACCAGTACCGACGACGGTTATCTGCAGCAGACTATGAACAAGGTGATCGGACTGATGACGAACCCGCAGACTTCCTGGGCGGAGGGGATCGTTCAGTATGACCTTGATCGCTGCGTCATCATCATGAAACAGGCGTTTTTCGATCTGCTGTTTTCAGTTAAAAACGGCGTTCTGATCAACGGCGGCAATCTCCCTCAGGAAATGCTCCTGCGCGGCGCGTTCACCGAAGACGGCAGACCGAAGGGGAATCTTATCCGCGGTATGTATTCGGGCGTGTATATTAAAGTAGTCCCCGATTCTTATTGGAGACAGGCAGCCGCGTATATGGGGATCACCGCAGATCAGTTCGCTGAATTTGACAAGATCCAGGCATACATCGCAAATGCGGAAGGAACTGCGTTCGGCCGTGCCGACACGACGATCAACCCGATCCCCAATCCCGGTTCCGGCGTTGGGACCAAGATTCAGAATCTGTGGCAGTGGGGCTGCGGCGTCGTCCGTCCTTCTGCTCTCGGTATCGTAATTTCAGATCTTGAAAACTTTACCAACCCGGTCGATACCAACGGCAATATCGTTGCTCCCGCGGACTTTAACGAAGTTATTTCTTCTTACGGCACCGCTTCGGTCAACTACGGCAAAACGCAGAAGATCGGCGTGTACGGAAGCGATGATGTGACGACCGTTACCGCGACGATCAAGGGAACGGAAAGCGGAACGCCCGCCATCACGAATGCGTTGCTGACGATTACCAGCGACGGTAAGCCCGTCGGCTTCACGAACAATGCGGACGGTACTTATACTTACATTCTCGGAAGAGGCAAGACCGCAACCGTGAAGGTAACGGCTTCCGGCTATACCACACAGACGGTCAATGTAACGGCCACGAATACTGCAAGCGCGACTTATGCGCAGGCAATCAACATGGTTAAGAAGTCTTAACCGTTTTTTCTAAGGGGTTTTCGTAAAAGCCCCTTTCCAACGCCGTGACTGTGGCGTGACCTTCCTAAAAACGGCTTTTCCTGCGGGTTTTGAGCCGAGATCAAAGCCCGCTCCATTATCAGGAGGCAAAATATGTTTTACAATTACAGGGCCTGTGCCATCGAACCGTATAATGACGAATACATGGTGTTTGACAGCTTTTCCGAACAGTACAAACTGACGGAATCCGCAATCCTGCGCATGGGAATTGATTTGCGTGCCAGACTTGCAGAGAGAAAGGCGCCGAATCCGGAAATGATTATCGAGCAATTCCTCAATGACGTTTCCACGATTATTTATGCCTATATTCACGATTACAGCGTCAATAATCAGGAGCAGGACTGGCTGATCGCGCACATGCCGTCCGCCCGCCCCCTTATTTTCAAGGCGTTAAAAGAGCAGGCCCCTTATCTTTTGAAAGTCGGGAACCTGATGTATTCGATCAAGCCGGAGGAAAAAGCGGCGGCCGTGATTGATACCGCAAAGACAATTCTTTCGACGCCGCTGAAAGAGACGGGCAAGGCGCTTACCTATATGGGGGTGCTGTGATGTTCGATTATCTGGATATTTTAAGCGGGAGATTCGATCAGACGCTGACGGGCGTTTATTACAGGACGCGGCCGAACAGTCCGGACGATGAGAGAATCGAGTTCAATTACGAACCGGTGGACGTGAAAAGCTGGGCTTATAAGCAGCTGTTCGGAAATCTTGAAAACAGCGAAGGCGCCACATACGCGATCCGCACCAACGACGACGAGGGCTATAAAGTCGGCGGATATATCATTACGCAGGGCGGAAGCATCTGGCAGATTGTTCAGGTGGAGAAAGATATCTTATCCGGGAGCCGAGAGGCGTTCCGCTATCTGAAAGACGTCCCCGCCATTCATTACGTCATGCGCTTAGTGCAGGTAGAGGATTTATGGTTAACCGAGAGCGAATAGAGAGCGCCTTTTTTCGGGCCGTTAATACGCTGAGAAAGCTCGCGCCCAAAGATACGGGAAACCTCGCGTTTAACGCCATAAAGGGAGAATGGAGCGACGAAAACACGTATCACATCTATGTAGACGAGAACATCGCTCCGTATATGGTTTACACAAACGAGCCGTGGATCTCTTCGTATTGGAGAGGGAAACAGAATCCGAACGAGCATTGGTGGAACGCTACCATTCAGGAGATTATAAAGTTAATTTCCGCCGATTTACAAGGAGAACTGAAAAATGATTAACTTAAAACAGATAGCGAAAAAGATTGAAACAGACCTGAACGCAATCCTCAATGCGGAAAACGGCTTGAACAGCCGCTTTGTCAATGAAAAATACCTCTTCGCGACGATGTCGGAAGCGGGGAAGTACAAGCGCGGAAGGCGGCAGGGAAACCAGATCACGCACTATATTTCAGGGATATTATCGCTCATCAATTCAAGTACGGCGACGGCGAACGGCGGCGTGGTGATGGGCGTATATAACTGCTCATATGAGTTCGCAGTCCCTTTGACGCCGCCCCGCCAAATGAAAGTGAAGAAAGAGGACGGAAGCGAAGAGATCGTTGCGCTGGAAGAGACGGAAGAAAACGAGTTTATCATGCCGCAGCTCTTGCGCCCGGTGGTGGATTCGTATTTCAAGGCGAACAAAGGCGCGCAGTTTACGGACGAAGAGGGAATCAATTATTACGGCGGTTTCGAGTATTCGTTTCCCGCCACCGGCATATCTTCCACCGCGGGGATTATCGGGAAATACATGCTGATGACCGTCTATCTTACATACAACTTCGTGGAAAACGGCGTCAATTCCAGCGATTTCAAATTTTATCTGGACGGAATGGAATTGCCGTTCCAGACGTTTGTATTCAACCGAACCTCGACGACGGAGCCGAATGTCTATTCCAACGACGAAAAGGGCGTTGCAAAAAACATCGCGGCAAATACGCAGATCAAGGCGGAGTTTACGATCCCGGCGCTTCGCGACAATGACCCGATCGGTTATATTTACGGCTTTTTGATGAGTGCGGATAAGAATGTCGCGCATGAATTAAAAGCTGTGATTCCGGGCGCTGCATCCGATCATACCTATAATGTCATGATAACGGACGTGAGCATGGCGGGGGAATACGTAAAGAACGCGGGGCTTACCGTTTTGATGATCGAGATCGTAGACGACGAAGAGGCGATCGTCCCGCTTCCGCCTCCCGCAGATGCCTGGGTGATCTCCTTTACTCTGCCAGAGAGTTATGTCGGCTATTCTTTCACGTTTTCAGATGCCGGCGGTAAAGTTGTCAAGACGTCTTTTTCTTACAGGGGAGACGGAATCAGCGGAACGGCGGAAGCGGGACAATTTATCGACGGAGTATTCGAGGCGAAAAAGTATGAGAATTTTTGGATTATCCCGCAGGAACAAATCGCAAGCATTAAAATCTGGACGGGAACAGAATTTGTTTTTGTGGACGTCATAAAGGAGCCTGATCATGCCTAATACAAACGAATATCATCTCTATATCCACGTGGACGAGAAAGAAAAGGAGACGGAATCTCCCGTCTCCAATTCCTCCGCGGAGAAGAAAAAAGATAATGCCATAACGAAAGATGCCGCCCAAAAGGTAGGAGCGGCAGTAGCGATCTATAAAACGGCAAAAGGTTTTGCGAAGCAGCTTATAACACATCAAGTCAGTACGATAGAACTGAGAACAGGTGCTTCTGAATATCAACAGAAAATGCAGTTTATGTATAACATCGGAAATTCTGCGCTTGGAATTTTAGAGAGTATTGCACTTGGTGCGGCAGTTGGTGGCGGAGCGCCCGGTGCGCTTGTCGGCGCTCTTGTCGGAATTGCAGGACAGGCAATTTCCTACGCACAGGCGCAGAATGTCATCGACTTAAACAGAACACTGGAAAGCATGACGATCACACAGAATAACGTGCGTGCGGGGACTGCAAACAGGAGGTTGAATTACTGAAAATTTTCTATTTTCTTTTATTTTTTGGAGGAACTAATAAAATTTGTTGACAATTTTAGTAAATTGATTATAATTAAATCAATAACATTTATGTTATAATTTATTAAAAGGAGGTTCAAAATGGAAAAATGGCAACTGATATTTTATGAACGTAGTGGAAGATGTCCCGTTCAAACATATCTCGATGATTTAAGAAAGTCGAATGAAAACGAATATCGGTTGCTTATGGAAAAAGTAAATTTATTGGAGGAGTTTGGAACAGGAGTTACATATTTTCTAGGAAATAAATTTTATAAACCTTTAAGGGATGGAATTTTTGAATTAAAATATAAAAAGCATCGATTATTATATTTTTATCATAAAAATAAAATAATAATACTTTTACACGGATTTCGAAAAGACAGTGACAAGACGCCTGAAAGCGAAATAGAAAATGCAAAGAGAGAAAGAGAGTATTATTTAAGTAAGGAGATATAAAATGAAATTTTCCGAGTATAAGGAATCGGTGGTACAAAGTGATAGCAAATATGAAGAGATCTTTAAAATAATGGATCTTAAAAGACAAGTTATTACAGAGTTGATTAGAGCAAGAGGGGAACAAAAACTTTCTCAAAAAGATTTAGCAGAGAAGTGCGGTTTAAAACAATCTGCAATTGCTCGTATCGAAGGAATGGAAATTAACCCTAGATTAGATACTCTAATTAAAATTGCTTATGTATTAGGTTTACAGTTGAGTATTATGAAAAAAGGCGATTTTTTAGAGTTTAAGTCTTACAAAATGATGATACAAGATTTAAGCATAAGCAATAACGTTTATTCTAAAAAGATAATGTATAACACAAGTTTTCCCAAAGAATATATTATGAATTATAAGGGGTTCTATAATGAAGGCTGAAAGCATATTAAAGTTTAATGGCTATGTGGTTGAAAAATTAAATTTTCAATTAAATAAAAAATTTGTACATGAAAAAGAGATCGCAATTTCTCCTGCATTTAATAGAGAGATTGAGAAACTTGATGCAAATAAATATTTGGTTCGGGTAAAAGTTGTCATTGGAGACCTTGAGTCTGAAGAACAACCGTTTTACATTGAAGTAATATTGTCTGGTAAATTTGAGGTTGAATCAGAAAAAAGAAATAATAATCTTTCGTTGATCAAATCGAACGCAACAGCAATATTGTTCCCATATTTGAGAAATGCTGTTTCCATGCTTACGGCATTAAGTAATATTCCAACGTTAACGCTTCCGGTTTTTAACATAGTGGCATTATTTGAGGAATACGAAAAAAAAGCAAATGAGAAATAATAAAAAAAAGACGGCTAAGCCGTCTTTTTTCATCTCCGCCCACCCCTAAAACACAAAAGATTTTGACTAATTTTGTCGAAAACTGATAATAATAATTAAACTCCTTGCAAAACTTATACACAAAAGATATAATCAATGTGTCTGTAAACAGTTTGTTATAGGAATTTTTGGGAAGTACAATGGAAAATAAATGGGTAAATGTCTTTTTAGGATTTACAATCGTAGGAATTATAGCCGACCTCATTTGGATGATATATTTACTCTTAGAAATGTTGGCAACAGGAAAATTTAACTTTCTATTTTTGGGGTTAATAATTGGAGTAGTATATTTAATATCCCAAGCTGTTTTTATAAGAGCAACGGATAATAAGTTCATTGAATTATCTCATAGTATAGATAAGGGGGATCGGAAAATAAGAAAAATGGAAGTTGAAATTGACGATCTCGAAAAAGATTTGTATGATGATTCGGCGCAATAAATTTCTTGTGGGGGTATTATATGAAAAAGAAAATTGCTATTTCAATATTGCTATTTTGTTTTATATATGGGCTTATAATTGAAATGCGTAACTTAGTGCTATGGATTAGATCAATTATTAAAGCAGGACTTCCTAGTGACTTTGTAAATGTTATGTTGTTTATTGGTGCGATTATGCTTCCAATCTTATTTTTAATTTTAATAACAATTTTTGCAAAAAGTTTGTATAATTCTTTTCGTTCTGATGATGAAAATGAACGGAGGAGAAAGAATAAAGAAGAAAAAACAAGACAAAGAACTGAGCTAAAAATTAAAAAGAAACAAGAGGAAATAGAAGTTTTAAAAGAAAAATTAGATTAGAGTAATTTATAAAATTTGTGGGAATATTCTTTTTAGAAATAAGCGCCTGAAAGGGCGCTTTTTTCATATAAAAAAATTTTAAGGAGGACATGAAATATGTCAATCACATTCACAGTCAGCATTAACGGCAAACTTTATCCGAAAGCGGTTTTCCCCTTGAAGACGGCTGATCTTCTCGATGAACAGTTGGACGAAGCATATCTGACAATGGTTCTCTGCAAAGAGGAACATTTCGATATGTTGTCCCGTGTTCAGATTAACGCCAGGACGAAAAACGCTTACGGTCAAATTACTTCGGAGAAGTCCTTTAACTATGTTATTGCAAATGATCGTTCCGTTCTTACAATTAAGGATAAAAAGCTCTACAAGCATGAAATATACTTAATTGAAGAGACAAAGCTATTAGAAGGGTTAGAGGGGGATAGTATTGTATTTACTAATGCACTTGGGAATTTATATTTAGAAAATAAAACTCCTGTACAATATGTTGTTGATTTTGATAATGGAATTAGTGCAACAGTAAAAACTCCAAATTACTATACGCCAGAAAAAGTTGGAGAAAATTATAATTTCCTTTCTGCTAATCAAGTATTTGATTATGAAGAGGGTCCATATATTGGAGAGTATAATTTTACTACTACGATTTATTATGAAGGTGAACAAATTTTTACGACAGAGGATAGGGACGATATTTTTAGTGTAGTACTAGAACAAGGTACATATAAAGCGGAATATCAAGTTCGTTTTTCTTCGTCAACTGGAAATAGAAGAGCTACTATACATTTTGATATCAACGCAGCATCCAACCGTTACCCCCTCAAAAAATGGACGATCACAGATGTTGTCCAGCGCACGCTTGATCTTATTGAGCCGCACCTTGACGGCTATCCCAACCGCTTTACTTTTAATGAGGAACAGGCGGAGGAATATAAAAACGTAATAGCCCCCGAATTTGCGTTTACAAAGGAGAATCTCCGCGAAAGGTTACAGCAGATAGGGGGCTTTATTCATGCCGAGCCACGGCTTAGAAACGGGGTGATTTACTTCGATAAATATGGGATGAATGACTATGCGGATATGTATAAAACGCCGTATACGGGAAAAATGGTTTGTCAGGATATCAACCACTATGCGACGAATCTCGACAGTTCGGTAGATAATCTGGTCAGTCAGCTTTCTTGGGCGAAAGGGGTTATTATGGAGCCTTTTGCGGGCGGCTATCGCTCTGTCAGGACGGAATCCATGAATGTGCGTATCACAGACGAGAATATGCTCATTCAGACGATTTTCCCCGTTTATCAGGTGGAGAAACTGACCTGCGCTTATATCAAAGACGGAAAACTTACAACCTGCGATATTACGCCGTATGTGTTTGAATCGGTAGATTATAACTCGAATTTATCTTCCTATGATGTAACGTACCCGACCAGTAAAGCATATGCGATTTATTACACGCAGGGGGAAAGGAATATCAGAGGCTTGAATTTCAAGGTGCCTAATGCGATTAGCTCTATTTTAAGTAACTATGCAATAGTTAATATATTAAAAGTGGCTAGCGGAGAACCCCAGAGTTGGACTGATGATTATCCGACGCTCATGTTCCAGATCACCTACATACCGATATTTTCCACGAGAGTGACGCAGACAAAGCAGTATATCGTGGGAATGCAGCACCCGTTTGCACTGCCATATAATCAGGGGGCGAACATGATAGAGACCTCTTATTACGGCGAGAACATGAAGGGACTTATCGCGCGGCTGGGGAACGTGGAAAAGACGCTCACGTATATGGTATACAACCTGAACAGGATACCGAAAGCGGGGCAGCTCTTTGACGATGAATATTATATCTCCGCGGTATTTACGGAATTTATGCCGAGTTATATCAAGGTACAGCTTACGCTTTCCAAAGACTTTAACAGGCTGTCGCAGTATATCAACGTACCGAGCTATAAGCGGTTTTACGAAGTATCGGAGCGGCAGGCGTTCCGCAGAGAAACGCTTTACACAGATTATCTGGTGATCGGTAACGAAGTGGAAGACGACGGACAGGCATTGATTGACGATCATTTTTTAGAGTATATAAAGCATACTTTAACGCAAACCGCCCCCGAAGACAGTAAAATTACCTTTGCACAAACAATATCTGTAAATAAAAATAACGAAATGGTAGGTAATGTTTGTGTTTTCCCGGTTTTAGGCACGGCAATGGGGACGACGATGAATTTCTCTTTTTCGGCAGAAGATAATTATTCGGCAGGTCCGCAGAGTGTTGAACATAATGTAAAGAGCGGCAATGATGAAGTAACGGGATATTGGCAGCAGTATGTTCCGTATTGTGATTATTACGGAAGAATATACTATCTTGAATTGTTGTTTGGACAAAAATTTTCTCCGAGCAACAAGTTAGACGCGGCATTGGGACTTCCCAAACTTCCGGGGGGAACCTATCAGGGAATAAACATTATATCGACAAGACAAAACAGTTTACTCTACCGCAAGGACAGCCGTGAGATAATGAACTTCACCTATCAGGCGAGTTTTGTGACGAATCGGAAAAACATTGTAATAGGCTCTGCGCTGGCGGCGATGAACCCGCTGATCAAAGGCTCCGACAGGGATAATGCTGCGGGGCTTTTCATTTCTCCGCACAGAATCAACAAGTTTGACGATTTCGTCGACGTAAGCGAAATGACGCAGCAGGACTGGACGGGCGCGGAAGACGTGACGGTAGACGGCACGGTCATGCGTTTAGGGCAGATTACGGCGAGCGTAGAGGGGAAAGCGTGGGCTATCGTCTATTCGCCGAATCAGGAAGATACGGAGATCACGGTAGAGGACGAGGACGGAAACGTGACGACGCAGAAGATCCCCGTCGGCGATCGGCTTCTGATTGCCTGCAACATGGACGTATACGCGGGGCAGCTGATCATATTGCCGAGCATTTCCATTGTACACAATATATTCAAGGAGACGATGACGATCGAAGCGGGCAAGTATCGGTTCAGCGAGGTGGTTTATGCCGTACCTGCAAATGTTAAAATCACAACGCTTGCGTTTACAAGCAACAACCAAAGTTATACCGGAATGTCCTGTACATACAATTCCGAAACAGGAACGACAAGTCTTTCGTACATCAGCGAAGAGGACGGGACAGGTTATGAGGTCTATAATTCCGCCGGAGAATGGACAAATGCCGCTTTCAGAAATATCGAGGTGACTGCGGACAGTTCGGTGGGAATAAAAGAGTATGAGTGGTTCAAAGAAAATACGCAAGCCGTTGAATAAAAGGAGGATAAGAAAATGGATGAAAAGACGTGCGCATTTATGAGACTGGCGAAGGCGTTGCAAGCCAACGCGGAGAAAGAGGCGGAAGCGGTCAAGGGCTATACGGAGCAGTTAGAGGCGATTTTAGCGGCTCAGGAGCTCGCTGACGAAGAGGACAGGGATTTCCTTTCCAAGCTGTATGAAGAGACGCAGGAGAAGATTTCGGACGAATTGAATCACAATCAGTCGCTTCTGAACGAATACGTTGAATTTACGGGGATACCCGTTGCGGAGGAATAAACATGATATTTTATGCGGACGGAGAGGGTACGATCTTTAAGGCGTACCCTACACAGGTTTATCAGGGGAGCGCGGAGGCAAACAGAGTGATCTTCGTCGCTCCCTTTGCTACCTCCAACATGGTAAACGCCTATTTTCAGCTGCCGCACGGCGTGTATGCAGGTCCGTACCTGATGACGAACAAAGGGCTGCTGATGAACAATGACGTACCGGTGGAGCTGGACGGGGCTGTGCTGAACACGTGGGAGCTGAAAGTCCCCTCGGCGGTCACGCAGTACGCCGGGGTAGTGAAAGCGCAGTTTTTCGCGCTGTACAACTCAAATGATGAGGACACAGATACTGAGGTAATCGCAACATCTCAAACTTCCTTTACGGTGCAAAAGGGGATTCCGGCGGAATTGCCCTCCGCGCCGACAGACGACGTATATAAGTTGATCCTGAAACAGCTGTCGGATATCATTTCGACGCAGAGCGAGCACGAGGGGAAAGCGCAGAACGGAGAATACCCCGCGCGGTCTATTAAGGAATGGGGATCTTATTTTACGTACGGGATCGGGGAATATGTAATTCACCTCGATACGCTTTATTATTCAGACACTGCGCCGGGGAATGCCGAACCCGGGAAAGAGACGGCAGACCCGCCGCATTGGAGAGAGGTATTTTCGTTTGATACCGGAAACGAATGGGGCGCCGAGATCGAGCCGCTAAAAGCAAGAGTTACGCAGAATGAGGAAGATATCGACACGCTTCAGGCACAATATACGGCAGCAGTGCAGGATACCAATAAACTTTGGGTTAGGATTACGGACGGAGAACAGGTCGGTGCGGATTCTATCCGAACCCCCGGGGTTGCGTCTACCGTCGTTATGTATTCGGGGCGTTATTACTTTTTCCGCCGCGGAACAGAAAATTATATCATGCGCGCGAAGGTAAGCGACATATTTACGGAGCCCTGGACTTCGGACGGAGGAATCGATGAGACGAAGTGGGAAGTAGTCTACAACCTCGGAGAAATTACCGACACCGTGATCGACGCGGTGAAAGAGTTTATTGACCAGATCTCCGGCTCGTCGTTTGAGATCGTCTCTAAAAACCCTGATACGGGATATCCGGACGTAGAATCCCCGTCTAAAAATATCATTTACTTAACGCCGAAAGAAGACGGTGCGACGGGGGACAGTTACGATGAGTGGATTTACACGAACAACAAGTGGGAGCGCATCGGCTCGACAGAGATCGACCTCTCCGCGTACGTGACGAAGACGGAACTAAGCAGCACGCTTGCGTCGTATGTAACGCAGACACTTCTGACGCAGACCTTGCAGAACTACATAACAAGCACGGTTTTAACGCAGACACTGACGGACTATGCGACAAAGCAGTATGTTAACGAAGCAGTCTCTTCCGCCGGAGTAAAACAGAATGAAGTCATTCATAGAGCCGTTGTTTCGCCGAGTGAAGAAAGCGCAGACTTTTATGAAGACTCGGGAGCGTTATATTACAAAAACGGACAGTTTACCGAGAAGATTACAGTAAACAATATCGGTACATTCACTTTCTATGATAATACTATGCCGGGAAAATCTGCGACTACAGTCGGAGATAGAATGTTTGTAAAAAGCGGCAATAAAGTGTATGAGATATTTGAAGATAGCACCTATGAAGAATTTTATATGTATCCTGAAACTTCGTATACATGTATGTGCGGAAGCGACGACAGCTTATATTTCTTTTCTAAGACAGACTCATTTGTCTCTGTATTAAACATCAAAACGATGTCTTATGAAAAAAAAGATTTGAACTATTCGTCTGTTTCAACGATAAATGCTATCTGTTACGGAGACGGGAATATGTATTTGCTTTCTGGTAGTGGAAGTGCTTATAAAATAATTACTTATTATTTGGCGACAAATACTTTTAATACTGGAACGGATGTTATAACTTCAGGTGAATACTGGTATGGAACAAATATTGTTTACGATAACGGGTATGTTTATTACATGAGACGGACGGGCGTAAATAATGCTGTTACTCTTGCTACAAGACTTATGAGGTTGAATGTTGCGGATAATAGTAAAAGCAATGTTTACACTTTATATTCGGAATATTATGATAAAACAAAAACCGGTTTTGCTCTTGGTGTACTTCATAATGTTGTATATATTTTTGGAGAAAGCTCGGTCGATAAACAATTAAGTCTTCAGTATCGGTATTATTCTCAAAAATATATATGGGCTTCCGATAAAGGCAAATTATCTAACAGTCTTATAAATGGTAGTTTCAATTGTGTTTGTTTGTCTACATCAAATAATATTTTTGTTTTAGGTGGACAATATTATGCCTCTGCAACCTCTTCAAATGTAAGCAACCGAAATGATTTTGTCGTATTTACGGATGGAAGTTATACGTATACCTATGAAAGAATCGGCGCTTATAATGATGATGTAAAATCTATTAAGTTATCGCTATCAAATAATAAACTTGGCGGGACAATTACTCTAAATAGTAATGATACTATTCAAATACCTGAGATTGATTTAACATCTATGGGGTATGATTTACCGCAGGCGACAAATACGGCGTTAGGCGGCGTAAAAATGCCCTCTGCGGCTTCTGGACAGACGGAGAAAGCGGGAATCACATCAGACGGCTATCCTGTCACAAAACCCATTGTCAAGCCTGACGGCGTGAACGTAACGCTAAGCGGAAAGAACCTGAACGTCGAGGTTGAGCTTGATAACGACACGAGCGTAAGCGGGCAGGCTGATTTGACTGCGCTGACTGAAACGCCTGTCGCCACGACGTCGGCAGTCGGCGGAATCAAGGCGCAAAGCGGATCGTCGGACGGTCAGAATTTCCCTGTACAAGTGAACTCTGACGGAACGGCGTTTATCAACATACCGATTTATAACGGGGAGGTGGAATGATATGGCTATAATAAGCGGGAAATGGCATCTTAATGATGTTTTAACAGGAAACGGGTTGGGAGAAAAAAATATAGGTGGGTTTTCTTATGATTGTAGTTTTACCTCAAATAATAAACAGTATTCTAGGTTGTCCCTTTCTGCCGATAGGGATAGTAATAGCGTTACATACCTTTGGTATCTTTATCCTTCGGGTGAATCGCTTAAAAGCGATCTAGTGTATAAAAATGGCGAGTATGTTTTATCTGATTCGTATAAATACATTGATTTCGGCAAATCTGAACAAACAGTTGCAGACATTGTATATTCGTGGTTATCTGAAAATGCTACTACTGATTGGGTTACCTTTGAAAAAGAAATAACAACGGTAGAGGGAATCAAACTCTTAACCTCGGGGAAGTATTGTGAAAAAGACATCAAAGTAACGCCAGCAAATCCTGAAAACATAGTAGCGGGGAATATTAGGAGCGGGGTTCAGATTTTGGGCGTAACGGGGAATTACGCGGGAGAAGGTGTTACCTTACAGGAAAAGACGGTAACGCCTACAAAAAGCGTTCAAAACATCACTCCCGATACGAATTACGACGGGCTCAGCAAAGTGACAGTCAATGCAATTCCCGCGGAGTATATTACACCGGAGGGGACACTGAGTATAACGACAAACGGGACGAAAGACGTCACGCAATATGCCAACGTAAATGTTAGTATACCACAAACTGGGACGATTCGTGGCGTTTGGGAGTTTCAAAAAGATGGGTTTACAATGGATTCTGTCGATTGTGATGTCAACTTTACATCAAATGGAAAGCAGTTTACTTCTTTGCATAATAGTTTTGATGGAAACGAAACAACAATGAAGTATGACACAACGACTGTTTGGTCTGATGCTAGCGGTGTGGGTTGGGTAAATGAATCATATAGAACGGTCGATTTTGGGACAGAATTCCAAACAGTTCCGAAAAGTTTTATTGACTTTATTACGGATTTTGCTCAACCAATAACACCTACGCCCGTTTTACAGGAAAAAACAGTTGCGCCGGGAAAAACCGATCAGGAGATCGTGCCTGACGAAGGTTACGACGGATTGAATAAGGTAACGGTTCAGAGTGTCACGCTTGATGATTTATCCGGAACAGACGGTACTGAGCAAATGCTCAATCCGGGGACGGGAAAGATTGTAAAAGGAGGCATGGCGGAACTATACAGGATTCAAGCAAGAGCCCTGAATTTGGATAGTAAGACAGTAACTCCTACGACTTCGCAGCAGACAGTAACTCCGTCATCTGGGAAAGATGGTCTATCTCAAGTCACGGTCAACGCGATAGAGACGGAGACAAAGGAGGTAACGCCTGGCACCAGCGAACAGATAATTACCCCAACAACGGGAAAGTATCTGACCTCTGTCACAGTCGGGGCGATCCAGACAGAGACAAAATCTGCTACGCCGACGAAATCAACGCAGACGATAACGCCTGCAAGCGGGAAATTCCTTTCCAGCGTCACAGTAAATCCCATTCCGTCGAATTACATTATTCCGACGGGAACGAAAGAGATCACGGAAAACGGAACTGCGGATGTTACCCAATTTGCAAATGTGAATGTCAATGTTCCCTCTCCGAACGCAACTGTAACAGAAAACGATGATGGAACAGTTGACATTGCAATCACTAATTTGTGAGGTATAATATGGCAAGTGGTACTTATTCATTGACGGTGAATTTTGATGAAAATGTAGAAACAGTAAATATACAGAGCGGAGATATAACTGTGCTGGTACAGACCAGTGGGAAAGAGGTTATACTCAATAGAGATGAAATCTATGTTTCAGTCAATTATAAACCCGGATACAATTTATTTAGTCTGATAGCGACTGGATCATGGGAAAATGCCTTTTCCGAAATAAAAGACGGAAAACTTGTGATGAAACCTCTGGGAGATTTCAGCGGAGCCATCATCGTAAAAAGTAAGAAGGTGGAGGTCTAGTTATGGCTACAGTTAGCGGAATAAAAGTGTTCAAGGATTCGATTAAGTTTCCTTCTTATATTTTTCAGGTAGTTGATTACACATGTCCTGACGATCCTAAGTCTACTTCATTTCACTCAATGATTATAAGTCCTTCTCTAATTTACAGCACTGGAATAGACTTTTCAGGGGGAGCTTTTACTACGGTTTACGATTCAGACGGATGGGCAAACACTTATTACAAAACAGTTGATTTTGGAGAGGCAGAACAGACAGTAGATGATGTTTTCTTTTCGTGGCTGGATGAAAATATTGTAAAAGAGCCTGAGACAAAAACCATCCGCACTTTGACGATCAACGGAACCGTAACGACAGAATGGAACGGAAAGCCTGTCAAACAGGTCACTGTCGACGGGGTTACTTACAAAATGCCGGAGACGTACGCGATCGAAGTAGGTACCTATGTAGGCAATGACACAATTACGACAACCGCTTTTGAAAAAGTGGGTATATTATTTTCGTGTGATGGTGTGAGTTATTATGGAATGGAGAGAACTAGCTCTCAACTGAGGTATTATTTAATCACAGATTTGTTTAATCTTGCTTACGAAAAGTCTTGGGAAGATGTTTCATATAGAACGATTCAGGTAGAAAAATATGTTACGGAAAACGAAACTTTCTACAACTGGTTCACAACTAACTTTGAGAAGCAGGAAGAACCCGCTCTAATCGCTTTCACGATAAGTGGTATAGACTATCAAGCCGAAGAGGGAATGACGTGGAGCGAATGGGTAGCGAGCAGTTACAATAGTGGCGGTTATACAGAATCCGACGGAAAAATCATGCGTTTACGTAAATTCGTGTATACTCCGGCGGGAAGTGTGGACTCTTC
>ENA-OPSV01000389-OPSV01000389.1-human-gut-metagenome-genome-assembly--contig:-NODE-389-length-35789-cov-3.994487_pt1 | contig 35789 bp, 27 predicted proteins | sample MGYA00241460_ERZ501912 | MGnify/ENA primary metagenome ERZ501912 (study PRJEB25962, sample SAMEA2042402) | human gut metagenome | biome: human gut; feature: human-associated habitat; material: faeces...
GGCGGTAGGAGCCGTCACAGGGTCGGGGGTATTGGCAACCGTGATTCCTTTTTCAAGGCAGTAGGCGACATCGATATTATTGTAACCGACGGCATAGTTTGCCACCATTTTCAGCTTGGGGGCACGGTCGATCAATTCCTTGTTTACCGGGAAATCGAACATCGAGCACAACACGTCGTACTCCGGTATCATCTCTAAAACTTCTTCGTACGTGAAATCTCTTCCTTCGGGAAAAGTAACCTCATACTTGCTTTCCAGCTCGGTAAAACCTTCGCGGAACATGTCGTAAGTAACTAATATCTTTGTCATAATTATTCTTTATATTTAATTTGTGCAGGTTAATGATGATTTATGGGTGCGTAATAAAATAATGGTGTCTCGTAGGGGCGGGGTTCTACTCCGCCCAATGAAAATAACGTCCGCCTTGCCGGATCCAAAGGGCAGAGCAGAGCCCTGCCCCTGCGGGAAGATAATCATTTTGTATCACCATGTCATCCTTGTTCCATACCCGTAAATCTTCATTTACCTGCTAATATTGAATGATTAAGATACGAATGCAAAATAAATGCCTTTTGCAGGAAGAATAAATAGATAAAAAATCGAAGGAGATGGACAATCTTCCGATTTTAATAGTAAGTTTGTACCACACTTAAGTCAGTTAACCATGATCAAAAGAAAAGACGGTTTCAGCGGAGAACGGGTGCTTGTCCTTCCACAGCCCATCATCCGTGAGATGGAAGAAGACCCTATTTCCTCCATTTTACACATTACCGATATCGGATATTATCCGAAGGCCTGGCATCATTTCCGGGAACGGCAGGAGCCGATCACGCAATTCGTCTTTATCTATTGTATAGAGGGATCCGGCTGGTTCCGGACGGAAGGCGAGGAATTCCAGGTGACCGCCAACCAATATTTCATCCTGCCGGCAGGAAAACCGCACGCTTACGAGGCCAACGAGGAGGACCCGTGGACAATCTACTGGATTCATTTTAAAGGAAAGCTGGCTTCCCATTTCGCCAGGCAGTGCACACGTCCGATAGAGATCAAACCGGGGATGCACTCCCGCATCAGTAACCGGATCGATATGTTCGAAGAAATACTCCGGACACTGGAAATGGGCTACAGCCATGAAAACCTGCTCTATGCCTGCTCCATCTTCTACCACTACCTTGGGACATTGCGCTATTTGCAACAATATCGGGATGCTGCCCGTCACGAAACGGAAAAGAACGATATCGTAACGGCTGCCATCCATTTCATGAAGGAGAACATCGAGAAAAAGCTGACGTTGCAGGAAATCGCCGCCCATACGGGCTATTCCTCCTCCCACTTCTCCGTCCTGTTCAGCCAGCGGACAGGTTACGCACCACTGACCTACTTCAACCAGTTAAAGATACAGCAGGCCTGCCAGCTCTTAGACTTTACGGACATGAAGGTGAACCAGGTCTGCTATAAGATCGGCATCGAAGACACTTACTACTTCTCCCGCCTCTTCAGCAAGATCATGGGAATGCCGCCGCGCGAGTACAAGAAGATGAAGAAAGGATGATTACCAATAATACGCATCCATAATCTCCTGCATCCGGGGATTTGCCGCATCGGTATCGCCAATCTCTCGGCGGAGTTTCAGGAGTTCGCGTTTCATCTTCTCGATTTCACCAGCATAGGTTGGGGAACCGTAAAGATTATGGTTTTCATGCGGGTCGGCGAGCAGATCATAGAATTCCCAAGACGGAGTGACCGGTGCCTTATCCGATCCCGTTGCATTCAGCGGGTCGCCGTAGAGGAACATCAGTTTATAACGATGGCCCCGAATTCCCATATGAGCCGGACGTATTTTGTGATGCGTCCAGTAGCGGTAGTACATGGATTGCCGCCAGTCGCGAGGAGTCTCGCCTTTCAGGTTGTCACGGAAGCTGCGGCCTTCGCTGCACGCCGGAGCATTCACTCCGGCATAGTCGGCTAACGTGGCGGCAAAATCAGTGTTGAGGATAATGTCAGAATTGCGTGTCCCGGCAGGGATCTCCTTCGGGTAACGGATGACAAAAGGCATCCGGAGTGGTTCCTCGAACATCATACGCTTATCGAAAAAGCCGTGCTCGCCAAGGAAATAGCCTTGGTCGGAAACATAGACCACGATCGTATTCTTCGACAGCCCTTCCTCATCGAGGAAACGCAGCAGACGGCCGATATTGTCATCGATAGCCGCTCCACAACGCAGGTAGTCGCGAATCAACTTCTGATAGATTTTCCGGCGTGCATCCTCCTTGTTCATTCCTTCTATGGAGAAAGGCAGTTCCGGATACTTGCACCACCACGAATCCGGGTCTTTCGATGCAATCCCCCAACGGCGTGCCATGTCCTCCAACGGCTGTCCGGGAAATGTACGCCCGGACTCTTCCGGTCCGAACTCCATCATATTTGCCGGTTCGGGAAATGTAACCCCGTCGTAGAGATGTTTCAGCCGTTCAGGAAAATCCCACGGTTCATGCGTCGCCTTGAAATGGCAACACATCATGAAAGGCTGGTTCTTATCGCGCGAACGGATCCACTGAATCGTCTTGTCGGTCACCAAGTCGGTCGAGAACCCCTTCTCCATCTTGCCACTTTTCCCTTTATCATCGTCTACCCATCCTTCCGCGGTCTTGAAAAGTGGGTCCCAATATTCTCCCTGGTCATGGAAAACCGAAAAGGTGTCGAACCCCGACGGCTGCGTCTTGAGATGCCATTTGCCGAAAAGGGCAGTTTGATACCCTCCCTCCTGCATGCGTTTCGCAATATTGTCCAAAGCCGGATCGAGTCTGTCTTCAAGCGTATAGACCCCATTATGATGGCTATAGGCGCCTGTCATGATCGCAGCACGGCTGGGTACGGAGATCGAGTTCGTACAAAAACAGTTGTCGAGCACGCATCCTTCGGCTGCCAGGCGGCGGATATTCTCGTTTTTCACATAATCGCGCAGGATTCCGCCATATATCCCCCACGCCTGCGAGCTATGGTCGTCGGAAAGTATAAAGAGGATATTCGGGCGTTCGCCAGTCGTTCCCGTTTTGCCAGTAGCCAGCACCGGGGAGGCTGTCGCCAGGAGACCGGCACCAATGATAAGTTGATTTAATATTTTCATGGCATGTCTTTTGTTTTTCTTCTCTGCAAAAGTAACGAATTTACATTATGTACCAATGCGGAAATATGCCAATTTACCAATGGGAGAATGTTCGGACGAGGTAATAATATATTCCGATAACAAATAAAAATCACAATAAAACAAACCAGACGACAAGCAACCCTCCAAATCCTCATCAGGAGGCGGAGGCAATGCAGAACAGCCGGGAGAACTATAAAAAAGACGCGGATCACGCAAGAGTGTGTCCTCCGCGTAACCCGCGTCTCCTTTTCATATCTGCGTCTTACTTCACCAGCTTCAATTCCTCTATCAACCGCGGGCATTTTCCCCACTTGTCGATCATATACAGCACATAGCGTATGTCAACACTGATCGTGCGCTGCAAATCCGGTTCGAAGGCGATATCACCACTCATGGCCTCCCAGTTACCATCGAAAGCGAGGCCGATCAAGCGAGCGTTCTTGTCGAATACCGGACTACCGGAGTTACCTCCTGTTATATCGTTGTTGGAAAGGAAGCAAAGCTGCAACTCTCCATCCTTATTGGCATATTGGCCAAAATTTTTGCTGCGGATCAGGTCGAGGATTTCAGGCTGAACCCAGAATTCGTCACTTTCGGGGTTTTCCTTTTCGAAGATACCCTTCTCGGTCGTATAATAATCATACCAAGCTGCATCGTACGGACGGTAGCCACCGATGGAACCGTAGCTCACACGCATCGTAAAGTTGGCGTCCGAAGAAAGTGCCTTTTCCGGGTACATCTCTTTCAGGCCGGCGAAATACAGGCGTTCGCCCTTGGCGATATCGTAATAAGAATCACCTGTGAGCTGTTGCAATTCGAAAAGGGAGATCAGGACGGACAAGCTCAACTCGGCAGCCGGGTCCTTCTTCAGCTTCGTATATTTTTTTGGGTCTTTCAGCATGGAAGCGATATTGTCATAAGACAGGATAGATGTCTTCTTGAATACATCGGCGGCATACTTTTCATAATCGCCTTTATACTTTTTGTCCACCTTCTTGTAGATATCCGGAAGATTCTCTGCCGGAACCCGTTCCTTTACGATCTTCATCATAGCCGCCAGCACCTTCTGGTCGAGGCTTGCGTCATAATCCTTGAAAAAAGGCTTGATATTATCTTCGAGGAAGATATCGATCTCTTCAGGGGTAGAGCCTTTCACATCCACACTCTGGATCATACGGGCCAGCTTCACGATCTCGGCGCCGCTCAGGAACGCTTCGCCCAAGTAGGTGGAGATCTTCTTATATTCGCTGGAAGAAGTATATCCTTTTTCCAACAGGTTCAAGACGTCACCGTACACCTCTTTACGCTTTGCATCTTGTGCCACCCAGGCAGCAAAAGCAGCTTCTTCTTCGCGTTTGCGTTCGATCACTTTCAGGTTGGCAAGCCCCTTATTCATGCCAATCGAATTTTTCCAGTAATTGGAACTACCAGCATATTTGGAGGCATATTTGATACGCACCTCGTCGCTCTTCAACATCGCGTCTTTCCAGATCGCCTGTTTGATGCCACGCACTTCGATACGAGGCTTATTGCTATCCTCGATACGCTGCTGCACACCCCATGAACAGAGATAACGGTCCGTGCTGCCGGGGAAACCGATCGTCATCGCGTAATCCTTGTCCTCATAACCTTGCAACGACACTTCGGCTACGTATTTAGGCTGATATGGCTTATTATCCTTGCTGTAGGCTGCCGGCTTGTTATCGGCACCTGCATATACGCGGAACACGGAGAAATCGCCCGTATGGCGCGGCCACATCCAGTTGTCCGTATCCCCACCGAATTTTCCGACCGAGCTGGGCGGAGCGAACACCATACGGACATCATTGAAAACATCGTAGACGATCAGGAAATACTTGTTATTATTATAGAAAGGTACGACATCGGCAGCCTGAAATTCCGTGTTTCCCACAGAATCGGCCATCGCCTGCCCGATCGAGTCGGCAGCAGCCAGACGCAGGTGCTCTTCCTTGATCGAAGCTATCTGTGAATTAATGCGATCGCTCACATCCACCGTCTCACGCAGGTAGCGGACTGTCAGGCCCGGAACCGGCAACTCTTCTTCCTTACTCTGGGAAACGAAACCGTCTTTCAGGTAATCGTGTTCCACACTGCTTAACTGCTGGATCGAACCGAAACCACAATGGTGGTTGGTGAAAATCAGCCCTTCATTAGAGACGGTGATACCGCTACATCCTCCTCCGAAGATCACCACGGCATTGGCAACACACGGGTCAGTTTCACTGTACAACTGTTCGTAAGACGGAGTAAATCCCAACTCCTTCATCCTCGCCAGGTTTTGTTTATTCAACTCTTTCAGTACCCACATGCCCTCATCGGCAAACACTTGGCCTGAAGCAACGAGAAGCAGTAACACTGCCCACAACTTCTTCATAAAATTCATTCTTTGTTCGTTATTCAATAATTAATTTGATTTTCTTTTGTTCTACACGCGCGGCAAGCCATTTCTTGATCTTTTCTTGTTCCGCCTCGCGTACTTTTTCTTTACTTTTCAGATAGACTAACAGGACGGTATCGGGTTGAATGCTATCCATATCCATCAGATAGGTATGCGCACAAGAGACTTCCTTGATATAAGGGAAAAGAACTTTCATTTCCGGCATCAGCTCGGACGTAAGATGATTATGACTGTGATATTTGTTCAGGTCGCGTTTCAACGAATCGATCTGGAGGGACTGTGCCCGGAGAACCTCTTCGCTATTCTTATACAAATCCTGCATCAGTAGGCTTTTCAACTCGTTAATGTCGGTGGCTTCCTGCCCGAACCCTTGCTGTACGATAAGCCCTACGTTTTTCAAGCCGTATTTCGGCATCTTGGCACGGGCGTTCGTTATCATCGTTTCCGGCACAGTCTCACCGATCAGGACAACTTTCACCTCTTTCTTGTCACTGGTGTCGATCACCGTCTTGCTCAATATCTGCGTGTTCGGGAAACTCAGTTCATCCGCGACGAACGTCCGCACCCGGTCATTGAAATAACTGGCTCGGATCAGGTTGTAGCTCAGGAAAAGACTCGGCACGATGGTAAAGAAAACGATCACCCCGACATATCTCGTCACGATCTTCTCGCGCTGTTTGTTTAAAAAGACCTTCTTCGGATATTTCAACAGGCGGACCACCACGTAGGTAGCCAGACTGATAAACACCGTATTGATAAAATAGAGATAGAAAGCACCGAAGAAATAATATAGGTTACCGCTCGCCAATCCGAATCCGGCCGTACAAAGCGGCGGCATCAAAGCCGTAGCGATCGCCACGCCGGGAATCACATTTCCCTTGCTCTTGGTCGAACTGGCAACGATCCCCGCCAGACCACCGAAGAACGCGATGAGCACGTCATAGACAGTAGGCTGCGTACGGGCCAGCAACTCACTCTGCGCCTCGCTGATCGGAGAAATCAGGAAAAAGAGCGTCGATGTGATGACACTAAATACCGTCGCCGTAGCAAAATTGCGGAAGGAACGCTTGATCAGGTCGAAATCAGAGATTCCCAATCCCAGACCGAACCCCATGATAGGGCCCATCAGCGGGGAAATCAACATCGCACCGATAATCACCGCCGTCGAGTTCGTATTCAAACCCAGCGAAGCAACAAAGGTTGCAAAGATCAGAACCCAGAGGTTCGTCCCCTTAAACTCTATGCCTTTCTTGATAGACTCGATCGTTTCGAGTTCATCCTCTTTTTCTTGACGGACATCAAAATTACGGACAAAGAAGTCCCTAATTTGCTTGTGCAACAATCCTTTTTCCATCCTATTAAAATCATGTTTGTATACGAACATCCCGTTAAACGACCTTTATAATGGCTAACACTCTCTCACAACCGTTTTAACACATCGCCTAAACCGCACAAAGATAGAAATAGTATCTCGAAATAAAAAATAAGAGCTGTGAACATAAAATAAGTGGAGCATATATACTGATAATTATTGATTTTCACTTAACTTTGCAAATACACAATACAGAAACAACAACGAACACTCTCAATTAATCCCGGTAAACAAGATGAAACACTACATTCTCCTGATATACTTCCTCGCTTTTTCCCTCTCTACAGAGGCGAATACAGCAGTGAAAGATTCGCTGTCGGGGGCCTTGTCATCTGCCTCCTCTCCTTTGCAAAAACTGGAAATCATGACTAATCTGATGGATATTTCCCGACAGGAAGAACAGGTGGAATATGCCAAGCAACTCTATAAACTCGCCCTTGAAGAAGACGAAGACTATTATAAGGAAGCGGCCCTGACCGAAATCTTGCGCTTTTATGTGAATACCGATGCCAAGGACAGCGCAAAGGTGTATCTCGCCGAAGCCGAAAGGGAACTGAAAGGGAAAGCACGCGATTTCCTTGTCACGTATATGAAAACGATCATGGATGTCCGTGTTGTCTATTACACCAAAGGCGAAGACCGGATGAAGCTGATTGAAAAATACAAACTCCGCCTCGAAACGGAAAAAGGCATGCCGGTTCTCGACAAAATAGCGAACTATTATCTCCTCGGTATGGCGAACAGCAACCGGGTCGATCCGAAAAACCAGAATGCTATCTATAAAGAGATATGTTATTACATGAACAACCTGATCAAGCTATCGGACAATATCCCGCTCCGCTATTCGTATCTGTTCCGCCTGAATACGCTCAACATACTGAGCCTTATGGAAGCGACTCCCGAAGATCGGGTGAAAGCCTCCCTCCTCTACCTGAACATGCAAAAGGAATATGCAGACACAAAAGAGATGAAGAAGCGCCCGTACACAAGCAAACGGCATCTTCTGAACGCCTACTCCACCTTAGCAACCGCAACAGAAACGGTCGGGAAAGATATGGCAACCTACTATTTCAACTACTTCATCGATTTGAACAGGAAATATCCTGAAGATGCCGCATTCTCCGCCGAATATGACCGCTTTTTCACTTCGCTCAACTATTACAAATCGATACGGGACTTCCAGAAAGCGGCAGATTACAACGATTCAGTCATCTATTATTTCCGCCACGGCGATTTCCAGTTCGATCTAACCGAAAACATCGTCCTGACGCTAAAAGACAAAATCGACTGTCTCGACAGTCTGCACAGATATAAAGATGCCTACGAAGCCTACAAGGAATATACCGTACTCTTGGATTCCGCACGCACACGAAGCATGGAAAACAAAGTCGAAGACCTGGAGATCAAAAAACATGTAGACGAACTGGTGGTCGAGAAGAAAGCGCTGGAAGTAGACCTGCAAAAAAGCCAGAGTCGATTATATCTATTCCTTACATTGCTCATCCTTTCGATCTGCTTCGGAATCTTCATATTCTTCCGCTTAGGAAAGATCAAATCGCTGTACAAGGAGTTGCAGGAGTCGAACCGGCTGATAGTCATCGCCAGTGAAAAGGCACAGGAAAGCGAACGGATGAAGAACGCCTTTATCAAGAATATGTGCCACGAAGTGCGTACGCCGCTAAATGCGATCAACGGCTTTGCCGAACTCATCACCGGCGACGGCGTAAGCCCGGAGGAAAAAAAGGAATTCAGCAAAATCATCTATACGAACTGCCATAACATCACCTCCATGATGAACGATGTTCTGGTAATCGCCCAACTGGACAGCAGCAACGAAATCCTCCCGCTAGAACCGGTCCATATCGACCTGCTTTGCCACCACGAAATGAACCAGTTGAAAAAGTTGCAGCAGAAGCCGGATATCCATTACCAGATCGAAGGCGACAAGAGCAATGACCTGATCTATTCGGACCCGAATCATTTCGGCATTATCATCACCCATCTGCTGAACAACGCGAACAAGTTCACGGATCAGGGAAGCATCACACTTTCCTACCAGCCTGAAGAAGAAGGAAAAATAATGTGCATCAGCGTTACCGACACAGGATGCGGAATTCCGGCAGACAAGAGCGAATGGATTTTTGAACGTTTCACCAAGAACGATGACTTCATCCCCGGTTCGGGTCTCGGCCTCTACCTCTGCCGCCTCATCACCCAACGTCTCAACGGTTCCCTCAAACTGGACACCAGTTATACCGGAGGAGCCCGGTTCGTGCTACGGCTCCCGATTAATCCCTACAAATAGCCAACAGGTTCATATTTTGCCAGTTCCAATATTCTTAGATGCAAATCTTTTTCCGATATAAGGCAATTCGCTTAACGGAAGATCGCGTTTAATGATGATTGCCAAGAAAACCAGGAGCAAAACCGTACGATAGCCCAAACGGAGAATTTCCGAATCGATACGGGGCAACATCCCGACAGCATAAAATAAAGCCGCCAATATGCTATAAATAACGGCCGACTTTATATCGTACCGGATCGGGAATTTCTTCTGCCCGATCACATAGGAAAGGATCATCATCAACAGATTGCTGGCAAATGAAGCCCAAGCACATGCCATATACCCGTAAACCGGAGCCAACAATACAATCATCAACACGGTCACCACGCAACCGATCGTCGAAAAGTAGGCTCCCCACTGCGTCTGGTCGATCAGCTTATACCAAAACGACAGGTTAAAATAGACTCCGAAGAACAATTCTCCCAACATCACAATCGGTACGACACGCAATCCGGGATAATACTTGGCGTCTACAAAATATTTCAGGATATCCAGATAATACATCACACCTAAAAAGATAATCAACGAAAAAATAATGAAATACTTCATTGCCTCCGAATATGCTTTCGTATTATCGTCATCCTTATTCCTGGCAAAAATAAAAGGCTCGTAGGCATACCGGAATGCCTGGATAAACATCACCATCACCACCGCCACTTTGAAACAGGCCCCATAAATCCCCAACTGGGTAGCCGCATAATCCTTATCTTCGAACAGGAAAGGGAACAGAATCTTATCCGCCGTCTGGTTGAAAATACCGGCAATCCCTAAAATCAGGATCGGGAACGAGTATTTCAACATCTGTTTCAGCAACACAAAACTGGCTTTCTCACGCAATCCGGGTATCATATCCGGCACCAAAAGCAAGAACGTCACCACCGAAGTAACCACATTACTGGCAAAGATATACTCTACCTGATAGCCGGGCACATAAAACCAACTGATCAATCCCGGCGCATGTTCATACAGCCACGGACAAACGATCAGGAAGAAGATCACCAATACGATATTCAGGAAGATGTTCAACAGTTTGATCGCTGCAAAGCGAACCGCCTTCCCCTGATACCTGAGGAAAGCAAACGGAACGCAACAGAAAGCGTCCACCGCCACGATCCCCGCCATCATCCCGATATACTCAGGGTGCGCACCATATCCTAAAAAGTTACTGATCGGAGCCAGCGCACTGAACACCAACACCATAAACAGGACGGAAGTGAACGCCAGACTGAATAACGTCGTCGCATACACCCGCATCGGGAGCTTGATCTCTTTCTTATTCATAAACCGGAAAAAGCCAGTCTCCATCCCATACGTCAAGATCACCATCAACAAGGCTGTCCAAGCATACAGATTCGTCACAATCCCGAAATCGCTTTCGGTAGCCAGTACACGCGTGTACATCGGCACCAGCATCCAGTTCAGGAACTTCCCGACAATGCTGCTGACGCCATAAATTGCGGTCTCTCCTGCGAGCCGCTTCATTCCTCCTGCCATAATTTAAAACAATTGACAATTGATAATTGGTAATTGACAATTAATGGTTTGACTAAAATAGTGAGCTTTGTATTCCGTCGGGGCGAAGCCGTCCCAGATGGGTATAAGCCAACTCCGTCACCTCGCGACCGCGGGGCGTACGTTTGATAAAACCCTCTTTAATAAGGAAAGGCTCATAAACTTCTTCCAGTGTTCCGGGGTCTTCTCCCAGCGCAGTCGCGATAGTCGTCAGCCCTACCGGTCCACCATTAAACTTGTCGATGATAGTCGTCAGCAACTTATTGTCGATCTGATCCAGACCGTACCGGTCGATGTTCAATGCCTCCAGTGCATAGCAGGAAATCGCCTTGTCGATCTCGCCTGACCCTTTCACCTGTGCAAAATCACGCACACGACGTAGCAATGCATTCGCTATACGGGGGGTACCACGACTACGGGAAGCGATCTCGCGTGCTGCACTCAGCTCGCATTTCACATTCAGGATATCGGCACTACGCAACACGATCTTCGTCAGCGTCTCCATCTCGTAATATTCGAGGTGCATATTGATCCCGAAACGTGCCCTGAGCGGACTTGTCAGCAAACCACTGCGAGTCGTCGCTCCCACCAATGTAAACGGAGCCAGGTCAATCTGGATGGAACGGGCACTCGGCCCTTTATCGATCATGATATCGATCCGATAATCTTCCATCGCCGAATACAGGTATTCCTCCACAATCGGGCTCAACCGGTGGATCTCGTCGATAAAAAGGACATCATTCTTTTCCAGCGAAGTCAACACTCCCGCCAGATCGCCCGGTTTATCCAGTACCGGCCCTGAAGTCACCTTGAAGCCGACTCCCAATTCATTCGCTATAATATTGGATAATGTAGTCTTTCCCAATCCGGGAGGCCCATGCAACAGCACATGATCGAGCGCCTCCTTACGCATCCGGGCTGCCATCACGAAAATCTTCAGGTTCTCGACTACTTTGGCCTGTCCGCTGAAGTCATGAAACGAAAGCGGGCGAAGCGCATTCTCATACTCTCGCTCGCTCTCCGGAACACGTGCATCCCTTATATCAAATTCATCTTCCATATTCTTATTGCTTTGACAGGCAAAGATAATAAGAATTACCGGGTTCTGAACTTGTGGTTGTGTTTCCAACGCAAAATAATAAAACAATAAGGAATCCACTATCTCACCTTAAATTTATATCCGACAGAAAGATTGAATAAAATTTCATGGTGCTGTGTACAGTTCTGAAAGTAGGATAAACCGGCATAGAATCTTTTGTATTCGACACCTCCTTCGGCCGAGATTCCGATAGCCGTATAATTATTGAATTTCACATACGGACCGGCATTTAAGCGGATTTTCGTGTTCTTAACCGGTATTCGAAAAGAGGCGTATACAGGAATATCGAGGTCTAAAACGTTACTATAGCTGTCAGGCTTCACTGTATTCAATAGAAATCCTCCTTGAATATAAAACAAAGAACTAACCCCAAATGAGGCCATTCCCGACAAATTAAGCCCCCAACCATTATAAGGCGATGTCGAAACCCCTATTCTGGGCTCCAATTCAATATCTTTTGCATGGATAGGAGAAATAATAAAAACAAATAGGATCAACACAATAACACCATTTTTCATAATAAATTCTTTATTAGTTTGTATAGTTACAAAACTAAAAGGCAGAAAGAATATTGCACATATCTCTTCTGCTTTCAAAGTATTGAATATAATCCATATTTTATTGAAGGAATCACCGGAATATCGGGACAAAGATAGAAACTTGCAGATCACGTGTCCGTCCCGATTTCATATAAGGGACTCCTTTCATTACATTGCAAGTGCCATGTTTGTATGTCAGGGCCAGATCGAAGTATTTGAAAGTATAAGCGGCTTTGACAACGACCGGAACGTCAAAGGCTGATTTGATTGTATTCCCAATCATAATATGATCCTTAAAATGGAGAGTAGGCTCAACACCCGCTCCGACCTTCAGTCCTCCTATCAGGTTATAATTCAGAACACCGTTCAAAGCAATGTAGTTTCTTGCAAACTTACTTTTGTAGCCTTTAACCGGTGCCACTTCATAGCCAACCGAAGTAATTTCTCCCCGCTTCTGCCCATATAATAAAGCAGCATCCACCGATAAACGGTGTTTCAATTCGAATTGAAACTGATATCCCACATGAAAAGAAGGTTTCATATCCGGTATATTAAACCCAACGTTGCCTTTAGACATAGCCTCATCCTTATACCAATCCATCGAAACACCACCTATTACCCCACTTCTAACTTTCCCATTTTGTGCGGAAACAGATAAACACACTAAACTCAACAATAAAAACATCACTCTCTTTTTCATATCAACTCTCTTTTTATTGGTTTGACTTTGTTGATATGACTGGAAAAAGGGAAAAAACCCTATCCACATTTCAATATAAATTTAGATCTAACGAATAGGTTGTAAAACACATGTATATTTTCATATTCTGTAAAAAACAAATTTATTCTACATAAAATCTATATATACATTACAATATAAGGGATTCAAATTGTATTATAATTTGAATCCCCTAATCATATAAATATACCTACTAAATATTATATTACACTATTTACTATTCATTGATTTCAAATATTACTTCGGTTATATTATCTTGTCTAATTTGAAAAGCTTTTTCATATAAATACAAATTATTATATGATGGATATGAAGAAAGTTTAACTAAATAATTTCCTATATTTAAATCAATCTCTATTTCTTGATTATTTGGAACTATTCTTTCTTCTATAGCATTTATTTTATCTTCTAAAGAATAAATAAGTATTTTCAAATTATACAAATTATAATCTGGAGCATTTTTTAATACTACTTTTAACGTCCCTTCCGGTACAGATATTTCATCATCACATCCTGTTATAGAAAACACAAGTAATACTATAAATAAAATTTTTATAATAATTAATCTTTTCATTCCTGCATTTTTTAACAATTATCACTTATTATTCCAAATGTCATTCAATAAAAATGATTTATAGAGTGTTGAAATTGGTGCGCCATTAAAAGGAGTTACTTTTATCGTAAAACGCACACAAAATATGACCTTAGGAAAATCATGAGATTGTTCACGTGGATAAGATGCATCAGAATAGTGAGCTCGAAAGCTAATAGGATTTAAATAAATATCATTTGTAACAACATCTTTCGCCATCAAGTCCTGTTTAATTATTTCAACTTTTGCTATTTTTTCAACTTCTGGATTGATTATCAAACAATTAGAATAATCAACTTTTGAAGGTGGATATGCGGTATAATCAACTTCCTGAACCATCCTATCTGGATCAAATGGTTCATCAGGCACCATACTTCCACGAGATTCTACTGGGATAAAAACATCTGGTTTTCCAATGAAATTTACAACTCCTAATTTTTTATTATAAAGAGGAATATAACCGACTGTACTAGAAGGTATATTTGTTCCTGGTACCCAAAAAGATACCGGCATAGAAGGGAAAGAACCACTGTTTGTTCCGTTTCCTTTCAATTTAATTTCTGTTGCAACATTCAAACTCACTGGGATTGGCGTAGTTTTTGCCCCACCAATTATGGCACTAAGTAAGCCAATAATAGCCCCTGGAATATTTCCGGCTGCAGCCGATACTGCATTTTTCATGCCTGTAGATGCAGCTTTAAACACCTTATTGTTTAACCCTAAATTATTCTCACCAGTTTCACTATTTATTTCATGATCTGATAATATTTTTTGTCCAACTCCCGCAATGACTCCTTTTCCAATAGTCTCTCCTAAATTCTTTAAAGGAGCAAATAGATTATTACTCGTACTTTCACCAATCGTTCCTTTTATTGTTCCTTGAAGTGTTCCTCCCAAATCTATTGTCTCAACATTATAATAATTAAGATTCCAATTCAATTGAATTTGATTATAAGGTATCTGCGAAATATTAGGATCATAGGCCATTTCATATTGCATCATATACCATTTATTACTTGCTAAAGGCATACTTCCATCATTTGAAGCAGGTTGCATCTGTTGATAATTCATGTTTTTCTTACTTCCATCTACAATATCATTTCCAACGAAATTTAGCAATGATGTTTGTTGATTTGTAATTACTGAGATTCCATCCTGCAAATATGTTGATGAAGAAATAAATTGAGTAGTAGTATACAAAAATATTCTTAACAGTCCTCGATATTTATTATAGAGAACAAAATAAGGATTTTGTATATTTCCTGGAGCACTATTTGTGAATGTATTGTATATTAATTCCCAACCATCAGATCTTTTTCGATCATTGATTACATCTAAACCAAAAGTAGAGGCAAGACTGCCTTGTCCTACCCAAGGAGCCGGTATCCGAGATTGTCCCGCAGGAGTAGGCATCCAGTCTACATTCTCCCAATCAAAAGTATCAGGAGTAACCGAATACATTTGTTGAGAAACAGCAGATGTTAATAAACTATCTACCATTTCATTTTCTTGGCAACTAAACATACTTAATCCCAAAAAAATCATTGTAATAATTTGCAATTCGTTTCGTATCATAATAGATATTTTTTTTAAGTTAATTACTAATTCAAATACTTCACACTAAAAAATAATTTTCACAAAATCGGCAATAGAAATATAATAAACTATTAAAATGTAATTAAAAATTCATCACATATTCATATCTATTTTGCCGTATACTATATTCATTCCATCTGTTATTGACAGAATATCTCCTTCTTTCACTTCTTTATCCAGAGATATAATAACTAAAGGCTTTGACTCTACAGATAGTTTATACACTACTTCTCCTGCTAAATTTGTTATAGTCACTTCAACCGTTCCCAAATTTACAGAGAACTCTAACAGCAAGCCTTTATTGTTATCTTCAAGCCAAGCCTGGATAGGTTGTTTAGATATAATAGACTTAGTCACACCCCAATTTCCTTCCAGAGATATTCGTTTCTTAGCAAAGCAAGGAAATGAGAGCATTGCTATTAATAGCACACATCCAACTTTTTTTAATGTCTTCATATTAGTATTTATTATTTATTGAACACAAACATAGAAGATACTGAAAGATGCGACAAATCGGAATATGGACAAAACTTATTCCTATATGGATAAAATCACTCCATACAAATTAATACCCTCTGATAATAAGTGAGTTATCTTTACATAATAAACTTATATAGACAGCCAAAACCTTGCTAAATTATCTTTTTAATTCTATTAATCAGCACTTTACAAGCCCTATAAACAAATACTGTCCTTATTTTAATGCAAATTCCAGACTTTTACCATCCTTTTTGAAGAATGAACCTGTTTATATCGCTTCCTTTTTGACCCGGACACAACTTCTGCCGAGTACGACTCCGGAACTTATTAGCCGAATCAGGACTGACCCCTAAAAGAATGGCCTCTTCATTTAAACGCAGATTTAAAAAACTGAGATAGCAAATTTTGGTTTCTGTTTTTGTCAATCCCAACGTATTTTCTTTCATAAAAACACAAATGTTCGGGAAAAGGGAATCGATCAGACGAATCAGGCTTTTCCACTCCTCTTCGTTTAGTTTTTGTTCGGTATCGGGTTGTACTTTTCGGCATTGCTCTTTTATTGTTTTAAACAAAGAAGACAGTTTCAACTTTTCAAATCTCAATGCAATAATTTCTTTCTTATATCCACTTATATCCTCATGTGCAGCAGCTTTCTCTTTCATTGCTTCCGTAAGCTCTTGAATACGACCTTCCAGTTCTTCATGCCGTTTTTTTTCTTCTTCTAAAAACTGTTGTTGCCGATTTATTTGAAGAAGTCGTTTCCTGTCTCGTAGCTGATAGCCCACAACCAATAAAAGACAAACGATAACGGTCAAAGCAAACAAAAGCCGTTTTTCCGCGATCAGTCCTTTATTTTCTTGGACAACAGCGACAACATCATGTCGTTTTTCCGCATCAATGATATCCACCTGCTTTTGTTCATCATACAAAGAATCTTTCTTTTCCAGATATTGTTCCAAAAACAAAAGTGCCTTTTCCGTATCGCCACCTTCTTTTTCAATAAAATAGCCTAAATAAAACCGATCCACCGATGTATAAGGATTCATTGTTGGTTTTGTCGCTTTAGCCAAATAATACCGAGCAGAATCAAGAAGGCTTTCATTATAATAGAGATCACTCAAAGCCAGATAAGTTGGAGCTTGATCCATCGTATTCAAATTTAAACTTTTGAAGAAACAAGCTTTTGATTTTTCCACATCGCCCATCAAATCATAAATATTCCCCAAACCATTAGCTATTTCACCAATTCCAGCCGAATCCCGAAGCACTGTAATAACAGAATCTGCCATCAGCATACAATGAAGTGCTAGGGACAAAGAATCGTCAAACGACAATGTTTTAGCCACGCCCCTTAAAGCGAAAGCATAACTTCGTTCATTGCATGCCTGCTTAAAGAATTCTGCCGCTTCTTCAAACTTACGACGTTCCTCACTTCTTTGGCCCGTATAAGTGTACAAATCCGCCATATAGCTACAAATATACCCTGCTACATTATATAAATGTTTCTCTTTTGCCAACGAAAACGCATCCGAATAAGCCTTCGTTGCTGGGATAAAAAGCTTATCTTTCACATACGAACGTCCCAAATAGAGCCCCATCCAAGCCTGCTGTTCCGCAGTCCCATGATTTTTGTACCAAGACAAAGCCCGGTCGAGTTGTTCGGTGTACAACATATCTTCGAACAATTTGTCCGCCGTCCGGCAATACAGCATACACCAACGTGCAAACTGCCTTTCGTTCAATTTATCAGGGGTTTCTATATTATTTAATAATGTATAAGCACTATCCGGATTTGTTTCCAAAAGTATTTCTGCCCGATCCATCATTTCCGACGCAGTCCGGTTCCCTCCGCATGAGAAGAAGAGACAGACAGGTAATAAGATAAGCAAGAATATGTTTTTCATACGGATATATTGTTAGATCTATTGCTTTCAGGCGGGAAAGGTACGCATTTTTATAATCAGGACAACACCTTCGACTACTCAGTTTATCGTAAAAACAGGCTTTTAGCTGTCAATTCAATTCGTTTTGGGCATTTCAGCCGACACGTATATCCCCCGTTTTTACGCTTTTCAGCCTAAAGCCCACCTGTTTTTAGCCAATATGCCAATGGAAGAAATGTGAACCTTTTAGATGATGATTTAATAGGTTCACATCATCTTCAAAACGAAGCTTAGTGTCACCTATTACTTATTGTACGATTCATTAAAATACTCGTTGGTCCGAATCGAAACAATAGCGCATGAAAATTGATTTTATACCCCATATATTTCAAATTACCCTTGCGGGTAATATTTTTTAAGAAACTCGATATTCGACAAAGCTCTGGTTATTAGCAGAAATTCCAATATAACGCTTTTAGGAGGGGTTATTGTACTTTGAACCCGTTTAGGAGTATTCACTTTTGGCCGTTGTGAGCTTCACTTTCTATGCGATGGAGAACGTAGAGAATGGAATCGCATATTTTGGCACGTTCACCCTAAATTTTACTTTCATAGTCCCATATTTGAAAAAATTTTATATACTTTTGTAGAGCTATATTATTATTATAACATTCTAACGGCCATGAATACAAATTTTTTACTGTCTTCCGATAATAACAGCCGCAGTGAACTTCTGAAAAAGAAGATCATCCACTATTATATCGCCAATGGCGACGCGACCATCGCCGACCTGGGCCGTGAAATGGACCTGAGTATTCCGACTGTCACCAAGCTGGTTGCAGAGCTTCAAGACGACGGTTATATCCTGGACTTCGGGAAACAGGAAACCAGTGGGGGACGCAAACCGAACATTTATGGCCTCAATCCGACATCCGGCTACTTTGTGGGAGTCGATATGCTTAAGGACAAGTTGAATATCGCAGCGATCGACTTTAAAGGCGACAAAGTACAACTCGAAGATAACATCCCGTACCAACTTGAAAATACACCAGCCTCACTGGAGCAGTTCTGCAAGATTATTGACGATTTCATCGTTTCATTGCCTGTCGAACGGAATAAGATATTAGCGATCGGAGTCAATATCACCGGCCGCGTGAACCCAGCATCGGGCTATAGCTACAGCATTTTCTATTTCGAAGAGAAACCTCTTGCACAGATTCTCGAGGAACGGTTGCAGGCAAAGGTCTTCATTGAAAACGACAGCCGAGCCATGACCTACGGCGAATATATGAAAGGAGTCGTGCAGGGAGAAAAGAATATCCTGTTCGTCAATATGGCATGGGGACTGGGACTTGGCATCATCATCGACGGCAATTTATACTACGGGAAATCCGGATTTTCCGGGGAACTCGGACACTTCTGCATGTTCGAAAACGAGGTGCTGTGCCATTGCGGCAAGAAAGGGTGCCTCGAAACAGAGGCTTCCGGATCGGCTTTCCACCGTATCCTGATGGAACGTTACCGGGAAGGCAGCAACACCATACTCGCCGGGAAACTGGACAGCGGAGAGGAAATCTCACTCGGCGACCTGCTCGAAGCGGTGAGGAAAGAAGACGTGCTATGCATCGACATTCTCGAAAAAATGGGCGTAAATTTAGGAAAAGGTATTGCCGGGCTGATGAACATCTTCAATCCGGAACTGGTCATACTGGGCGGAACACTTTCACTGGCAGGCGAGTATATCAGTTTGCCGATCAAGAGCGCCATCCGTAAATATTCGCTCAACTTAGTCAATCAGGACACAGAAATCAAAATATCCAAATTAGGAGAAAGGGCAGGTTCATTCGGAGCATGCCTCTTATCAAGAAGCAAGCTGCTTGGTATGATACATTATTAATAGAACCTTCTTTTCTTTAGACCATTATTTGTAATAATATTTTAATCCAGGCTATATTATTAAAATATTTTATTTACATTTGCCGAGTATTTAAAAACATCGGATAGTAAAACACATTAAATCGCTCAGATAATGGAAAAGATTAAAGGCTTAATTGATGCACCTTTCACACCGTTCTACGAAAACGGGGAAGTAAATTACGAACCGATAGAAGCATATGCCAAGCTTCTGGTTAAAAACGGTTTAAAGGGAGTGTTTATCAACGGATCTTCGGGAGAAGGCTATATGCTGACCGACGAAGAGCGCATGAAACTGGCCGAAAGATGGGTAGAAGTGGCGCCTGCCGGATTCAAGGTCATCGTACACGTAGGCAGCACCTGCGTAAAATCGAGCCATAAGCTGGCTGCACATGCCCAAAAGATAGGTGCTTGGGGAATCGGCGCAATGGCCTCTCCTTTCCCGAAAGTGAACCGGATAGAAGAATTGGTGAAATACTGCGAAGAAATCGCATCCGGCGCTCCGGAACTTCCTTTCTATTACTATCACATCCCGGCTTTCAACGGTGCTTTCCTGCCGATGGTCGAACTGCTGAAAGCGGTGGACGGGCGTATACCAAACTTCGCCGGTATCAAATATACATACGAAAGCCTTTACGAATACAACCAGTGCCGCTTGTATAAAGACGGCAAATTCGATATGCTTCACGGACAGGACGAGACAATCCTTCCATGCCTGGCGATGGGCGGTGCACAAGGCGGCATCGGCGGGACAACCAACTATAACGGTAAAGAGCTGACCGGAATACTCGAAGCCTGGGCCGCCGGAGACCTCGAAACAGCACGCGAACGTCAGAACTTCTCACAAGAAGTGATCAATGTGATCTGCCATTATCGCGGTAATATCGTGGGTGGCAAGCGGATCATGAAGCTGATCGGGCTCGATTTAGGTAAAAACCGGACACCGTTCCAGAATATGACGGATGCGGAAGAGGCGGCCATGAAAGCTGAACTGGAAGCAATTCATTTTTTCGACAGATGCAATAAATTCTAAATCCATAAACGCCATGAACGACATTACAAAACCCTCCGAATACCTCGGATATTGGGGCGAAAAATACAAAAATGATTTACTGACCGACATTCTGCCTTTCTGGCTGAAATACGGTATCGATCATGAGAATGGAGGCTACTTTACCTGTCTGGACCGGGACGGTTCGCTACTGGACACGAACAAATCGGTCTGGTTCCAGGGGCGTTTCGCCTTTATCCTCGCCTATGCTTATAACAACCTCGAAAAACGGGCCGAATGGCTGGTAGCCTGTAAAAACGGGATCGACTTTATCGAGAAATATTGTTTCGATACCGACGGCCGCATGTTTTATGAAGTGACTAAAACAGGAACTCCCGTACGAAAACGCCGATATGTATTTTCTGAAACGTTTGCCGCAATTGCAATGGCTCAGTATTCAATCGCTTCCGGCGACAAGAGCTATGCAGAAAAGGCGGTCAAGCTGTTCAACCAAATTCTCTATTACAAAAACACACCGGGCACATTAGAGCCCAAATTCAGAGAAGGATTCGTAGCAAAAGGACATTCCTTTTGCATGATCCTGATCGACACCGCCGCCCGCATCCGGGAAGCGATAGACGACCCTGTGCTGACACGCCAGATCGACGAGTCGATAGCCGAACTGCATCGCGATTTCATGAAGCCGGAGTTTAAAGCCATTCTGGAAACAGTCGGGCCGAACGGCGAATTCATCGATTCGATTCCAGGCCGGACCATCAATCCGGGCCATTCCATCGAGACTGCTTGGTTCATCCTCGAAGAGGCCAAACACCGGAACTGGGACCCGCAGTTGAAGCAGATGGGACTCACAATCCTGGACTGGTCCTGGGAATGGGGCTGGGATAAAACACACGGTGGAATCACCTATTTCAGAGATTGCAAGAACCGTCCGCAGCAGGAATACTGGCACGACATGAAGTTCTGGTGGCCACAGTGTGAGGCCATCATCGCCACACTATATGCCTACGAAGCCACAGGTGATCCCAAATACTTGGAAATGCACAAACTGATAAACGAATACACGTATGCCCGTTTCCCGGATAAAGAATACGGCGAATGGTTCGGCTACTTCCATTATGACGGGACACTCTCGCAACCGGCAAAAGGGAATATGTACAAAGGTCCGTTCCATATCCCCCGGATGCTTCTGAAATGTAATCTTTTATGTAAAGAAATTCTTTCAGAGCTATGACAAACAATAAGAAATATTACCCCTGGATCGTTGTCGCCCTGCTTTGGGGCGTAGCTTTGTTAAACTACATGGACAGACAGATGCTTTCAACCATGAAGTCTGCTATGATGATCGACATTACCGAACTGGAATCTGCCACAAACTTCGGACGCCTGATGGCGGTATTCTTATGGATATACGGCCTGATGAGCCCTGTCGCCGGTATGATCGCCGATCGGATCAACCGGAAATGGCTGATCGTGGGCAGTCTCTTCGTCTGGTCGTTCGTTACACTGATGATGGGATATTCGACCGATTTCAACCAGATTTATATTCTCCGCGCCATTATGGGAGTCAGCGAAGCTTTGTACATCCCTGCCGGACTTTCGCTGATCACGGATTATCACCAAGAAAAAACGAGGTCATTAGCCGTCGGGATCCACATGACCGGGCTCTACACCGGACAGGCATTGGGTGGTTTCGGGGCCACCATCGCGGGGGCATACAGTTGGGAAACGACTTTCCACTGGTTCGGAATTATCGGGATTGCATACAGTCTCATCCTGATTCTTTTCCTGAAAGAGAAAAAAGATCATACGGTCGCCAAACTGGATTCGGAACCCGGACCGAAAGAGAATCCGGTGAAAGCGGCGATAAAGGGAATGGGAATGTTGTTCGTCAACATTTCATTCTGGATTATCCTGCTCTACTTCGCCACTTCGAGCTTGCCGGGTTGGGCGACTAAGAACTGGTTGCCGACTTTGTTTTCCGAGAATTTGTCCATCGATATGTCGGAAGCCGGACCATTGTCCACCTTTACGATCGCAATCTCTTCCTTTATCGGGGTGATTGCAGGCGGCATCTTGTCCGACAAGTGGATTCAACGGAATGTACGGGGACGCATTTATACCGGTTCCATCGGACTTGCCCTGACCATTCCGGCACTCCTGCTGTTAGGGTTCGGCGACAGTTTCGCCATGATTGTCGGCGGTGGGCTCTGTTTCGGTATCGGATTCGGTATTTTCGACGCCAACAACATGCCGATCCTCTGCCAATTCGTATCGCCGCGCTACCGGGCGACCGCCTACGGCATCATGAACATGACCGGAGTCTTTGCCGGAGCGATCATCACAAAACTGCTGGGTGAATCGACGGATGCCGGTAACTTAGGGCAAGATTTTGCGATGATGGCCGGCTTGGTATTCGTCGCCTTAATGGTGGAAGTCATCTTTTTACGCCCGAAAACGGTCAACATGACCGACAAGTAAAACTTGCAAGGTTTCCAAAGGTATTGACTTTTCCTACAAATGTCATTATCTTTGGAAATCCTATTTTATAATAATCTAATCAACAAAAAACATCATGAGAAAAATCTTTCTTTACTTCAACCTCCTTCTCTTCATGCAAACTGCCTTTGCTGCCGACAGCTTGTTTGTCAGAAAGCCGCAGATCCCGATACTGATCGACCGGACAGACAATATCTTAGTGGAAATGCGTATACAGGGCCACAAAGGAGATGTGCTCAACAAGCTTTCCCTGCAATTCAAAGAGGGGATCAACTTAAACGACATAAAGGCTTTACGCTTTTTCTATAGTGGAACGGAAGCGACTTCCCGACAGGGAAAGCATTACCGTCCGGTTTCCTACATATCCAGCCACGCGGAAGGCAAGACAAAGGCTGCCAATCCCTCCTATTCCGTTAAACAAAGCGAGGTGACGGATATCTCCAATGTCGTGACCTTCACCAGCAACCAGCCGATGGTGGAAGGAGTCAACTACTATTGGATCAGCATCGAGATGAAACCGGAAGCTTCCTTGTTGACCACCTTTACCGTCCAGATGCCGATGGCGGAGGTCAACAATATGCCGGCGACAATCGTGTGGGATGGCAAATCGGATGTCCGCCGCATGGGAATCGGTGTCCGCCATGCCGGTGACGACGGGGCTGCGGCTTTCCGTATCCCGGGACTGGTAACGACCAATAACGGGACACTTTTGGGCGTGTACGATATCCGCTACAACAGTAGTGTGGACCTGCAGGAAATGGTCGATATAGGGGTAAGCCGCAGCACTGACAAGGGGCAGACCTGGGAGCCGATGCGCGTTGCGATGACGTTCGGCGAAACGGGGGGCCTACCTCACTCACAGAATGGTGTGGGCGACCCATCTATCCTGGTGGATGAAAAAACAAATACGATCTGGATCGTTGCCGCCTGGACACATGGCATGGGGAACGGACGTGCCTGGTGGAATTCCATGCCGGGTATGTCAGCTGACAGCACTGCCCAGCTGATGCTTGTCAAAAGCGAAGATGACGGCAAGACCTGGAGCCAGCCGATCAATATTACTTCGCAGGTGAAAGATCCTTCCTGGTACTTCCTGTTACAGGGACCGGGACGGGGTATCACGATGAAAGACGGGACGCTCGTTTTCCCTATCCAGTTCATCGATTCCACCCGCATACCGAATGCCGGCATCATGTACAGCAAAGACCGGGGAACCACCTGGCATCTGCATAACCTGGCACGCACAAACACGACCGAAGCGCAGGTAGCCGAAGTCGAACCGGGTGTCCTAATGTTGAATATGCGTGATAATCGGGGAGGCAGCCGCGCCGTGGCCACCACCCGTGATTTGGGCAAGACCTGGTACGAACATCCGTCCAGCCGCAGTGCCCTGCAGGAACCGGTCTGTATGGCAAGCCTCATCCACGTAGATGCCAAAGACAACATCACCGGAAAAGACCTGCTGATCTTCTCCAACCCAAACACAACAAAGGGACGTAACCATATCACCATAAAGGTAAGTACGGACGGAGGTATGACCTGGCCGCTCTCCAATCAGGTGACGCTGGACGAAGACGAAGGCTGGGGTTACTCCTGCCTGTCCATGATCGACAAGGAGACAGTCGGCATCTTCTACGAATCAAGCGTCGCTCACATGACTTTCCAGGCCATCAGACTGACCGACCTAGTCAAGTAGTCCTGCATGAATTACTTCCCAACCCTCAGCAAATCATACAGGGATGGAGGAACAGTTTCTCTATAAGGAAAATCTTGTTTCCCTATAGAGAAATTGTTGTTTCCCTTGTATGAAACTGTCGTTCCCCTATAGAGAAACAACTGGTCAGATAGTTCATAAAAAACAATTAGTAAATGAAAAAGATCCTGCTCTGCTTATTCATCCTATTGAGTGCCACGATCCAGGCACAAAAGATCAAGGTGGCCTGTGTCGGTAATAGTGTAACGTACGGCCACGGAATCGAGGACCGCGAAAAGAACAGTTATCCCACCCAGCTTCAACGGATGTTGGGCGAAAGATACGAAGTTGTCAATTTCGGAAAAAGTGGGGCAACGCTATTGCGAAGGGGACACTGTCCTTACAACGAGCAGGAGGAATACAAGGCAGCTCTCGACTTTGCTGCCGACCGGGTCGTCATCCATCTCGGACTGAATGACACCGACCCGCGTGACTGGCCGAATTACCGGGATGACTTCACCAAGGATTATCTGGCCCTGATCGATGCATTCCGGCAAGCGAACCCGAAGTGTAAAATCTGGATTTGCCGTCTGACGCCGATTTCCCACCGGCACACACGCTTTAAATCGGGTACACGCGATTGGTACTGGCAGATACAACAAAACATCGAAGATATCGCAACACTCGCCAATACCGGGCTGATCGACCTACAAGCGGGACTTTACGACCGTCCCGACCTCTTGCCTGACGCTTTGCATCCCACAGCCGAAGGAGCCGGAATCATTGCACGGACAGTCTGCCAGGCGTTAACCGGAGATTATGGAGGTCTTCAAATGCCCATGACCTATTCGGACAATATGGTACTCCAACGGGAAAAACCGCTCAGGATAGCCGGGACAGCCAATGCCGGAGAAAAAGTAACGGTCGACATCGCCGGACAGAAAGGCGAAGCGGTAACGGCTCCGGACGGGAAATGGTCAGTCACCCTGCCGCCGATGAAGGCAGGAGGTCCGTACACGTTGAGTATCTCGGCTGCATCCGGAAAACTGGATTATACAAATGTCCTGATCGGCGAAGTATGGCTTTGCTCCGGCCAGTCGAATATGGCGTTCCAAGTCAGCAGTGCCGTGGACAGCCAGCGGAAGGCTTTTCTGGAATTTGCCGCCCGGAAACCGGAAATCCGTCTTTTCGATATGAAGCCTCGGTGGGCGACAAGTGCGGTGGAATGGGACATTTCGACACTGGACTCCCTTAACAGGCTTCAATATTACCGGGATACCGAATGGAAGGAATGCGACGAAGAGACGGCAAATCGTTTCTCCGCCGTAGCCTTTGCCTTCGGGCAGATGTTATCAGACAGTTTGCAGGTCCCGGTCGGGCTTATCCTGAACGCCATAGGCGGTTCACCGACGGAGGCTTGGATAGACCGCGGAACTCTGGAATTCGAATTTCCCGATATCCTCTACGATTGGAAACAGAATGATTTCATTCAAGGCTGGGCACGGGAACGTGCCGCCCTGAACATTCGTAAATCGGCAAACAAACAGCAACGGCATCCCTACGAGCCTTGCTACTTATACGAGTCTGGTATCCGGCCGCTCGAAAAGTTCCCGATACGGGGTGTCATCTGGTATCAGGGAGAATCGAATGCTCACAATATGGAAGCACATGAGAGGTTGTTCCATCTTTTGACAAAAAACTGGCGGGAGAACTGGGCGGAAGAATTGCCTTTTTATTATGTGCAACTTTCCAGCATCGACCGTCCCAGCTGGCCCTGGTTCCGGGACAGCCAGCGCCGGATGCTCCGGTCGATCCCCAACAGCGGCATGGCGGTCAGCAGCGATCACGGCGATTCCCTGGATGTCCACCCGCGCCACAAACGTGAAATAGGGGAACGCCTCGCTCATTGGGCGCTCAACAAGACGTATGGGCACGACTGCTTGCCGTCCGGCCCGCTCTACCGCTCGGTAAAATTCAAAGACGGCGCGGCCTATATCACATTCGATTACGGGAAAGGCATGCACAGTTCCGACGGAGGCGAACTGCGCACTTTCGAAATAGCCGGACACGATGGTCTATTCGTCCCCGCAGAGGCACAAATCATCGATGGAAAGACCGTAAAAATATGGAATAGGCAAATCGCACGTCCGAGATTCGTCCGTTACGGCTGGCAACCTTTCACCCGTGCCAATTTAGTGAACGAAGCGGGACTTCCGGCTTCGACATTCCGTTCGGAAGCGTCTCCGGTCAGCTGGTTCCGGCTACCCGACCTACCCGGCACTGAAAAAAGTCCGTCATCAGGCGTATCTGCTCCGTTTACGGGTATCAGTGGCGGACAGTTGCTCGTGGCAGGCGGATGTAACTTCCCCAACAAACCAGCGGCCGAAGGGGGTACTAAAGAATATTACAGCGATATATATGCATTAGATATCACCACCCGATCTCCTGCCAGATGGAGAAGGATCGGCAAACTACCGTTGCCGCTTGCTTACGGGGCATCAGTCACAACACCCGAAGGACTCGTCTGGATCGGAGGAAACAACAATGAGGAGGTCTCTGGACAGGTCTTTTCGATAAGCTGGAATACGGAAAGGCAGATGCCCGACATCTCGGAACTACCGGCATTGCCAGTTCCGATGGATAACTTGGCTGCAGCATACGCCGACGGCTGTCTTTATGTGGCCGGGGGCAACAAACAGGCGGAATATGCCAACTCGCTTTTCTGCCTACAATTCGCGTCACCGACCGGAAAACAGTGGATACGGCTGCCGGACTTCCCGGGACCCGCCCGCATACAGCCGGTCCTGGCAGCTCAAAAATCTCCAGACGGCACACGTCTTTATCTTGCCGGTGGTTATCAGCCCGCATCGGACTATCGGGGAGCCATTGTCTCTACGGACCTACTTTCATACCATATCGAGACAAAACGCTGGAAAAACGAAGGATTCCTGCCCGTCTCGGAAGACGGCTCGCCTTACACCGCAACGGGGGGCTGCATCGTCTCGTCGGGCGACAGTTCCTTGCTTTTGGCCGGCGGGGTCAACTACTCTCGTTTCTCGGATGCCCTCGACCGTCCTCTGCGCACGAAGCAGGCTGCATCCGCCGGTAACTTCGCCTTACGGGATTCTTTACTGAACGAAACCCGCAATTACCTGTCTCAGCCGGCAGAATGGTACAAATTCAATTCCTCTCTACTCTTATACAATACCTTCACGCGCCGCTGGACCTGTTTAGGCAACTACGAAGAACCGGCACGTGCCGGTGCCGGCATCGCCCAACATGGCAACACCGTCATACTGATTGGCGGAGAGTTAAAGCCGGGCATCCGCACCTCGGAGGTAAATGCATTCGAAATATTTCCTGAGCTTTATCAAACAGCAAAATAATCCGGTACGGTACTCCCATTTCAAAACATAGGTGTTTCAATTCCAATTCATATATGTTTCGAATGCAAAACACCTATGTTTTAAAATGAGAGTACCGGTAATCTACCGACCAGAAGGAACGTCATTCCTTATCAGACCAAAGCCTGCTTACGGAGGCTTGCATCCCAAACCGGTTCCGAATAGATCAGTTCGACAGCTTCGGCCGGAGTAGAGGCGACCGCCCAAAGTGCTGCATGCTGCGGGCGCATGAAATGCTCGTCGACGGCCCGGCGGAACATCTCCAAGAGGGGATCGAAATAGCCGTTTATATTTAGGATGACAATCGGGTTGAGATACAAGCCTAACTGTTTCCAGGTGATGACTTCCAACAACTCTTCGAGAGTACCGCATCCGCCCGGAAGAGCGATCACGGCATCCGAAAGATCAGCCATCCGTTGCTTGCGCTCGTGCATGCTGTCGACCTCGACCAGATCGGTAAGCCCCTTGTGACACCAATCCTGTTCCACCATAAAACGAGGGATCACACCGGTTACGGTTCCGCCGGCTGCCAGCGTAGCATCCGACACGGTGCACATCAGGCCCGAATTGCCGGCCCCGTTGATCACCCTCAGGTTCCGTTCGCCCAACAGACGTCCCAACTCGGTTGCCGCCTCCCGATATGCCGAAGCGACCTGCGTGCTGGAAGCACAATACACGCAAACGGAAGTTATCTTATTTCTTTCTCTTTCCATCTTTCTTTTTTGCATTATGATTTTAAAACAAAGGGGCTTTGACAAGCCATCACCTGAAACCATCGGACTCACCGCCTTCCAAAACCGCTTATTTTCCCTTATTTATATCATATCCGAACAAGGCGAAATCGCCCAGGCAAGGATCATCCGGGAAGATATGCGACAGGGCCTCGGTTATCTCGAGCGCCGTTTTCAGGGTGGCGGTCCGTTGCTGCGTCAAGCCGAGTTCCAATGAAATCTGGTGAACATGCGTGTCCAGCGGAATAATCAATTGGCGGGGATGAAAAGCGGTCTTCCAAATCCCGAAATCGACGATTCCATCGGTCCGGATCATCCAACGAAGGAACATAGCCAGGCGTTTACAGGCAGAAGTGCCGCCCATCACCGGAATACCGTTTATACCGGAAAAGAGATCCTGCAACTTAAGAACCGGATTCGGGTAAGGGCTTGCAGCCGATGCGTCTTCCAATGAATCATACCGCTCATATATCTCTTTCAACCGGTCACAGAGGGCACACAAATCCGAATGCGTATAAAAACGGTAAAACGTATCGCGTTTGCCGGCCGGGACATCCGAAACCAGTTCCCGGTACCGCCCGGACAATACCCATTCGTAAGGACTTCCACCCATCCGGCTATGTAACCAGTCCGCCTTGCGGAGGATCAGTTCCCGGCGTCCATAAGAGATCCAGGAAGTGATAAAAGCAGATATTTCGATATCCCGTTTTTCTGTAAACCGATGGGGGAACCGAACCGGATCATCAGGTATAAAAGACTTCACATTATAGGTTCTGGCCCATTCCTTCAATTTCGCTGTCAGTTGTTCGTCCATCCCTTACTTCATCTTTAAGAAATACTGGCGCCGGTCTTCGGGATAATGCTCGATGGCATAGCGAAGAGCCGTACGCGGAAGCTGGGTCGCATAACGTTCAAGAAAGTCGGTGAGGGTATCCCGGTCTCTTTTGCCCACTTCACGAAGCATCCAACCTACGGCTTTATGCATCAAGTCATGTTTATGCGTCATCAACCATTCGGCCAACGCCAACGTATCGGTAAAATCCGAACGACGGATAAAAGCCCAGGTACAGACGATCGAAATCCGCTGTTCCCAGAGGTTATCGCTGGCAGCCAGCTCATACAGGACGGAACGGTCCCGGTTCACCAAATATTCGCCGACAATATCCCGGCAGGACAAATCCACCAAATCCCAATTATTGCAACGACGGGTATTCTTCAAATAGAAACGATACATCTTTTCCCGTTCATCTGCCGTCGTCTTCTTATCCTGAAATCGATAGACCAGAACCAACAGGGCGCAAAGGCGGGCCTCATGCCAGGGACTATCCAACAGGCGCTGCAATTCATCGAGAGGCATCGCTTTGTTAGCTTTCGCTATATTGCGAGTTTGCGGGACGACGACTCCTAAAAAGCGGTCGCCTTCGCCATACTGCCCCGGTCCGGTCTTGAAAAACCGGCTCAGATGGGCCGCCTTTTCGGGTGAACCGACCGATTGCAGTTCACTCAACACAAACTCCGCCGTCATGGACGCAATACCCGGGACACAGGACGGTCGCCTTCCAGAAATCCGATTACATTGTTGCAAACCGTACGCGCCATGATAATACGCGTTTCCAATGTCTGCGTTCCGATATGGGGAGTCAGGACGACATTTTCCATTTCCAGCAACTCCGGCGAGGGATAATCGCCGAACTCGAATACATCCAGGCCGGCGCCATGAATCGTCCCGTCTTTCAACGCCCGCACCAAAGCCTTTTCATCGACCAAAGGACCGCGGCCGGTGTTGATCAGGACAGCCGTCGGTTTCATCTGCTTCAGCTCGGCTTCACCGATGATATGGTAGGTTTCCGGTGTATAAGGGGCATTCAGGGAGACGAAATCAGATTGGGAGAGGAGTTCCTCCTTGGAAACGTATGTCACGTTCAGCTTTGTCTCTTCTTCGACATACAGTTGCCGACGGTTATGATAGAGTACTTCCATGCCACAGGCATTCGCACGTTTGGCAAGGGCTTTCCCGATACGCCCCATACCGATAATACCCAGCGTCTTCCCAGTCACGTTGATACCTAAATTCTCCAAGACGCCGACTTTCATATCAAGACCTTCCCGGCGCAACTTACGGTCGCATTCGGTAATGCGGCGTGCCACATCGAGCATCAGCCCGCGGTAAGCCAGCGCCGGGCGGTCGTCGATCCCGACCGCGGGCAGCTCCACGGCCCGCAGCCCGTCCTCTCCGAATGCTGCGGCGGGCAACAGCTGCCGGAGCGTCTGCACGGCATGGAACGCCCCCTCGGGGCCGCCGGCCAGAATCTCGATCCGGTCGTCCGCCACCGTCAGCCGGTAGGCCTCCTGCGGCAGCGTATCGGCACGGCCGATGTTCACCGCTCCCGGGATGGACGCATCCCCAGTCCCGACGGAAAGTTTCCGTCCGAAGAGCGGCTCCACGACCTCGTCCAGGGCATCGGCCACCCACTCCATGCGGGCATCCGACTCCGCCCCGCCGACCATTCGGACGGGCGTGTCGCCCGTCAGGCGGAAAGTCCCGTCGCCGCACTCCACGGCCGCAGGCTGCGGCACCACGGCCACCTCGTGCTCGGCCGGAACCGTCCGGCCACAGGCATACGCCGAGAGACAACCGACACCCAGAAGGATGCGGCTGAAAATCCGTTTCATCATCATATCAGTACGTTATTCGCAGGCCGATGCGCCCAGCAATCCGACATTCTCGATCTTCGAACAGCCGATCCTCAGCCGTTCGACGGTCCGTGCATAGGGGAATTCCGCAAGCCGCTCGTACATCGCCTCGCGGAAGAAGTCGAAGGCTTGCGAGATGCTGCCTCCGAAGACGATCGCCTCGGGATCGTAGGCATAGAGCGCCAGCATCACAAGCTGTCCGATGTGCCCGCCGAACTCGCGCCACAGGGCCAGCGCCCCGGGATCTCCCGCAGCGGCCCGCTCAAAGGCCTCCTTGCCCGACGTTCCGCGTCCGACGAAGAAGCGACTGCTGCAGTAGTATTCGTAGTCGCGGTCGAGGTAGGGGATGCTCCCGATCTCGCCGGCTCCCGTATTGGGGCCCGAGTAGAGCTTGCCGTCGATCACGATACCGGCGCCGACGCCCGTCCCGAGCGCGATGCAGACCACGTCGCGGCAGCCGAGCGCCTCGCCGAAGCGGCAGACGCCGAGAGCAAAGCAGTTGCAGTCGTTATTGACGTGCACCGGTATGCCGAAACGCTCCTCGAAACGCTCCTTGAGGTGCACCTCGCGCCACGAGGGGATGCCCACGACGTTGTAGACGATGCCCCGGACGGCATCGACGACCGACGGCACCCCGATCCCGATGCACTCCACCCCGGGTGCCATCAGTTGCTCGATGAGCGAAGCGATGTGCCCGAGCACCTCCTCTTCGGAACGGTCGGCCCTGCAGGGTTCCGACAACAGACGCACGATGCGTCCTTCGTCCACCAGTCCGACACGAACGTTCGTGCCGCCCAAATCCACACCGATCCTCATCGCTCCACCGAAATTTCCGTGATCTTACCCTCGTCGAAACGGGCGTGATCGACCATCCGTCCGTCGTCCTCGCGGATCCAGGTCTCGAATCCGCGCGCACCCTCGGTCAGCACCAGCATGCGCACGCCGGGACGCAGGTTGTTGTAGGTCGTGTTGTCGCCCGAGAAGCGGCCGTAGCCCAGGCAGATGCCCTTCTCGGCCACCAGGTAGTCAATGTCGTGGTCGTGTCCCACGAAGGTACCCACCACGCTGCCCGTCGCGGCCATCGCGGCGAACATTCCCGTGTTGAGCACCCCGGGACATTCGTCCTCGGCGGCACGGCCGATGTGGCTGTTGTCGGGGTTGCGCCACGCCGCCACATACTCCGGCAGCGCGATGTGGAAGAAGGCCAGCGACGGAAGCGGACGGCCCCCGTTGGCCTCGGTACGGGCCGTGCAGCACGCACGGAGCCATTCGACCTGCCCGGGGAAGAACCAGCCGTAGCCGTCGATCCCCTCGATGGTCGAGTAGTCGTGCGAGTCGAGGCAGTAGAATGCCCAGGCGGGACGGTCTGATCCACGGCCGGCCACCGTGAGCTCGACATCGGCCAGCTCGCCGTTGTCGGCCAGCCGGTTGAGCGACCCGTCATAGGAGGTCACGATGCGGGCGATCTCCGCGCGGGCGAGGTCCTGCTCCGCATCGTGGTTGCCCAGCACCACACAGAAGGGGATTCCGTGCCGCTCCACGGCATCGAGCAGCCGGCGCCACATCCCCTCGGCCGGGGCACCCGTCACTACGTCGCCCGTGAAGACCACCAGATCGGGGCGCTCGCTTGTGAGCACCCGTTCCAGCCGGGCAAAGGTCTTTTCGCTCTCGGCCAGCCGGCGCGGCTTGGAGGGGTCGAGATGCATGTCGGTAAACTGCGCGATGCGGAACGTTCCGTCGTCGCGGAAACGCAGTTCGGCAGGTTGCGCCTGCAGCGTGGCGACACTCCACAGGGCGGCACAGGCCGCAGCAAACAATTTTCTCATATCGTACTTTTTTTCAGACTAATCGAATTTCACCTCGCCGCTCTTCTCGACGCGGACCGTGCGGCTCTCGCCGTCGCCCCACATCACCGTCAAATCGAACGGCACATCGGTCGAGACCGTCACCACGGGACGCTCCGAGGCCGAACGGCGCCGGCGCACCTTCAGATCGACCACACCGTCGGGACCGAACGGATAGCGCTCGATACCGTGCGCCTCGGTATGGGTGATGTCCCACTCGATACGCTGCTCGGAGTAGTCGGACTTGATGCCCAGCACATACTCGATGAAGAGGGCGATGGGCGGCAGTCCGGTCCAGCCGACAAAGTCCTTGCGGGCCATGAATCCCGGCTCGATCCGCTCGGGTGCATAGTACTCCCAGAAGGTGCCGGTCTGCTTCCACACCTCGAAGACCGAGGCGTAGTGGTTCGCCGCGATCTCGCGGGCCAGCTCCCGGTAGCCCTTGCGCCAGAGTCCGTCGATGAGCATGTAGTTCGTGCCGGGCCATACGCCGCCCTGCCAGTAGCGCCCCGCAGGGTTGTACTTCGCATGGTCGGCCGAGAGCGACGGCACCCGGTGCGGCCGGGCGAACTCCGTCGTGTCGGAGAGGTGGGCCACCAGCCGGTCGAGCCGCTCCCCGTCGAGGGCGTCGGTCTGCAACGCCCAATAGGCCCCGATGCCCTTCGTCGGGCAGAGCGAGCCGTCGCCGTAACGGTCGTGCAGGAAGCCAGTCTGCTCGTCCCACAGGTGCTCGTTCACGTAGCGCTTCAGGTGCTTCATCTCGTCCTCCAGCCACTCGATCTCCTGCCAGCGTTCGATGTAGAATCCGATCTGGAGCAGCGACTCATCGACGAGCATCTGCTGGAGGTTCGTGTCGAGCCACACCATGTGCCCGTGCGAGAAGATCGGATTGTATTCGGGCTTCACGCGCGGCATGTTGTCCATGCCCGTACCCCAGCCGCTCGACCAATAGGTCCCGTCGGGCCAGGTGCGGTTGAGCCGCCACCACTTGGCATAGGCGCACAGCGCCGGGAAGACACGGTGCAGCCGCTCGATGTCGCCGAACTGCCGGATGAAGAAGCGCAGGAATTTTTGGCAGCAGGTCGGGGCCCGTCGAGGTGGGGTCGTAGCGTTCGAAGCAGTCGGAACCGTCGGCGCGGATCTCGCGGCAGATGAAGCCGTCGGGATGCTGCTTGGCGTAGAAGTTGTCGAGCGACCGCTGGAAAGGAAAGTAGCGGTAGCCGTAGCGGGCGTACATCATCATGAAGGACATGTCCCACATGAAGATGTTGCCGTTGTAGGCGATGTCGAGGTAGGGCGAGACGAATCCCGATCCCTCCTGCGGCTGGCGGATGTTGCCCACGGCGATCCGCCAAGCATGCCAGTACATCTCGATCTCGCGGTCGTGCCCCTCCCACACGGGTGCGGGCAGGATTTTGCGGGCCTGCTCGAAGGGTAGCGGTTCGATCCGCTCGGGCCGGGCCGTGCGGTACTCGTTCTCGGCCACGAAGACCTCCTTCACATAAGTATTCTTGTAGGGCAGCTCATAGGGGCCCGACGTGAGTCCCTGTCCGGCAGCCGGAGCGGCAGCGCACCCCAGGAGCGCCGCCGCGACGATCATTCGTTTCATATCGGTTCGTTTCATGTGCCTATCGGGTCAGTTCGCGGATGCGGCGGGCAATCTCCGTATTGAGGTAGGTGCCGCAGAAACGGTCGGCGCCGGGCCCGTAGGCAAAGACGGGCAGCATGGCCGGCGTGTGGTCGTCGGTCGTATAGACCCCCATGATGCGGCCGCTCTGCTCGTCACCGTCGAGCAGCACCAGACCGCCGGTCTCGTGGTCGGCCGTCACGACGACGAGCGTCTGGCCGTTCTCATCGGCGAACTTCAGCGCTTCGGCCACGGCCAGGTCGAAACTGAGCATCTCGATCACCGAGCCGGGCAGGCAGCGCGAGTGTCCGGCATAGTCGATCTTCGCCCCCTCGACCATCAGGAAGAAGCCCTTGTCGCCGCGCTCCTGCAGCTTGTCGATGGCCGCGCGCGTCGCTTCGGCCAGCAGACCGAGATTCGACTCCTCGGCCGCCTCGTCCATGCGCTCGTCGATGCAGACCACACGCCCCTCGGCGGCATTGATCTCGTCGATCGAACGGACAAAACGGTAGCTCTTCGAAAGCTCGCCGATCAGGTCGATCCCGTCGCCGCGCTCCGTGAACTGGCGAATGCCGCTGCCGCAGAGCAGATCGACCGGCGTATCGAGCAGGCAGCTTTCTGTCTGCGTTGGCGCGCTCCCGCGCGATGCGC